>OLON01000292.1_pt1 | contig 37388 bp, 33 predicted proteins | sample 1672691 | NCBI WGS metagenome assembly OLON01 (sample SAMEA3136714, study PRJEB25190) | human gut metagenome | biome: human gut; feature: human-associated habitat; material: faeces | place: Austria | collected 2013
GGGCGGTCCGCTCTTTGTCGGTTTGCTCTTAGAAACAGTAAGCGACGGGGTTGACCCGGCTGCTGCTGGAGCTGTTGAGCCAAAGCTCAAAGTGCAAATGGTTTCCGGTCGAACTGCCGGTGGAACCTACGTAACCAATGACCTCACCCTGAGATACCGTCTGTCCTGCGGACACCGCCCGCTGGGACTGATGGGCATACATCGTACGGGAGCCATCACTGTGGGCAATGGTCACATAGTTGCCATAGGAAGAGCCGTAGGTGGAAATGATGACCACGCCGCTCTTGGCCGCCTTAATGGGCGTGCCATAGGGGGCGGGAATATCACAGCCACCGTGGAGCTCCTGCCCGTGGAAGGGACAGTTTCGATAGCCAAAGGGAGAAGACACCCGGGTATACCCCGACAACGGCCACAGGTAGCCGCCGGAACCGGCCGTGCCACCGCCACCGGAAGGTTTGGAGTTGGAGTTAGAATTGGAGTTGTTCTGATTCTGCTGCTGTTGCTGCTTCTTCGCTTCCTCCTCTGCCTTTTTCCGGGCAGCCTCTTCCTCCGCCTTCTTCTGGGCCGCGATTTGAGCCTGATAGGTCTTTTCCGCCTGGGCAATCTGACTGGAGACGCTGGCGGAATCATCCTCCAGCTCGTCCATCTTCTGCGCATAGACAGAGGACTGACTGGTAATCTCCTGAATGGTTGCCTCCACGCTGGCCTGCTCTTTCACCAGGTCGGCCTTCTGTGTCTCCAGGTCAGCCTTTGCACTCTCTTCGGCAGCTTTGCTCTCCTCCAGCTCAGCCTTGGCATCAGCTACCGCCTGACGGGCGGCGGCCAGATTGTCCATGACCTCGTTGTCGTAATCCATCACTTCAGAGATGGCGTTGATCTGGTCCAGCAGGTCCGAAAAGCTGTTGGCATTGAAGAGAACGGCCCAATAGGACACGTTGCCCCGCTCCTCCATGCTGCGGACCCGCTCACAGAATTCATCGTAGTACTTGGCCTCTTCCTCTTTGGCAGCGGCCAATTCCTCCTCTTTCTGATCGATCTGCTTGCCATACTCCTGGATGGACTGCTCAGAAAGGGCGATCTGCTCCCGCAGAACATTGATCTTCTCCTCCAGCAAAAACTTCTGGTCCAGCGCCGAATTCTTCGAATTGGACAGCTTGTCCAGCTTCTTCTGGATATCAGACTTTTGTTCCTTCAGGCTGGCTGCCTGAGACTTCAAATTGTCAATGTCCTTTTGGGTCACAGCCTCCGCTGCGGGCAGTGCCGCTGTCATGGCAAAGAATACCATCACCAGCGTCATCACCAGTGCGCCAAGCCGCTTTCCCCGCTCCTTCGAGCATAAGATGTGCTGCATAGTAGACTCACCTCGTGGTTCTTAAATTTCGCATGCTTCCACTATCGACAGGTACAGTATAACATATCTTCCCAATCATTGCAAGAAAAAACAAAAGTTTAACAAAACTGTAACAAAAGTGTGAATGCTGTCCTTAGGCCTCCAGGAAAAGAACCCCCATGGTGCCAGGTCCGCAGTGAGAGGTTACCGTACAGCCCGTCCGGGTGAAAAAGATCTCCTGCGCCTCGGGGACCGCTTTGCGAACCGCGCTCTCCAACCGTGCTGCCAGCTCCGGTGTGGGCGCGTTGGAAGTGGTGATAAAAATGTACCTGGGGTCCACCTTTTTTCCCTTCAGGCGCTCCGCAATATACTTCTCATATACCTTTTCGATGTTGCCCCGGTATTTCTTGCAGACCTCCAGCTTTCCATTTCGCATCTCAATACAGGGCTTTAGATTCAAAAGATTCGCGCCAAACGCGGTGACGCCGGTGCAGCGCCCACCTTTCCACATGTACTCCAGCGTATCAATGACAAAACTGACATTGACCCTGCCAATAAGGTCCTGCATCGCCTGGGCAATGGAGGCTGCGTCTTTTCCCTCATCCCGCATTTCACATGCCGCCAGCACCATCTCTCCCATACCAGTGGTCAGCTGAAGGGAGTCCACCGGGTAGACTCCAGGCAGATCTTGGGCCGCAATGACCGCATTCTGATACGTCCCGGACAAGCCAGAGCTGATGCTCAGAAACACAACCTCATACCCCGCCTCTACCAAAGGCGTGAAGAAGTCTGTAAACTCCTGGGGACTCACCGCAGCTGTCCGGGGAAGCACCTTGTCCTTGGCATATCGCTCATAGATCATTTCCTGGGTAAAATCCACCCCATCTAAGTAGTTCTCCTCTCCCAAGACAATGTGAAGAGGAATGGTCTTCACATGGAACCGCTCCAACAACGCCGGCGTCAGGTCACAGGTGCTGTCGGCGGTAATGTATACTGGCTTGCTCATAACATTCCTTTCCTTTCTCCGCGCCCTTTGGGCGCGCCCTGCCCTCCCCATGGCGTGAGGGAGCAACATGGTTTTCTTTCTCTCTGCATTGTGAAAATGCAGACCAATACATTTTTATTATACCTGCAATCCCCATGAATTTCAAGGGAACACTTGCTTTTTCTTGCCTGCCTACCTCATTCTTTTCCCAAGAAAAAGTCCGCCGCCCAGGCCAAAACCGCTTCCAGCTCCCCGTTGCCCATCAGCGGATGCTCTCCCTGGGGAAAGATCCGCAGCTGGGCCCCAAAAGTCTCAGCAAACCGACGGGCATCCTTTACGGGCACCACCTCATCCAGCGCTCCATGGACCATAAAAAGGGAGGCCAACTCCGGCGTATAACGGGAAAACAGATCATATTCCCGCAGGTCCCGAAGAAATGCAGGGGTAAGCCGCATCTCCCGAACGTATGCATAGTCTGGTACAAAGTATCCCCGTCTCTCCAGGTCCTTCTTGGCCCGAGGCGTCAGCCAGCGTGCCACCAGCTGGGGCATTGTCACCGCCGCCGAACGCAGGAAGGCCCGGGGCCGGTTACGAGGGGCACGGGACAGGGAAAGCAAGGTAATATAAGCTCCAAAGCTGGAGGCAAAATAGCACACCTCCACTTGGGGAGACTTTGCCCGAATCCAGGCTTCCACCGTCTCCAGATCATCCATACAGAAGGGAACCCGAAGTCCCTCCTGCCCCATTGGACTGTCTCCATGGGCCGGAAAATCAAAGCTCCATACACCGATCCCCCGTTCGGGCAGCGCTCGATGCAGGGCCTGCACCATCGGGCTCTCCTTGCTGCTTCCAAACCCGTGACAAACGATCACCACACGGGATTGCCCTTCCCAATTATCATGGCACGGAATCCGATCCCCCCGCCTGCTTGGCAGCCATACTGTTTTCACCGTTTTCGCCTCCTTTTTGTCCATTCTGGCACAGTTCTTCCCTTCCGTCAAGAGACCGCACACCACACCTCCTTCGGAATGGGAATTGACAGTATGCCCAAGATATGGTATGATTACCAAACAAAATCACTATGTTTTCCCATACGGTGTCAAGGGTTTTCTTTGATTCCGCACAAGATAAGAATGATATTTCAGAAAGGATGTTTGTTATGCTAAAGAAAGAAGTCGCCGCGCTGTTGGAGCAGCAGATCAACAAGGAATTTTATTCCGCCTACCTGTACCTGGATATGTCCAATTACTACTACTCCAAGAACCTGGATGGGTTCGGTAACTGGTTTAAGATTCAGGCTCAGGAGGAGAGAGACCACGCTATGCTCTTCCTGACCTATCTCCAGAACAACGGTGAGTGCCCCAAGCTGGGTGCCATCGACGCCCCGGACAAGGTATATGAGTCCTTCCGCGATCCTCTGGCCGCCTCTCTGGTCCACGAGGAGTATGTCACCTCCCTCATCAACGCCATCTATGCTGAGGCCATGAAGGCCAATGATTTCCGCACCCTACAGTTCCTGGATTGGTTTGTAAAGGAGCAGGGCGAGGAAGAGAAGAACGCCAACGACCTGCTGGGGCGTTTCGACCTTTTCGCCTCTGATGTGAAAGGGCTGTATGCGCTGGACGCTGAGATGGCCGCCCGGACCTACACCGCCCCCTCTCTGACCCTGTAATCCGCCTAAAAATAATATTGAATCCCCCTGTCACCTACGGTGACAGGGGGATTTTTTCATAGGTTTTTATTGTTGCATACAACGTGAATTATGCTTTGGGACCACCTGGACCAGGCGCGGCCCTGCCTGTGTCGGGACGTCTGACTGTCTCCACAATCCCTTCCGCCAGACCGGCCAGGCCTTGAATTTCCGAGGGAATGATAATCTTTGTGGCTTTGCCGTTGGCAGCCGCTTGGAACGCCTCCAGCGCCTTAATTCGAATGACCGGGTCCGTGGGGTTGGACTCGTTAAGAAGCTTCAGGGAGTTGGCCATGGCCTCATTCACCCGAAGGATGGCGGCCGCCTCGGCTTCGGCCTCCATGATCCGAGCCTGCTTCTCGCCGTCCGCCCGGAGAATGCGGGATTCCTTCTCTCCTTCTGCCACCAGGATCTGGCTCTGCTTCTGCCCCTCTGCCTGGAGGATCTGTTCCCGGCGCTCCCGTTCCGCCCGCATCTGCTTTTCCATGGCGTTTTGAATATCCTTGGGGGGCAGGATATTTTTCAGCTCCACCCGGTTGACCTTAATGCCCCAGGGGTCCGTGGCCTCGTCCAGGATCGAGCGCATCCGGGCATTGATAATATCCCGGGAGGTCAGAGACTGGTCCAGCTCCAGCTCACCGATGATATTCCGCAGTGTGGTGGCGGTGAGGTTCTCAATGGCGTTCATGGGGTTCTCCACCCCATAGGCAAAGAGTTTCGGGTCTGTAATCTGATAGTACAAAACAGTGTCAATCTGCATGGTCACGTTGTCCTTGGTAATCACAGGCTGGGGCGGAAAGTCAGCCACCTGTTCCTTCAGGGAGACCACCCGCAGAACCCGGTCAATGAAGGGAACCTTGAAATGAAGCCCCACACTCCAGACTGTGTGAAACGCGCCCAAACGTTCAATCACGTAGGCTTTGGACTGCTGGACCACCCGGACGCATCGGGCCAGGATGACCAGAATGACCACAATGAGAACAATCAAAACAATTTTTGTTTCCATGCAAGTACCTTTTCCTTTCTCTCATGACATAAGCGGCAGCTTCTCTCTTCTCGTTAGGTTTCTTTTCGGATGACAATGGCTTTGACCCCTTCAATTCGCTCCACCTGGATGCGTGTTCCCGCTGGAATGATCTCGTCTTCCGCAGAACGGGCCGTCCAGACGGCGCCGTCGATCTTCACTTGTCCGGAGGCGCTGAGGTTGTCTATGGATTCCACCACCACGCCCTCCTGGCCCAGAATACGGTCCGCGTTGGTCTTTTCCATCTTGGGATGCAGCCATTTTCGGGCCATGGGACGGATGAGCGCCATGGCAGCCACAGAGACCACCGCGAACAGACCAATCTGCACCGGAAGGGACGCCCCCAGCCAAGTGGCAATGAGCGCCACCAAGCTGCCCGCGCAGAACCAAATGGAAACCAACCCCGCCGTGATCCCCTCAATGCCCGCAAATGCGATGAGCAGCACCAGCCATAGGATCTGGTAATTCAAGCTCTCACTCCTCCTTTCTCTTCCATCAAATCCAACGAATTTCATTTCTGAACTGGTAAGATAATTGTATCATAGGCATAGAAACGCCGCAACCATTATTTTTCCCTGTTTTCGCTTGCTTTCCCGTCCCTGCGCTGATTTCCCCGAAGAAATTTTCCCAATTGTTTCCTTCCGCTTGCAAGCAACCGCCAGCTTTGCTATACTATAAAATATATGTTCCAATTTATTTTTTGCATCTCCAACCGTTTTTGGTCGGAAGGAATTGGCACAGGAATGGGAGGGCGAACTGTTGAAGGTTCCCATCAAAAAGATCTTGTTTTATAGCGGCATGGTCTTGTTGGGCCTGGTCGTGGTTTTTCTGGTCTGCCGCGTCCTGCTCAATCTGGACGCATTGGGCAATACTGTCCGCGGCATTTTTGGTTCTCTGCGGGCCATTGTCCTGGGCTGCGTGATGGCTTACCTTCTCTATCCTCTTACCCGTTTTTCCGAGCAGTTTCTTCTATACCATAAGGTGAGAAAGAAAACGGCCCGTTCTCTGTCCACTGCCTTCTCCACCTTTGTCCTGTTGGCACTCATTGTGCTGTTTGCCTATTTCATCATTCCTCAGCTGGTCTTCAATGTCCCGCCTTTGATCCAAAACCTGCCCAACATGGTTTCGGATTTTTCGCAACGAATTTCAGATTACCTCACCGCCCATGGACAGCCGACCACCATCATTACCACTGTCTCTGAAAAAATCACCGCTGCCTTCAACGCATGGCTTCAGGACGACCCTCTGTCCGCCCTGGTGGACCTGGCAGGACGGGTGGCCGCCGCGGCCAAGAGTGTTTTGAATTTCATCATCGGCATTATCGTAATGGTTTACCTGCTAATGAGCCGGGACCAGTTCGTGGGACAGGGAAAAAAGATATTGTTTGCCTTATGCCGGAAGCGGAGCACCTGTGATGTGATTTTGAAGCACCTGCGGGCCATCAATCGGATTTTCAGCGGGTTTGTCTCCGGCAAACTTTTGGATTCCCTGATTATCGGCATTATCTGCGGCATCTGCCTGTCGCTTCTCCACATGCCCTACGCCATGCTCATCAGCGTCATTGTGGGCATTACCAACATCATTCCTGTCTTTGGGCCTTTCTTTGGCGCCATTCCCTCCGCTTTTATCCTTCTGCTCACCGACCCTGGAAAATGTCTCATTTTCATTGTCTTTGTCATTATTTTACAGCAAGTGGATGGCAATATCATTGGTCCCAAGATTCTGGGGGATTCCACAGGGCTTTCCGCGTTCTGGGTCCTGTTTGCCCTGCTGCTGTTTAACCACTTGATGGGATTTTGGGGGATGCTCCTGGGGGTTCCTTTGTTCGCCTCGTTCTACTATCTGCTCCGGGAGTTCATCAATGCCCGGCTCCGCAAAAAGTCCCTTCCTCTGGAGACCCAGGAATACGTCCATGTGTCCGGGATTGACGAGAAGGGCTCCATCTCCTATCTGCCGCCCCCTGTCATTGAGTTTCATCCTCTGTTCCGGGGGGAGGACAGTCTGTGGGCCCGGCTTCGGCGGCGTCTGCGCCACCCCCTCTCCCCGTCCCAGGATTCCCCCCCAGACAATCCCCCGTCTGATGATGATCCGTCATCCTAATCTGTTTCCTTGGAGGTGATTTCTTATGCGTAACCGACTCAGTTTCCGGGTGGCTTTCTGCGGCGTTTTGGCCGCCCTCATGATTGCCGTGATGCTCTTGGGAACCATGATTCCCACAACCACTTACATCTGTCCGGCTCTGGCAGGGGTCCTTCTGCTCCCGGTTGTCTGGGAATTTGGCTTTCGCACCGGCGCTCTGCTCTACCTGGCCGTGGCTTTGCTAAGCCTGATTCTCTCCCCCAACAAGGAGGCCGCGTTGTTCTTCGTCCTGCTGTTTGGCTGGTATCCCCTGCTCCGTCCCAAGCTCCAGCACCTGCGTCGTAAGCCTTGGCGGATCATACTGAAGCTGCTCCTCTTCAACTTGGCCTTGGCAGTCATTTTCGCGCTCCTGCTGTTTGTGTTTGTCATGCCCGACCTCCAGGCAGAGGCACAGACCTGGACAGGCCTGGTTCTGGCTGGAATGCTTCTGCTGGGTAATGTGACTTTTTTGCTGTACGACGTTCTGCTGGGACGGATCGGTGACCTGTACGTTTACCGTCTGCGTCCCAAACTTTTCCCACACCATTTTTCCTGAGAAAGAAACGATGAGGTATTTTTCCAATGAAACAGAAACAGAGAATTTTTTCCCTCTTCCTGCTTGTGGCCTTGGTTTTTTCGCTGGCCGCGCCGGTCTCCGCAGCGGGTGAAATGAACTTTACCGACGTGGCACCAGATGACTGGTACTATACTTATGTCAAAGACCTCTACGACAATGACATTGTCCACGGCACCACCCCCACCACCTTCTCCCCCCAGGGGCAAGTGACGCTGGGAGAAGCCCTGAAGCTGGTCCTTATGTCCGCCGGCTATGGCGATCAAACACCCACCGGTTCCCATTGGGCCAGCGGATTTTATCAGCTGGCCCAGGAGAACGGGTTTCTCCCCTCTGGCCTCAGCTTGGGGCTGAATGACCCCATCAACCGTCTTCAAATCGCAGAGATCATCGTCAATGTCCTGGATCTCTCCCGCACCTCCCATGATCCCTCTCCATTTGCGGACACCGAGGATCTTTCCGCCCTGATTCTCTACGACCACGGCATCTTCCAGGGGAATCAGGTCAATGGGGAGCTTCTCTTCCAGCCCCAGGACCACATCACCCGGGCAGAGATTACCACGGTAATTTGGCGTGTTTATGAACTCAAAAATCAAACCCCCGAAGAGCCGGAAGAACCAGACAATCCCCCTGACCTCCCGGAAGAACCGGAAGAGCCTGAGGAACCCACCGGTGACTACTTTTACTTTGGCGGGAAAAAAGTCTATGTGGTGGAGGAGATGCCCAAACGGACCTATGATTCCTCTCTGTTCCAGGTCAACGAAAATGGTTTCCTGACGTACGACAGCGACAAATACACCAGCAAGATCGGCATTGATGTCTCCCGTTACCAGGGCAGCATTGATTGGGCGGCAGTCAAAGACGCCGGGGTTGAATTTGCTATGCTGCGTCTGGGTTACCGGGGATACGGCACCGGCGCCATTGTAAGAGACAGCTACTTCTATCAGAACATCCAAGGCGCTTTGGAAAATGGAATTGAAGTCGGCGTCTACTTCTTCTCCCAGGCCATCAATGAGGCAGAGGCCGTGGAGGAAGCCCAATTCTGTATGGACCTGCTTCAGGACTACTCCATCACCTATCCCATTGTGTTTGACTGGGAACCCTATGACAGTAGCCTGCATCCTCGCACGGAAGGACTCTCCGACGAGATGCTGACCAAGTGCGCCGTTGCCTTCTGTCAGGCAGTGGAGGCAAATGGGTATGACAGTATGGTATACTCCAATTTGACCTATTTCTATCTCCACTATGATCTGTCCAAGCTGGTTGACTTTCCACTTTGGCTGGCGCAGTACAATAAAACGCCAACCTTCTACTACCACTTTGATATGTGGCAGTATTCCAGCACTGGTAAGGTCCCCGGCATTGAAGGTAATGTTGACCTGAATATCCAAATGATCCCCAAAACTTAATCTGTGGTCTCCCTTCTAAAAATAACCGCACGTCTGAGAACCCCTCTCAGACGTGCGGTCGTTTTATGCCTGCTGATAGAACCCAGCAAAATCTGTCCAGTCAGTAAGATACCAATGACAGGTGGCCTTCAATGCCTCCTGGTCGCTGTATGGATCGGCCACACCGGCCACCCGATAGCCCGCCTGATAGGCGGTCTGGGCCGCATGGACAGCGTCCTCAAACACCCAAGTGGCTTCTATGGCAGTCCCCATTTGTGCCCGGGCATGGTGAAACAGGGCGGGGGTCCGTTTATCCACTCCCAACTCACCACAGGTGTACACTGCGTCCAACAACGGCAGCAGGCCTGTCCGCCGGAGCCCCTCCATCATCACCGCCCGGTCTGTGGCAGTGGCCAAAACAGCGGGGATTCCCCTCTCCCGGAGGGCCTGCAAAAACTCCTTTGCGCCGGTCTTGCACACCACCTGCTCACAATAAAATGAGCGGATGGAACCATTGATGCCCACCTCAATGGCATCCACTGACAGGGACAGACCATAGCTCTCCCGCAGGTAAGCCGCGCACTGGGACAAGCTGAGGGGAAAAAGAATCTGCCGAAGACCCGGACGGGCTGTCACCCCCAGGGAGGCCAGGTAACGCTCCCCCACCGTATCCCACATTCCCATGGAATCCAGCAGGGTGCCATCCGCATCAAAAATTGCCCCTTGGATCATCACTCCGCCCTCCTCATGCTAAAATTCTGCCGGTTCAGTCTAACAAAAAATTCCCCTCTGGTCAAGGCTGGAAGAACATGGTATGATGGAACCATCCCCAAAAATCCTTTGGAAAAGAGCTGATTTTTATGTCTCCTCCCGCCTGCTTTATCTTTGGTGCCGGCCCTTTCTTTGGTCTGCCAGTCTCCCCAGCCCCAGGGGATGTTGTTTTCGCCGCTGACGGAGGTTACCGCCACTGTCAAGCCGCCGGGCTGCAGCCCGACTTGCTGCTGGGCGATTTCGACTCTCTGAATGACCTCCCCAAGGGGATTCCCATTCACACCTTCCCTGTGGAAAAGGACGACACCGACACAATGCTGGCCATTAAATACGGCCTGAAAGAGGGATACCGCACATTCCACCTTTACGGCGGTACCGGCGGCCGTCCAGATCACACCCTAGCCAACCTTCAGGCCTTGGGGTTTTTGGCCCAGGCGGGGGCAACGGGCTATCTCTACGGAAAAAGCTATCTCTTCACTGCCCTCCGCAATGGTTCCCTCACCCTCCCCGCCCGGAAAGAAGGGATTTTCTCCTTGTTCTGCTTGGGGCAGGAGGCTCAGGGGGTTTCGATTCACGGCGCCCAATACCCTTTGGACCGTGTCCCCGTCTCTCCTTTCTTTCCCATCGGTGTGAGCAACCATTTCCAAGGAAATCCCGTGACCATTCAGGTGGAAACGGGCTGTCTTCTCATCGGTTGGGAAATCCCATAATTAAATAAAACAGGCCCCATCGAATGAGATTCGATGGGGCCTGTCTTTGTTTTTACATCAATTTTGAGGTGAAATAAACCGCCAGGATAAACAGCCACGCAGCCATAATCCACATCGCGTAGTAAGCTACAGCAGCCCCCAGCGCCAGCGGCACCAAAAGGAGAATGGCTGTCACCGCTGCCGTCAAATAATACGGCAGATAGGCCGCGCCAGGCTGGAGAACCACAATCTCCTTGCCCCGAATCGTCCATACACCATCCTTCTGTTTCAGCTTGAGGGCCAATGCCACCCCCACTGCCGCGATCACCAGGGTGAGGGCCAAATAGCCGTAGTACACCGCGCCGCTGAGAAATGTCCGATACACCCAAAAGCCCAGCAGCCCCATGCCGCCTATCACGGCACAGCCAAAAAATTCCTTTTGATATAGATAGAACACCATCATCAGCACACCCAGGCCAGGCACCACCGCCAGTACCATGGGGGCCGCCGTGGTCTCCAAATTCCGCATCAAAAGGCCGCCTATGCCCATACACAGAAATCCGCAGGCCACAGCCGCCTGGAGGGTTCCGTCTTTTCCGCTGTCTCCGTTCCGAACCTTCACAGCCCAGATCAGGAACAGCACAAAAAGCACAGCACCCGCAATGGGAAAGACCGTCAACACCTTGTACAGCGGCATTTTAATCCCCAATTCACTGACACGGGTGTGAACATAGAAGCGATTGATGAGTACCATCACCACCTCCACCACTGCGGCAGTGGCCAGCCAGAGGAGCATCCGGTTAAACGCACGATCCTCAATCTGTTCTCGGGTACGCACTTCCGGCGGCTTGTTTCTTCCGGTTTTTATCTCGTTTTTCTTCATACAGTGAAAACACTCCCAATTCCAGGAACGGATCTCCCCTGATAGGGACATCCTTACATGATCCTTGCTATTGTACCAGAAAACGTGGGGTTTCGCAAGGTAGAGAAGGGGTTTTCTCCTCCCTGCTTTCCCCAAAATTTCCAGCTTTCCAGGGTCCGATTTTACTTTTTCTTAAAACTATCCTTCAGAGAAACGCTCCGGTTGAACACCAAGTGCGTTGGAGAGGCATCCTGACTGTCCAGACAAAAATACCCCTGACGCATAAACTGATAGGCCTTCGCTGTCTTCCCGGCCTCCGGCATAGGGGCTTGGGCCAGCCCCTGTTCCACTTTGCAATGGGTCAAGATCTGAAGGCTCTCCGGGTTTAAGAAATCCAGGAAATTTTTTTCTGGGCCGTCGGGAGCGGGGTCGGTAAACAGTGCGTCGTACAGACGTACCTCCGCATCTGCAGCGGTCTCCGCTTCCACCCAGTGGATGGTCGCTCCCTTGACCTTCCGCCCATCGGCGGGATTGCCGCCCTTTGAGGCGGGATCATACTCGCAGAGAACCTCAATCACTTCCCCTGCCGCATTCTTCACGCAGCCTGTGCAGCGGATTAGATAGGCGCCTTTCAGGCGGCACTCCTGTCCACCAGGAGTAAGACGTTTGTATTTGGGAATTGGTTCCTCCAAAAAGTCGTCCGCCTCAATGTAGAGTGTGCGGGAAAAAGGCACTTCCCGCACGCCCGCCTCCGGGTCTACGGGGTTGTTCTCCACGGTGACAGTCTCCCGCTGTCCCTCCGGGTAATTGGTAATGGTGAGCTTTACCGGGCGAAGAACCGCCATCACCCGCTGGGCGGTCTCGTTCAGGTCCTCCCGCAGGCAGGACTCCAGAAACGCCCAGTCCACGGTGGAGTCCACCTTAGACACCCCAATGCGCTCACAAAAATTCCGAATGGATCTGGGGGTGTATCCGCGGCGGCGCAGGCCACAGAGGGTGGGCATGCGGGGATCGTCCCATCCCGAGACCCGTCCCTCTTCTACCAAAGCCCGCAGCTTCCGTTTGGACATGACCGTATAATTGATCCCCAAACGGGCGAATTCAATCTGCCGGGGCTTGCTGGGGAGATCACAGTGCTCCACTACCCAGTCGTAAAGGGGACGGTGATTTTCATACTCCAACGAACACAGAGAGTGCGTAATCCCCTCCAAGGCATCTTGAATGGGGTGGGCAAAGTCATACATGGGGAAAATACACCATTTTGTCCCCTGCCGATGGTGCTCAATATAGCGGATTCGGTAGAGCACCGGGTCCCGCATATTAAAATTGCCCGAGGCCAAGTCAATCTTCGCCCGGAGCGTATACTTTCCCTCCGGGAACTCGCCCGCCTTCATCCGTCGAAACAGCTCCAGGCTCTCTTCCACCGGACGGTCCCGCCAAGGGCTCTGTGCCGGGGTAGTGGTATCCCCTCGATAAGCCCGGAACTGCTCCGGCGTAAGTTCACAAACATAGGCCAGTCCCCTCTGGATCAAGTCCTCCGCCAATTCGTAGGTCTGCTCAAAATAATCAGAACCATAATAGAAACGGTCTCCCCAGTCAAAGCCCAGCCAGTGGATATCCTCTTGGATGGCATCTACATACTCTGTGTCCTCCTTGGCCGGGTTGGTGTCATCCATACGCAGATTGCAGATGCCGTGGTACTTTTCCGCCGTACCGAAATCAATGGTCAGTGCCTTGCAATGTCCGATATGGAGGTAACCGTTGGGCTCTGGCGGGAACCGGGTGTGCACCTGTTTCCCCGCACAGCGCCCGCCGGGCTCCAGCTCCTCTTCAATGATGCTATGAATAAAATTGGTGCTCATGGTCTCTTCCGCCATGGTATTCACTCCTTACAAGAATCTTCCAAACCAGTTGACCATAACCGCAAGACGCCGGTTCTCCCCCGTGTCCCCCGCTATCTCTTGGGTGTACACAAAACAGCCCCGCAGTATATGTCCCTGCGGGAACCTCTGTCCGCTGCCGGTCATGCAGTCTCTGTCAATAATGTTTTATTATACACTGTTTTAGGATAAGATTGCAACCGTCTCTTTGAAAAAGGAGCGGAATTCCCTCTATTTTTCAGGCATTTCCCCGCAAAGCAGAGGATGGGCCACTGCCTCCGCCACCCGGACTCCATCCACAGCAGCAGATACAATGCCACCAGCGTACCCCGCCCCCTCTCCACAGGGGTACAGCCCGCGAAGATTAGACTGCAGGGTCTTGTCCCGCAGAATACGGACCGGGGAGGAGGAGCGGGTCTCCACCCCCACCATCAAAGCATCTGGCGCGGCAAAGCCATGGAGTTTCCGATCCAGTGTGGGAAGCGCCAGCGCCAGGGTATGGGCAACATAATCGGGCAGGGTCTCCCGCAGATCCCCAAAGAAAACATCCGGACGATAGGTGCTCCGATGGGCCAGGCCCTTGGGGGTGGGCAATCCGCGCAGGAAATCCCCCACACGCTGCGCCGGTGCTTCATAGCCGGGCCGCCCAAACTGATAAGCCTTTCTCTCCCAAATCTCCTGAAACGCAACGCCAGCCAAAGGGTCCGCGCTTCCAAAATCACTGGGGCCAACCCCAACCAGGAAGCCTCCGTTGATAAATTCACCATCCCGAGCCCGGTTGCTCATGCCGTTGGTCACGATTCCCCCCGGTTCCGAAGCAGCCGCCACAATCTGGCCCCCGGGGCAGACGCAAAAGGTATAGGCAGACCGGCCGTTGGGCAGATGGCAGACCAATTTGTAATCCGCAGGGGGCAGCTTTTCCCAGCTCTCCCCAAACTGCGCCTGACTGATGCGGGCCTGCGGATGCTCGATCCGCACGCCAATGGCAAAGGGCTTCTGCTCCATGGCGGCGCCAGCCTCCCGCAACATTTGAAAGGTATCCCGGGCAGAGTGACCTGGTGCCAAAACCAGTGCATCGCAGGGCAGATCATACTTTCCCTGTTCTTCCGCCACAGTGATTCCCTCTAAATGGCCCCCGATCACAGTGAGGCCGCTAAGGCAGTGCCCAAAGCGCACTTCTCCGCCCAGATTTTGAATCTCTTCCCGAAGATGCCTGACAACATTCCGAAGCAGATCGGTCCCCACATGAGGCTTATGCTGCCAGAGAATATCCTCCGGTGCCCCTGCCTCTACGAAGGTGCGCATAACATAGGACCGGCGGGGATCGTGGGTTCCCGTGGTCAATTTTCCATCGGAAAAAGTCCCTGCCCCCCCCTCTCCAAACTGAACATTGGAGGCGGGATTCAAATCCCCGCCCCTCCAAAATGCCTCCACATCCTTCACACGCTGTTCCAACGCTTGTCCGCGCTCTAAGACAATCGGCCGTAGGCCTGCCCGCGCCAAGCAGAGTGCGGCCAGCAGCCCTGCCGGACCGCTGCCCACCACCACAGGAGGCTTCTGGGAGGTTCGGGTGACAACGGGAAAAGTGTAGGCGGGTCCCTCCTCGGCAAGGCGTACCTGACTGCTCTTTACCCGCGCCACCACATCGGCCTCCCCAGAAAGGGCCACATCCACCGTCATCACATAATGAACATCCGACTTCTTTCTGGCGTCAATGGACTGGCGCACTGGAACACAGCGATGAATCTTACCCATAGGAACCCCTAAAATTCGGGCGGCCTTCTTCTTCAATAGTAAGAAATCTCCTTCTGGAGGCAAGATTATATTTGAAACTCGTACCATGGTCGTCTCCTCTCCGCCGATAGTTTACACTGTACAGACAAAAAGACCCACGCCGCCGGAACATGCCGGCAGTATGGGTCCGTCCGCCTACTCAGTGGACCTCCTCTCGCTCCTCCGGGAGCTCCACCAAAATTGGCTCCACACCCAAATAGGGCAGAAACTTATTTCGAATCTCCGCCATAGAGAGGTTCAGCGTAGAGGTATTGATACAGGGATGGCATCCAACTCGCACCCACTCTGCAACAGGACGATCCAAAATAAGCTGCACCCGATGACCCCGGTCAAACATAAGTGCCAAAATAGTGGCAGAACCAGGGGTTACATGCAGATACGCTTCCATATCCTCTGGAGAGGCAAAAGAAAGCCGGGCTGAGCCAATTTGCTTCGACAGCTCCTTAGTACGGAAAGGCTTTTCCCCTTCCATCAAAAGGAGATAAAAAGAGGTCTTCTGGCGGTTGCAGAGCACCAGATTCTTACAAATCGGAGCACCCAAAACCTTCTCGATCACAGCACAGTCCGCAATGGTGTGGGCCGCTGTATGATCCACACGGTCATAAGAGATCCCCAGCTGATCCAATAAATCATAGCATGCAATCTCCTGCGGCAGCCGGTCTGTCTCACCCGTCGGCCTGCCCGTAAAACGAATGGGATGAATTGTCATTTGCGCCACCTCTCTTAAAAAAGAGGGCAGTGGCGAACCACTGCCCTCTCTTTCACGATCACATCGAAAGAATCGTTTGATTACTTCAGCATCCAGCCGGAAACGACCATCTTCTGAACTTCGGTGGTACCCTCATAGATCTCGGTGATCTTAGCATCACGCATCATTCTCTCGAAGGGATACTCACGGGTGTAGCCGCAGCCGCCGACCAGCTGAACAACACGACGGGTCACGTCAGAAGCCACATCAGCAGCGAACATCTTGCCCATAGCAGCCAGGTGGCTGTAAGGCTCGTGGTTCTGCTTGGCCATAGCAGCACGATAGATCAGCAGACGAGCAGCGTCCACCTTGGTCTGCATATCAGCCAGCTCGAACTGGGTGTTCTGGAAAGCAGACAGAGGCTTGCCGAACTGCTTGCGGTTCTTCAGGTAAGGAATGCACTCGTCAATGGCGCCCTGTGCAATACCCAGAGCCTGTGCAGCAACACCGATACGGCCGCCGTCCAGCAGCATCATAGCAATCTTGAAGCCTTCGCCTTCCTTGCCCAGCAGGTTCTCAGCGGGGACCTCGCAGTCATCGAAGACCAGCTCATAGGTAGCAGAAGCACGGATACCCATCTTCTTCTCCTTGGTGCCGAAGCTGAAGCCCTTGAAGCCCTTCTCCACGATGAAAGCGGACAGACCCTTGTGGCCCACGCTCAGATCGGGGTTGGTACGGGCAAAGACCACATAGGTGTCAGCATAATAGCCGTTGGTGATGAAGATCTTGGTGCCATTCAGGATGTACTTATCACCCTTCAGCACAGCGGTGGTGCGAACGCCGTTGGCATCGGTGCCAGCGCCGGGCTCGGTCAGACCCATCGCACCCAGCTTCTCGCCCTGTGCCAGGGGAACCAGGTACTTCTGCTTCTGCTCCTCGGTGCCGAACTCCAGGATGGGCCAGGAGCACAGAGAACCGTGAACGGAGAACATGATGGAGGTGGAAGCGCAGTACTTAGCCAGCTCCTCGCAGCAGACGATGTAGGTCAGGTAGGACAGACCAGCGCCGCCGTACTCCTCGGGGATGTAAGTACCCAGCATGCCCATTTCAGCCAGCTTCTCGCGGGCGTTCTGGGTGAACTCTTCCTTCTCGTCCAGTTCAGCAGCGATGGGCTTGACTTCCTTCAGGCAGAAGTCGTGGAGCATGTCGAGAATTTCCTGCTCCATCTCGTTCAGTTTGAAATCCATAATTTTTCCTTTCTTTCCCCTGGAGGACGCCCTCCGAAAGGAGAGCGCCCCACAAGGTATATTTAAATTTTTTTTGCTAACAAATTAGTCCTTGTCCGCCAGAATCAGCTTGGTCAGTGCAGGGCAGACATCATACAGGTTGCCGATAACACCCAGGTCAGCCACGCCGAAGATGGGAGCCTCGGGGTCCTTGTTGATGCAGACGATGAAGTCAGAGGAGCCCATGCCAGCCAGGTGCTGGATTGCGCCGGAGATACCGCAGGCGACATACAGCTTGGGGCCAACGGTCTTACCGGTCTGGCCAACCTGATGGGAGTGGGGAATCCAGCCAGCGTCAACAGCGGCACGGGAAGAACCAACCACGCCGCCCAGTGCGTCAGCCAGAGGCTTAATGGTGGTCTCGAAGCCCTCGGGACCGCCCAGGCCACGGCCGCCGGAGACGATGATCTCAGCGCCTTCCAGGTCAACCTTCTCGCCTTCCTCAGCGATGGTCTCGATCAGCTTAATGCGGATCTTATCAGCGGGGAAGACAAAATCAACCTTCTCCACCTCAGCGGTGCGGGAGTAATCAGCCTCCAGCTTCTTATTCACGCCAGGACGGCAGGTGCCGATCTGGGGGAAAGTGAAGGGGCACAGAATGGTGGCCATCAGGTTGCCGCCGAACGCGGGACGGGTCCAAGCAACCTTGCCGGTGGCCTCGTCGATGTCCAGAGAAGTACAGTCAGCGGTCAGACCGGTCTTCAGACGGCCAGCCACACGGGGGCCCAGGTCACGGCCCAGGGGGGATGCACCCATCAGAATGGTGGTGGGGCAGTCCGCCTCAACGCAGTGTACGATAGCGGCGGTGTAAGCGTCGGTGCTGTAGTGGCCATACACCTCGTTGTCTACCAGAAGAACCTTGTCAGCACCGTGTGCAATGGCTTCCTTCACAGCGTCCTCGCAGTTGTGGCCGATGACCAGAGCAACCGCCTTGCCGCCCTGGATGCCAGCCAGGCGACGTCCGGGATTCAGCAGCTCCAGGCCGACATTTCTTGCCTTACCATCTTTGGTTTCAATAAAGACCCATACGTCCTTGGTCTTTGCTTCATAGCTTGTCTGTAACATTGTTCTTTGTCCTCCCCTCTATTAGATAATGCCCTTGTCCTTGAGCAGGTCGTACAGCTTCTTTGCGGACTCTTCCGGAGTCTCTTCCTTGATCTTCAGGCCGCCTTCCTTACGAGGAGGAGTGAAGCTCTTCTTAACCTTGGTGGGAGAACCCTTCAGGCCGGATCTCTCCACGTCCAGGCCGCAGTCAGCAGCACTCAGAACGGGGATCTTAGCCTTGTTGGCTGCCATCTTGGACTTGATGGTGGGGAAGCGGGGCTCATAGTCAGGCTTGGTCACGGTCACAGCGCAGGGGCAAGCCATCTCGAGAATCTCGAAGCCTTCCTCCAGCTCCTTCTTCACGCGCACGCTCTTGCCATCCTCGGTGGGCCAAACTTCCCAAGCGTAAGTAACCTGGGGAATGTCCAGATCCTCAGCGACCTGGGGGCCAACCTGCGCGGTATCGCCGTCGATAGCCTGCTTACCGAACATGAGCATATCGAACTTGATGCCTTCCAGTTCCTCAATCTTCTCCTTAGCCTTGGACAGAATGTAACCAGTGGCCAGGGTATCGGAACCGCCGCAAGCACGGTCAGAGACCAGATAAGCCTTGTCGCCGCCGACAGACAGGCACTCCTTCAGAGCGGCCAGAGCCTGCTCGGGACCCATGGACAGGACGACGATCTTGGTATCCTTATCCTTGTCCTTAATACGGGCAGCAGCTTCGAGTGCATAAGCATCGAAGGGGCTGACAATGGCGGGAACGCCTTCACGCATCAGGGTGTTGGTCTCGGGATCAATTTTGATAATGGTCGTGTCCGGCACTTGTTTAATGCAAACAAGTATGTTCATTTCTGATTTCCCCCTATTTTTGATTTGTTTTATTTTGGCATGGCCGGCCGCTCTCTCCCCCGTGAAACCTCAGAATCATCGAATGACAATCCCCGTTTCCACCGGAAAAAATTCCAAACCGCTCTGCCAGATAAACGCCGACCCGAAGTCGCCTCCGGTGGCAGACGTTTCGCCGGAAGAGTACAAATTTACGCCCTTCCAGTACATTACGGTGTGTATTATAACAAAGGTTTTTTCAAATTACAAGCCGGGAAAGTATCGCATCAAAAAAAATTTTTTCCTGCTTCTCCCTGGAATTTGGTTGTTTCGCCTAAATATGACAGGGGAGCTTTGCCGGGAGCCGGTTCTGCTGCCCGGCTCCCCAAATTTCTTCCATTTCCAACGTTATTCGCCAAAGAACTTGTCGTGAATTGCCTGCACTGCGTGATTGGCATCCACCTCATCCAGCAGGACGGAAACTTTAATCTCACTGGTGGAAATCATGTGGATATTAATATCCGCATCGTACAACGCACCAAACATTTTAGCCGCTACACCGGCATTGTCCACCATACCGGCCCCCACAATGGACACCTTGACCACACTCTTATCCACGTCGATGTGGTCAAATGCCAGGCTGGCCTTGTGTTCCTCCAGCAGGGCAACTGCCTGATCCACGTCACTGCGGCGGACGGTAAAGCTGATATCCTGGGTTTCATTCCGTCCGATGGACTGCAGGATGATGTCAACATTGATATTCTGCTGCCCCAGCAGGGAGAAGACCTTGTAGGCGATTCCGGGCTTATCTTCCACCCCCACCAGCGCCAAACGGGCTACGTTCTTGTCTTTTGCCACACCACTGATCTGGGTCTTTTCCATTTGCTTCGCAACCTCCTTGACTTTCGTGCCCGGCTTTTTCTCAAAGCTGGACAGCACTTCCAAATTCACCTGATACTTTTTTGCCAGTTCCACAGAACGGTTATGGAGCACCTGCGCACCCAAGCTGGCCAGTTCCAGCATCTCGTCAAAGGTGATCTCCTCTAACTTCCGCGCCCCAGTCACATGCCGGGGGTCCGCAGTGTAAATCCCATCCACGTCGGTGTAAATCTGGCACAGGTCCGCCTTCAGCGCCGCGGCCAATGCCACAGCGGAGGTATCCGATCCCCCTCGGCCCAAGGTGGTCACATCTCCATACTTGTTGATCCCTTGGAAGCCCGTCACAATGACAATGGAGTGGCTCCGGTCCAGTTCAGACTGGACACGCTCCACATTGATCTTCTTGATCCGCGCACTGCTGTAACTGCTGTTGGTCTGAATGCCCGCCTGCCAGCCAGTCAGAGAAACCACCGGCAATCCCATCGTCTCAATGGCCATGGCGCAGAGGGCGCAGGAAATCTGCTCCCCTGTGGACAAAAGCATATCCATCTCCCGCCGGGAGGCATTGGGGTTAATCTCCCGTGCCTTCTCAATCAGGTCATCTGTGGTGTCACCTTGCGCGGATAGCACAGCCACCACCCGGTTGCCCTGGCGATAGGTGTCGGCAATGATCTGCGCCACATTGCGCAGCCGCTCCGCATTGGCCACGGAGGTGCCGCCAAATTTTTGTACAATTAGTCCCATCTCACATACCTCCTGTCACCCGACACGGACCGCCGCGTCAGGGGGAACGAGATTGTTTTTATTTTAATATGTTGTCCCTTCATCTTATGTTGCAGGGACGAAAAAGGTCAATCCAGCACCCGAATCACTGCCAGCACCTGCTTACCTTCCAACATCTGGTCCAGCTGTGGACGGGTCATTGCAGGCGTGATCCAGCCGCTCTCCCCTTCCTTCCCGCCGGAAATGGTCAGACGCTCTCCAGAACAGGTGCCCTCCGCCAATCGGACATACCACTGGCTGGCCAGCTGGTCAGAAGAGACCACGCTGGACGGGCGGTTGGGCTGCCAAGGCCGGTAGCTGGCTCGCTCCAGCTGACGGGCAGCGGCAATGACGTCGGCCACCACGGCGCTGGCGGTGGGAAGTTTTCCCGCTCCCCGTCCATAGAACATCACATCTCCCGTGGCATCCCCTTTGACCAAAATGGCGTTAAAGACATCGTCCACACCGGCCAGGGGATTTTGCAGACTGATAAAATGGGGCTCCACATAGGCACAGACGGTACCATCCTCCCTGGCAATGGCCCGGCCCAAAAGTTTAATCCGCCGCTGGCAGGCATCTGCATAGGCCTCGTCAGCCAGGGTAATGCTGGTAATACCTGTGGTAGGCACTTGTTCCGGCAGCAGGTGCCAGCCAAAAGCGATGGAAGATAGAATACAGAGCTTGCGACAGGTATCCTGCCCCTCCACATCAGCAGCGGGATTCTGCTCTGCATAGCCATTGGCCTGCGCCCCCTTGAGAGCCTGCGCAAAGGGAATGCCATCCTGCACCATCCGGGTGAAAATGTAGTTGGCCGTGCCGTTGAGAATGCCGCAGATTTCCAAAATATCGTTGGCTGCCATGCACTCACTCAAGGGGCGCAGGATCGGAATACCTCCTCCAACACTGGCTTCAAACAGATAGACCGCCTGATGCTCTGCCGCCAGTTCCAGCAGGCGGCGTCCGTGGGTGGCCACCAACTCTTTATTGGATGTAACGACGCTTTTTCCCGCTTTTAATGCCCGTTCTGTAAAATCCAGGGCAGCGCCCACACCGCCAATGGTCTCCACCACCACATTGACCTCAGGATCCTGCTCAATGACAGAGAAATCCTTGACAAAGCAAGCGGCAAAAGGGCTGTCCGGAAAATCCCGCACATCCAGTACATATTTTAATGAGATCAATTCATCCGCTTTCTTGCTGATCCCGGCGCCATTGCCAGTAAGCACTTCCGCTACACCGGAACCCACCACGCCGAAGCCTAAAATTGCTACGTTTACCATATTTTCTATCCCATCCTTTTTTGATCTGATCATCCCATGCTGCCGGCGGTCACCCCGCCAAAATCTCACCCCGGAGGACGCCTTCCGCCCCGTTGAGGCGGGCCAGAAGCTCCTGCAGGCTCCCTTCCAGGCCAGAGGTCTCTGCGTTGACCGTCACCACCGCGCATCCGTTGATGGGGATGCCCTGATTGATGGTTAAAATGTTGGCCCCGGACCCCGCGAACAGATTGAGCACATGGGAGAGGATTCCAGGCTCATCCTTCAGCATGATCTGGAAGGTGACGATCCGGCCATGGAGCATATCCTGAAAGGGCCGGACCGCGTCTTTATACTTATAGAAGGCGCTGCGGCTGATCCCGGCCAGCTGAACCGCTTGGTTCACCGTCTCAGCTTCTCCGGTATCCAGCATTCGCCGGGCATCCACCACTTTGCGGAAAATTTCCGGAAGAGCCTCCGCGTCTACAATGTAATAGTTTGGCGCCTTTGACATGATTCGCCTCCGTTCCCATTCGATCGTCATTTTGATTCGTGCGAGGGATATTCTATCACATCTGTCCGTGTATGGCAACCCAAAGTATTTGTCTGGACGACAGTTTTTCTCCTTCCTTTCTCCTGATTTCAGTCAGATCAAGCAAAAGCGGACCCTGAAACATCAGGTCCGCTCTCTTTCCGCAGATCAGCCGGCCGCTTCCATGCGTCGGCGCCGGGGCGTGGTCTCTGTTCCGCCCCCCTCCGCCGGCGGTGTTTCCGGTGTGGTGCCGCCGCCGGGATCTGTCGTGCCCCCGCCGGGATCGGTTCCGGGATCTGTTGTATTGTCGCCGGGATCTGTGCTGGAGCCGTTCCCATCGGAACCATTGCTTCCATTTGTGTCCGCAGGCTTCTGAACCTTATGATAGGTACAGGTTCCCGTGGGCACATCTTCTGCGAAGAACGTACCCGTCGCCAAATGGCCGCCGCAGGCGGGGCCGGGCAGCATGCCGCTGGACAGACAATAGGTCACCGTCTTCAGACTCGAGGCATCCGGCTGTGCAAACTCCTTATAGGGCAGCGTCTTGTGAACCTCAGACATCACCTGCCGCCACAATGTTGTGGAGGGATTGCCCAAGTGGCTGGACAAACGTTCCTGCCGGTCATAGCCCGTCCAGACCGCAGCAGTATAATAGGGCGTATATCCCACAAACCACAGGTCCTTCCGGGATGTGGTCGTACCCGTCTTGCCTGCAATATCCTGACCAGTAAAGTTGGCTGCCTTGCCGGTGGCGCCGCTGCCGCCGGTCACAACCCGCTGCAGCATCTCTGTCATATAATAGGTGGTGCGCTGGGAAATGACATCCTTTTCTGGTTCGGACTCGTTGCGCAGCAGCACTTGTTTGTTGTTGTCGATGACCATGGTATAGGTTTTCGGCTCAACGTAAGTGCCCTGGCGGGGGAATACCGAATATGCCGCTGCCATCTCGTAGGTGCTGACACCTTCCGTCAGGCCTCCCAGTGCCAGCTGCGCCAGGCCAATATCTGTATAGGTCGTTCCCCCCTTGGTCAGGGACTTGATGAGCTTAATGTGGAACTTATCCTGCATGAAGTTAAAGCTGGTCTCTGTCCCCACCATATCCAGCACCTTGACGGCCACCGTGTTGATAGACTCCTGCACCGCCTTCGCCACGGAGACGTTGCCTTGGTACACGCCAGTGGCGTTCACAGGCCAATCTCGCCCGTCAACTTTCCCATAAGGGCTATCCTCCACCATGGTGGCAGGGGTCACCTTCCCCAACTCAATGGCCGGGGCATAAACCGCCAGGGGCTTAATGGAGGAGCCCGGCGGACGCTTGCTGCTGGTGGCCCGGTTCAGGCTCCGGCTGGCGGTTTTTTCTCCCATGCCGCCGGCCATGGCCACCACCTCACCGGTCTCATTGTCCACAATGGTGATGGCCGATTGGAGCTTTTGTCCGCTGCTGGAGGTCACATTCAGGTTGTTTTGGTCCTGATAGACCTTGTCCACCGCAGCCTGGACCTCGGGCTTCATACAGGAGTAGATTTCCAAACCGCCGGAGAACACCTTGTCTTTGGCATACTGCTCAGACCAGTTATAAGTCTCCATTAGGTCCTCAATCACGTCGTTGATGACCTGGTCCTCATACCAAGAATAGATGGTGCTGTTGGTCTGTACCTCTCCTTCGTTTTGCCCATCCTCGTTGAAGACAAGCTCCTCCGCCACGGCAGCATCGTACTCCTCTTGGGTGATATACTTCTGCTCCAGCATAGCGTTCAGAATGGTCTCCTGGCGCTCTTTGTTGAAGTCACGGGAGGTCTTAACCTCTCCTGTCTCCTCATCTTTCACTTCCAGGGTACCCAGGGGATCATACTTCGAGGGGTTGTTGGTAATCCCGATCAGGCTGGCACATTCCGCCAGGGAAAGCTCCGAAACGTGCTTGCCAAAATAGGTGTACGAGGCGGTATACACCCCGTTGCATCCCTGCCCCAGATAAATGTAATTGAGGTACGCCTCCAAAATATCTTCCTTGCTGTACTTTTTCTCAAACTCCAAGGCGCGGAAAATCTCCATGATCTTTCGCTTGACGGTCACCTCATTGTCGCTGGTCATGTTTTTAATCAGCTGCTGGGTGAGGGTGGACCCGCCCTGGATGTCCTTGCCAGTAAACATCAAGGATACGGCCTTCGCCGTCCGGACCCAGTCCACGCCGTTGTGCTTATAAAAACGCTTGTCCTCAATGGCCACGGCGGCATTCTGAAGATTCTTGGGAATCTCCTCGATGTCCACCCAAACACGGTTCTCAGCTCCATAAAGGTTTTGGGTCACTTTATAGGCACCTGTTTCCGGGTCTTTACATAGAATCGTACTGGTCAGGTTCAAGTCATAAGCCGTCATCTCCAGGCCCGCATTGGGAATAATCACATTCTTAATATAGGCCGCCGCCATACAGAGCAGCATGGCAGCCGTGATGACAAAAATCAGCACGATGGTCATGACCACCTTAAAGGTCTTCCCATGCTTTTTTCGTTTTCGTTTGGCATTTTTCCCCTGCCGATTGCGGGGATCTCCAGGATCCCGCCGGTCACGGGAGGGGCGTGTCTCACGATGATAGTCCAAATTGACACCTCCGAATTCGATCGTTATGATGAAAAGCGCGACGCACTTCCGAAAAAGGCGTCTGTTTCTGTCGTGCAATGATTGTGAACCGTGCCTATTTTATGTATTATACCACAGGATTCCAATTTGTCTATCCGTGAGAGGGCAGGTTTTTGAGGAAACTTTACTGAAACTTTTCTCTGCTTTGGGCTTGCTTTTTTCATTTTCACAAGGTACAATACAGGCAGATAAGCAAAGGAGAATATTTCATGAGCGAAGAATACGGCGCAAATTTTATCACCGTAACCGACGAGGAAGGCAACGAGTTCGAACTGGAGCATCTGGACACCATCGAGTTTCAGGGGCAGACCTATCTGGCCTTTTTCCCCGCTGTCCAGGATGGGGAAGAAGCCCAGAACGAGGAAGAAATGGGCCTGGTGATTCTCAAAGCAATCCAGGAAAACGGAGAGGAAATCCTTTCCACTCTGGACAGTGACGAAGAGATTGACGCGGTCTACAACGAATTCATGAAAGAGCTCTTCGCCGAAGAGGAAGAGGCCCCGGAATAACTCCCTTTCTCTGCATCAGTTGTTGTTATCATGGAGCAAGGACGCCCTGCTCGGTGCGTGGAACTGGACCCTTTTAAACCCACATTTTTGAAACGGGACGCTCACTCGCTGTGTGAACTGCAGGCCTCCCAGCCTCGGCTGGAAGTTGGAAGCAACGAAGCACCGCGGAGGCAACCCACCTGCCATCTCGTGCAGGTTTTAATTGGGTCCCCACGGCCAGAGCGGGGCTTTCTAAAATTGTGCGCTGTGTGCGCTTTTTTCTTCTCTGTCCCTTCTCAAGGCAAGCGGACAGAGTTTTTTTGCTGTTATCCCTCTGTTCATCTGGACACTTTTTTGCAAAACGACGGGGATAGCATCTTTTCTCCAATTCTTTTCCTTTATTCTTTTTGTCAAGTATACATTGTGCCCAAAAAATGCTTTCTATTCTTGTTGCATATTTTCATCGGCTAACAACTTGCCAGCACCCTTTATCAATGGTATACTAAAGCTGTCAACAGTTTAGCCATTCTTTGTGGTTAAACCGTATAAACACATTTGAGTTACTTGGAAAGGATGCGATTCCCTATGATTAAAGATTTTGGTTTCATCATCCCTCAGAACTGCCAGTTCGGTATGGGCGCGCTGAAGAAGCTGCCTGACTTCCTGAAAGCTGCCGGTTCCGACAATGTTATGCTGATCTCCGACCGTGGCCTGGAAGCCATCGGTGTTGTGGACAAAGTCCGTGAGATCATCAAGGGTGCCAACCTGAAGTACAGCGAGTACCTGGATGTTCTGCCCAACCCCACCACCACCATCGTGGATGAGTGTGCCGCACAGTACAAGGCTGCTGGCTGCACCGCCATCATCGCTCTGGGCGGCGGCTCCCCCATGGACGTTGCCAAGGCTGTGGGCGTTGTTGCTAAGTTCGGCGGCACCATCGGTGACTATGAAGGCGTCGGCAAGGTGCCCGGCCCCATCGACACCCTGATCGCTGTGCCCACCACCGCTGGTACCGGCTCCGAGGTCACCGTGGCCGCTGTTATCACCGACGAAGCTCGTAACTACAAGCTGTCCGTCCTGGGCCCCGAGATTTCTCCCACCTATGCCGTTCTGGATCCCGAGCTCATCATGACCGCTCCCGCTTCCGTGGCTGCTGCCTGCGGCGTTGACGCTCTGATCCACGCCATGGAATCCTACATCAACACCGATGCCAACCCCTTCGCCATGGCAATGGGTGAGAAGGCTATGGAGCTCATCGGCGGCAACATCCGCAAGTTCGTCGCACGCCGCAACGATCCCGATGCTGCCTGTGCCATGATGCTGGGCTCCACCTTTGCCGGTATCGCTTTCGCCAACAACCGTCTGGGTGACATCCACGCTATGTCTCACCCCGTGTCCGCTTTCTTCCATGTTGCACACGGTGTGGCCAACGCCGTTCTGATGCCCACCATCTTCGAGTTCAACGCTCTGGCTGCTGACGAGCGCTATGCCAACATTTATCAGTACATCACTGGTAAGGAAGCCGGCCCCGACTTCGTGCCCCAGATGCTCTGCGACGCTCTGCGTCAGCTGAACAATGACCTGGGCATCCCCGCTTGCCTGGCCGACGTGGGTGTGACCGAGGACAAGATTCCTCAGATGGCTGTTGACGCCATGAAGAGCGGCAACGTCATGGTTAACCCCAGAATCACCACCGTGAAGGATGTTGAGGCCCTGTATCACAAGGCTATGTACAAATAATTCTTCCAACATAGGAGGAATCTATAAAAAAGAGACCGGGTTTTTCCGGTCTCTTTTTTTGTCTTTTGCTCTTTATCTTTCGGGAAAACATGGTATACTATCCTTATCTATTGATATTTTCACGGGAAGCTTTCATCTTCCCACCCCTGAGGAGGCTTTTCTATGAATGCAGCTGTCCAGCAACAATTGACCAACCTTCTTCGGGCCAACAGCATGACCCCAGATACGCTGGATGGGTCTACCCTAACCCAACTTTTTCTCTCTCAAATGCGGATCTCTCTCTATGGCGGGGTCGCTTCCATCCCGATGTTCCCCACCTTCTTGCCGCCTTTTGGGACCCTCACTGAAAACAAACCTATCGCTGTCGCCGAACTGGACGATCAGGAAATCCGCGTTTCTCTGGTCACCTTCTCCCACGGCGAGGCTCACTTCTCGGACCAGGATCGTTTTCCTATCCCCGGCCGGGAATATCCTGCGCCTTGGGAGGACCTGATCTATGCCATTGGGGAACTGACGCAGCCCCTTCTGGACCGGGCACAGGGGCTGGCCCTCTGTCTCCCCTTCCCCGTGGTCTATGACGGCAAGGGGGACGGCACCATTTCCCGTTTCCCCGGCTCCATGACCATCCACGGTTTCTCTGAAAAACCGGTGCTGGCTTCCCTGCGGGAGGAATTGCAGAGCCGTGGCTGCCCCATTCCTCCTATGACCCTCATCAATGAATCAGACGCTGTCCTTTTGGCAGCGGGGGTGCAAAATCCGGGGCAAGGCCGGTACTTGGGGGTGACTTGGGGGAGCAGCATTGATGTGGGTTTTGTCGCCCCAGGCAGCATTGTGCTCCGCTGGCCGGGGATTCCGGGGGATCTGACCCTCTTTACCGGGGGATTCTCCCAGGCCCAGTGCGTCCCCTTTGGCCTGGTGGATTACAGCAAAGACAGAGACTGCTATGCCCCTGGTCTGGACCTCTATTTGAAAATGGTCTCCACTGACTATCTGGGGGAGATCTTCCGTCTGGTCATGATCAAGGCTGCGGAACGGAAGCTCCTTTCCTTTGGGTGCAGTCGGGATATCCTCTCTCTTACCCAACTGGACCTGGAGACGGTGCTGCAATTCATGGCCGATCCCCAGGCAGGAGGGACCCTGGCTCATTTCTGCCGGGAGCCAGAGGACCGAGAGGTGGCCCTGGTTGTTGCTCAGGCCGCCCTGGAACGAGCAGCCCGTCTGGTCTGCGCGAATCTGGCCGCTGTCATCCAATTCATTGGCGGCGGACGGGACCCCAACGCACCGGTCTGTTTGTCCCTCCAGGGAAGCGCCTTCTCTGCGCCTCCCCTCATGGCCATCTTTGAAGCACAGGTCCAAGCCTATCTGCGAGACACTTTGGGCCTTCACGTCACACTCTGGCAGGGTGACAATGCCCTTCCTGTGGGGACGGCCGCTGCCGCACTCTACCGCACCTGACCGCTCCCTGTTGATTGTTCCCATCCTGTCTGGTGGCAACAAATGCCACGTTTACTCCGCCTGTGTCATCGAGCAGGGGGCTTCTCAGAATGAAAGGAAGTCACATGAAGAAAAAACTGCTTTTTTCAGCTTTGATCCTCGTTCTTCTCTGCGTTATTTTCATCTTTTTAGGGCTTCGACAAAACGCCGCCCCCGCTGGCAGCACAGCCTCCCAGGACAACAAGGAACCTATTACCGCTACCTTGGCAGTCTGCGGGGACATTATGAGCCACTCTCCCCAGAACAACGACGCCTATGACGCTGCCACGGACACATACAGCTATCTCCCCTGCTTTCAGTCCGTCTCCTCCTGGATCGAAGCCGCGGACTATGCCGTGGCCAACTTCGAAACCACCCTCAATGGTCCCCCTTACTCAGGGTATCCCCAGTTCTGTGCTCCCGATGCCCTGGCGTATGACCTGAAAACCATCGGATTCGATCTGGTCACCACGGCCAACAATCACAGCATGGACAAGGGCTTTCAAGGGCTTGCCCGGACGCTGGACGTTTTGGACCAGGCGGGGCTCCAACACGTGGGAACCTACCGGACCCAGGAAGCGTTCACCCAGAACAACGGTGTCATTGTAGCGGACGTGGGAGGAATTTCCGTGGCTTTTCTGGGATACACCTACGGAACCAACGGGATTGCAGTTCCTCAGGATAAGGATTTTTCTTTGAATCGCTTCAACACCGATTACACTGGCGCATGCGCCACCCTGGACCAGGAAAAGCTGCAGCAGGAGCTGGCTTACGCAGAAAGTCTGGGGACAGATTTGATCGCTGTGATGGTCCATTGGGGCATTGAGTATCAGACCACGCAAAACGCATATCAGGAGCAAGTGGCTGACTTTTTGATCTCTCACGGAGCCGATCTGATTTTAGGTAGCCACTCTCATGTCCCTCAGCCATTGGAAACCCGCACCGTCACGCTGGATGACGGCTCTACCCGGTCGGGTCTGGTGTGCTATTCCCTGGGAAACTTTGTCTCCAACCAAAGCCCTGCCACGGTCAATGTCAACTATACCGATACCACTGCTATTTTGAACCTGGAACTCACCAAAGACCCCGCAACGGGGGAAACGACCGTCTCTAATATAAATTACGTTCCTCTCCTGGTCCTCAACCGGGGGGCCAATGTCCAAGACCGCTACATCATTCTGGATGTAAACGCCGCGATAGCAGAGTACAAAGCAGGCAATACCACCACTGTCTCTGACGCTGTCTACCAGAAACTGGAATACGCTCTGGAAGGATGCCACACCATTTTAGGGGAAAAGTACGACACTGCGGGAAGTCCCCCTGCCGGCAGTGCCGCCTGAAATTCCAAAAAGTCCGTTGCAAAAGCAACGGACTTTTTCTATAATAAGGTGCATACACTATGCTAATCCCCCAGGGAGGCAACCACGATGCACCACCCCCAATTGGAACAATGCCCGCTGTTTCAGGGCCTCACGCCGGAAGAGCAAGCATATGCACTCTCCTACTTTGATGCAAAGACAAAAACCTATGAAAAAGGGGAATTTCTCCACCACGTTTCCTTCCCTTTGGAACGCTTTGGTCTGGTTCTCTCCGGAACCGTTCAGGTCTATATGGACGACATGGACGGACACCACATCATCATGAACAGTGTGGGCGCAGGGGGGCTCTTTGGGGAGGCCTATTGCTTCTTGGGGACCGACGCTCCCATTTACATCTGCGCCGTCACGGAATCGGAAATTCTCTGGATGAGTCCCAACCGGATCAAAGCGCCGATGCCACCATTTCGTCCCTTGGACTGGGCCCTGTCCAACCGCTTCATTTCCGCCCTGGCCACCCGAACACTGCACATGAACCAGCGAATTCAGATTCTCTCCCGCAACACCCTGCGGATGAAGCTGACCACCTTTCTCTCCCAATACGCCGCTGCCCAGGGTGATTCCTTTACCGTTCCCTTTGACCGGGCCAGTATGGCCAATTTTTTAGGCGCTGACCGCAGTGCTCTGTCCAGAGAACTGTCCAATATGCGCCGGGAAGGGATCATCGATTACCACCATAATTGGTTCCGCATCTTAAAAAAGTAGCTCTCATTCCCCTTGGCTGCAAATCCTGGAGAAATAGCGGTAATAGGGCATCAGCGCCTCATAAGCCTGCAGCAGTTCATCCACCAACGCCCGGCTGTAGAGAAGGTCATCAATCTCCCGGTCACAGGTAAGATCCAGGTTTTTGCGATTGTACCACTGGTCCAAAGGGGGCTGTGCGGTGCCTTTGGGGCGCTTGTATTCCTCTGCTCCCAGCCGGAACCGGGTTTGCCTCTGAAAGGCGTTTGCCAACGGCAGCATATCCTCGGGATGTTCGTCCATTGCCTTACGAAACTTTGCCATGAGAGCCGGCCGGGCCTCATAGATACCAAGACCATAGGCATAGCCGGCTGGATAAATTTCAAACCAGAACACCGGCTGCTCCGCCCAGTTCTCCCCGGACATCCGCAGGGAAAACCACAGATGGCTTTTATAGGGCCCACGGCCATAGAGCCGGCGGGCATCCCGATAGATGCGGCTGACCCGCACCATCAAAGGCAGTTCCTCATGGGCCGCAGAAAACCGTGCATAGACCTCCTGGGCCAGCTGGCGCAGGGGGCTTTGTACGTAGTCCAGGTATTCCTGCTTATGCGCCTCAAACCAAGACCGCTCATTGTTAAAGCGTATCCCCCAGAGAAAGTCATTGGTCTGCTGGGAAAATCCCTGAAACATGTCTATCCCTCCTATTTGCTCAGACTGTAAAGAAATATTTCTTTTTCGTGGATAAAATCTCATAAAATGGCCATGTTACTCATGTCTCTTTGGCCTTTATTACGCTTTCAACCTTCCGTTGCCGATTCTTTTGGGAACCGGTAAACAACGATTTAACCGTCCCTTCCCGCCCCCCTCTCCTCATATGCTCAGATTTTGTATTGTAACATAACACGCGCTCATTTTCAATTATTTGGAAAAATATGGATTGCAAACTCCATTTTTCCATTTATGTAACTACTTTTGTAAAAAACACTTGCAAAATAAAAAATAAAGTCCTATAATAAGTGACAGGCTTTTCCTGCCTCTCCTCCGATCAAAATGGTCTGGCTTATTTTCATGGTATTCTCACTATTTGTATGGGTTGACGCTTGCAAAATGCAACAGAACGTACTATGATATACACTGACCGCTTTTGATTCTTGCTTTCCACTCTATTCTTATTTTGGTCGGAGCTTTCTTGATATCGCACATAAGGGAGGAAATTTATTATGTTAGGCGACAGCATCAAAAAATTCGCATTGAGTCAGGCCTTTTCCTACATTGAAAAGGACCCCATCAAAAACTTAACCCATGTAATGGACATGGTGGACAAATTCGCGGGTGACGGTCCCCAGTCCTTCCCCCGTCAGCGCCAGGCCATCCGTGACGCCATCAACAACGAAGACTCCACCGCCCACAAGCTGGTGCTTCGTATGATGACTGAAATGGATCTGGGCTTTACCGAGACCTTATTGTCCAACCTCTTCCTCAACGCCAGCATCACCGGCTGGAAAAAGCAGGACGAGTACCGCACCAAGTACAACTGCAACGTGCCCTGGGCCATCCTGCTGGACCCCACCTCTGCCTGCAACCTTCATTGCAAGGGATGTTGGGCCGCGGAGTACGGCAACAAGTTGAACCTGTCCTATGATGAAATTGATGATATCATTCGCCAGGGTAAGGAAATGGGCACTTACTTCTATATCTACACCGGCGGTGAACCCCTGGTGCGGAAAAAAGACCTGATTAAGCTCTGCGAAAAGCATTCTGACGCCATCTTTATGTGCTTTACCAACGGAACTCTGATCGACGAAGAGTTTGCACAGAACATGCTGAAAGTAAAGAATTTTGTGCCTGTTATCAGTGTGGAAGGCTTTGAAGAAGCGACGGACTCCCGTCGGGGCAATGGCACATATCAACGAGCCGTTAACGCCATGAATCTGCTTAAGCGCAATCGTCTGCCTTTCGGCATCTCCACTTGCTACACCAGCGCCAATATCAAAGACGTCAGCACAGAGGCTTATGTGGACCAGTTGGTGGAATGGGGCGCTTATTTTGTCTGGTACTTCCACTACATGCCTGTGGGCAAGGATGCGGTGCCGGAACTGCTCCCCTCGCCGGAACAGAGAGAATATATGTATCACCAGATTCGGGAGCTCCGGGGAAAGAAGCCCATCTTCATGTTGGACTTCCAGAACGACGGCGAGTATGTAGGCGGATGTATCGCCGGCGGCCGCCGTTACCTCCACATCAACGCCAACGGCGACTGCGATCCCTGCGTGTTCATTCATTATTCCGACTCCAACATCCGGGAAAAGACTCTGCTGGAAGCACTGTGCTCTCCCCTGTTCATGGCATACCACGATGGTCAACCGTTCAATGAAAACCATCTGCGGCCCTGCCCCATGCTGGAGAATCCGGAAAAACTGCGGGAAATGGTCCACAAATCCGGGGCACACCCCAGTGACGTAACCGCCCTGGAAGACGTGGATGATCTGTGCGCCAAATGCGACAGTTACGCGGAGAACTGGGCTCCCACCGCCGAGCATCTGTGGGACTGCTCTCATGGCTGTATTAGCGGTTGTAAGAAAGCTATTGTTGGAAAGTAAAATTTGGATTAGTTATTTCTCTTACAATATATAATGACTTTCTGAGGCAATGCCCTGTTGTCTGCCTCTCCCCCATAAAACAACGGCATTGCAAAAAACTGGCATCCCTCCGAGTATCGTGGGATGCCAGTTTTATTGTTATTGAATTTGGAATTTTTTACAAACATCAGAATATATTGAAAAAATATTTTCTTTTTGGATTTCATAAAGCTCTTGAGCTCTCTCAGCTTGCTCAGTATCTAACTCTTTATTTTTTTGCGAATCATAATCTAATTCCTCGTCTAAATAGAGAAGAAATGCATCTTCTTTATTTTCTGTTTTTAAAATCACTCCCTGTTCCTTGATTTCTTGACAAAATAATGTAGGCCATAAAAATACACTGATACGATCGTCTTCAGTTTGCCCTACTAAATTTCCTGTAAAACTCAGAAAGTCCGGTTTTTTTACATAGTATAGCAAATTACTCTCATTTTCCATTAAATATCCATTTTCAGCAGCATAGATAACTTCTTCTTGATTAACATACTGATCATAGGATTTATAATTTACATACCAAAGTATCAGATATACAACCACCGCTATGACAAAAAGAGCAACAATGCCAAGTATAATTTTCTTCTTCATTATATTTTCTCCTATTTTTTATCTAAGCTCTATAATTCGGTCACATTGCCTCTTAATTTCAGAATCATGAGTAACCAAGATAACGGTTCTTTTCTGAGAATTTAATTGCCTCAGAATTTTCAAAACTTCAGTGGCATTCTCTTTATCTAAAGATCCTGTTGGTTCATCCGCCAAAATGAGACTGCATTGCTTAAAATAGAGCCTTGCCAAAGCCACACGCTGTTGTTCTCCGCCAGATAAAGTATAAATTTTATTGTTAAGCTTGTCTATCAGACCTACTTTTTTTAAAGCGTCCTCCATAGTAACTCCTTCTTGGCGGTGTCTTCTTTTCACCAGTGTTAGGTTTTCTTTTACTGTTTTGTTATCTAACAATGCAAAATTTTGAAAGACAAATCCTACACGGTTCCGATAAAAGTCCAATCGATCCCGTCTGCTTGTAATCTCCACCCCGTCAAATAAAATTTTTCCAGATGTAGGTTCCTCTAACAACCCTATAAGATTCAAAAGTGTCGTTTTTCCGGATCCACTTTTTCCAGAAAAACAAACAAATTCCCCATCCAAAATAGAAAAGGATAAGTTTTTGATTACATCTCGCTCCCTATATCGTTTCGTAACATTTATGCATTCGATCATAAGTTTCCTCCTTTTAGTACTAACTGTGTTTGAAGGTGATCAAATCGAAAACTCTGAAACACGGTAAGTCCTATCTCCACCAACAAAATAATCCCACCCAAAAGCAAGGTAATCCTCTGATTTCCGACATTGATTTTACTCTCTATGATAACTGCAGCTGTCGTACAGATAGGTACTAAAACAATGGGAATCAGGAAAAGGCGCTTACTTCTTTCAAATATCCCGTAGCCAAGGGTCTTCTTTATCGCAAAAGCCAACCCGTGAATAGAGTATTCTAACCGGACCAAAAAAATAGTGACTCCACTCTCCAGCGCAACCAAAAATAGAGAAACTGCACTCAGCAACTTACAGGAACGAACCATACCTTCGCAATGATAAGCATATACATCTTGAGCAGAGGTAATAGTGATGAGTTCTCCTTCCATCCTTGTTCTTTGCAAAAAATCATGAATCTCATCTTCTGAGATTCGATAGAGGAGATCTGGTGCAGTATAGAGAGGGTTAGCATACCATCCAGTTCCTTCATGTACCGTATTATCCAAAAAAATAATAGGGTCTTGCAAAAAGCTACTTCGATAAAGATGGCGGTTTTCACTTATCGTAAAGATTCGTTCTCCTTTCTCATAGGAGGAAACAGCCAATAGATCAGAGTTCTCTTCTCGTCCTCGTAAAAACAGTGCTTTACCTATTTCCAGTGCGTTCTGAGCCCGTTCCTCTGAAAAGTCTGACGGAAAGAACACATAGAGTTTTTCTTCTGTTGCTTCTTTCAATTGTCTTGCAATATCTGAATGGATATGTGGAGACAAAAGTGGTATAGCATTTCGGTTAATTAGAACTGCATTTTCTTCGATCTGGTCGGTCTGATCAACAAGATAAATTGCATTGTCTCCAAATTCCTGGTCCAACTGATACCAAACATTTTGCTCATAATGCCGATCCGTTATAGTCTGACGAGTTTTTTCCGTTAAACTGAGTTTGTAGTACTGATATCCATCCAGAGCATCAAAGTACTCCCTTTGCTGGAAATACTCCACCGCTTCCACAATGACCGCAAGGTTAACAGAGAGTATCACACAGGTCAAACATAGGCTGAGCGCTTTGACTACATAAGCTACTCCTAAAAGAGAACGATCCTCATTTCCTGCTTTCCATCCCCTTTCCCCCACTCGCCGGAATACTAAGAGGTACAGCATGGCATTGACCGTCAACATCACTATAAAACCAATGAAAATATAAGAAAAATGAAACGACGTATAGGCCACATCTCTCAGCAAATACGCTAACCCTCCAAAAGACACCGAAAACAGGGCACTATCCAATAATACATTTCCCCAAAAAATGTTACCGGGGCTCGCCCCTAATGTAATTTTTACAAAAGTCTCTTTCCTTTTAAGTACTACAAAGAACAGGGTAAGCAGTAGGACTAAGCCAAAGGCTACCCCCCACACTAACGCCAAAGTGACGTATAGACCGTCATCACTTCCACTGACTAAATCGATTTTATCCACGGAATAGTAAGAGTCACTGTGGTTAACTTCATCAGTTGTCTGCGCTTTAAAGGCAGCTGCATCGCCTACGGTTCCAATGTAGCAAAACACATCATCTTCACGGATAGCAGATATCTCCTCAAAATTCCGGAAAACAACCTGGACTTCTCCAATAAAAAAACTGTGATAGGTTTTTTCTTCGATTCCCTGTTCTTTTAAATGATCTATGGCACCTTCCGTCCCATATACAGTGATTTCTTCCCGAATGTTAGATGGATATTTTTTTTCCACGTAGAAAATATCAAACTGATACTTCTGTAAATCGTGCCTCAATTTTTCCTTTGCCAAAACATTTGAATCATTCAAAGAATACGTTCCATAAGAAAATGTGATTCCAAAAAAAGACTGATCGAAGTAAGCAATATGATAGACATACCGCTCACCGGAAGCTATAAATGCCATAAGAAATAAAAGAACTGCAAAAATATAACGCACTGTTCGCATCGCAATGCCACCTTATAAATTGCGCTGCATTCTTATCAGAAGAATGCAGCGCATAATACACTTGTTTTAAATCAATATATCACCAGCAACAATGATACTGAATTCGTGTCCCGGAATGTGTAACTTCCAAATTAGATGACTTTCCTGCAGCTTTAAAGGGACCATAGTGATATCCATTACCATTATATATTTCTGCATAATGTAATTTTGCACTTTGAGTTGCATAGCAGTAATCTTCATCAATCGCCACAGTATTGAATCCATAAGTAATAACTGTGTCATGTTTTGCATCTCGAAATACCTTTTGCCAAGCGCTTGCAAAAGATCCAGAATAAACTGTTCCGCTTTCTAATGCACCGTCGTCGTATGCTAAGCACGTTCCCATAGAAATTGTTGAGAGTACCATCACAAAGGTAACAACTCCTGCAAAAAATTTCCTTACTTTCATACACTTCTCCTCCTCAATTTCGTCTAAGCTTCTTCGAATATCTTTTTTTAATTTTGAGCTTTTTCCCACATCCTTTCCATATTTTTCTTTCAAGTATATAATAATATATCTAATATCTTTTGTCAATGTCAAAAGCAAATAAACCTAAATTTTTCTACATCCGAAACATTTTTTCACGGGTAAAGAAAAGACAGCCTTTTAATAAAGAGAGACCCGTTCTTTACAGACGAATACGTAAGACAACTCATGAAAGAGGTCAAATGCTTAGTAGCAGGTATTAACTTCAGCGCACGTGGTATAATTCTCAATACATA
>OLON01000308.1_pt1 | contig 35905 bp, 27 predicted proteins | sample 1672691 | NCBI WGS metagenome assembly OLON01 (sample SAMEA3136714, study PRJEB25190) | human gut metagenome | biome: human gut; feature: human-associated habitat; material: faeces | place: Austria | collected 2013
TCTAAAGCCTTTTTCAAACCCATTCTAAAATACTTATATTTTTCTGTTGCAATTTTCTTTTTTTCTGTTATAATAAGCACTCGTTGAACAATTTAATAACAAATTAGCTCTGGTATAAAATTGGAAACGACACAAGTGTACGCTTGATAACGAACAACACATGTGTCTTTTTTGTACTCAAAATTCAAAAAAGGAGAAAAATTTTATGCCAAAAACAAAGTTTCAAAATGTAATCTTTACCCTGATGATGTCCTTTCTCATGGTTTACGCCATGATCTGCTACAACATTTCCCTGAACATCGGCGGAATGAGCAACCAGGTATTCCTGATGGCCTTCGGTGAAATGAAAATCATGTGGCCGGTTGCATTTGTGCTGGAATTCTTTATTGTGGACAACCTTGCTCATAAACTTGCCTTCCGCATCGTCACACCAAAGGACAGACCATTTGCAATCACAGCAGCAATTTCCATTATGATCATCTGCATCATGTGCCCGGTCATGAGCCTGATTGCCACAATCTTATTCAAAAACGCAGGTTCCCAGTTCGTTGCCGTATGGTTCCAGACAACCTTCATGAACTTCCCAGTTGCTTTCTTCTGGCAGCTCATGTACTGCGGTCCCCTTATCCGCTTCCTCTTCGGCAAAATGTTCCCGGAGAAATAATCAGTATTTGAAAAGGCATTGCAGGATTTTCGCTTCCTGTAATGCCTTTTGACTTATATCTTCTATATAGATTTTATTTTGTATACACAAGTTTCGTTTCCCCAGTCATTCCATAATCATCTGGGTCTGGGGTGCCGAAGATCCAGCCGTCGTAGCCCTGGGTGATCATAATGTTGCGAAGGGAGCTGGTCACGCGCACGGTAATGGTATTTTCACCGGGCTGTATGTAGGCAGTGAGGTCAGCAGTGCGGCGGTCCATGTTGACCGGGACTTTGGTGTCGTTGATCCAGATAGCGGCGGTTCCGCCCTGGAAGCTGTCGGCCTGGAATTCAATTTTGCCTGAGTTCGTTTTGGCAGCTTCTGAAGAAGCTGATTCTGTGTCGCCTTCGCTGGCTTCAGTATTTTCTGCAATCTGCCATTCATCTGGAAGTTCAAATGTAGTGGTGTAGGTTCCAATACCAGACACAGTTTCACCAACAGACTCTATATCTTTCCATGAAACCAGCTCAGCCAAGGTTCCGACGTCTATTTCTACGTGATTGGTTGTGTAAGCAGCTTCTGTTGTGGTAACTCCGGTATCCTCGTTTTCCTCGGTGCGGGTTACTTTCTCGCCAGGCTCGTAAGAATCTATGGTAAGGTTCCAGTTACTTAGTGTAAGTACATTATTGATAGAACTTTTTTCCTGCAGTTCATCTACTGCTTCATTGCCTTCTTTCTCTTTTGCACCAGCTGCATTTTTCGAAACATTCTTCTCAACTTCTGATTTCGTATCTGCAATGTCTTTTGCTTCATTTCTTGTTCCTTCTCCAGAATTCTCTGCCTCAATCTGCTCCACAGAGTTTTCTCCGTCATCCCCATGCTTCAGCGCAAACACCATCGTCTCTCCAGGTGCCGCCTCCACATGCAGCACAGTTCTGCCATCTTCATAGCTGACGCCCTGAACCTTTTCCACGTTTCCGCTCCAGGTGTCGATCACATAAGGCTCATAAATTCCATCCAGTGAAATTTCACCCTCGTAGTTTTCCTCATCCTCATACATGTAGTGATAAAGATAGAGATAATCTGCATCCTCTGCACTTCTCATAACCGGAAGAAGCTTTGTATTTGCCTCCTTGTACTCCACTCTTGGAGATACCCCAAGCTCCTGAGATGCCGCTTCCTCATCCGGTGTAATGGAAATCAGGTTGGCTGTGGACCAGTGGGTTCCGCTTGTCATGCTTACGCTCATCCCAAGACGGTTGCATTCCTCAATAATCACTTTCGTGTCATGAATCCACTCTGGAGAACCCCACGCGTAGGTTTCCTTGTCCAAATACTGGGACTCATCCAGAGTTACAAACTCAATTCCGCCATAACCATCGTCATAAAGTTCCTGCACAGATTCCCGCAAAGTCTCATCTGTATGAGAACCTTCTGCCAGCCACCAGCGGGCATAAGGTTTATATTTCATTTCCGGCTGGGAAAATTCCGCTGCAATCTGATTGGCAAAGTCGTCCTCACTTCCGTTATTTTCTGCTGCACTTACGTGTATCAGTGATCCATTCAAAGACATGGCAGCCAGAATTGCTGCCATAGCTGCGGCCTCAAATTTTTTCCTTTTCACTTTTCTCCTCCTTTTAAAAAATGGGCACTCGATAAGAGCACCCCATATTTTATTTCCAGCAATTCAATCTGAGATTATTTTTCCTCTAAGTGAGCATCCAGGAATTCCAAGCCTACCGTTTCCGCATAATCCCTTCCCTCTTCGAAGTTCATCTCAAATCCATGAGTAGAACGCTTTCCATATATCGGAACCAGAACAGAGCCTTCACTTGTATAAGACTCTTCCAGTGCTTTTTCAGAATAGCTATATGGAACCAGGCTGTCATTAATTCCGTGAATTAGCATAACATCTCCGTCATACGCACTGATGGTTCCATAAACATCTAAATCATAAACTGCCTTCACATATTCAGAGCCAACCGTTCCAACTGGCATCTCCGCCTCGCCTTCTGGAATATCTTCTGCAGATGCATAGGTCTCCTTTGCATTGTCCGCAATGCAAAGTGCCGGATAAACTAGGATCATAGCCGCCACATCATCCGCACGGTCTGCCGCTGTCAGCGCACTGACAAGTCCGCCCTGGCTCTGTCCAAGAAGGAACAGATGATCCTGATCCACATAATCCTTTGATTTCACAAAATCCATAACTGCGCTTAAATCAGACTTCTCTGTCATAACCGTCATGTCCATAAAATCCATATCGCTGTTTCCATTCTGGGAACCGCCGCAGAAATCAAAGGTATAAACCACATAGCCGTCCTGTGCTGCTTTTTCCGGCCATTTCGCACGCTCCATCATTTGGGAAGTGGAGCCGATTCCGTGACTCATAATGACCACCGGATAAGTCTGGTTTTCGTCAAAATCAGCTGGATAATAAAACTGTCCGTAAATATTGTTGTCTCCATTTTTACACCAGGAAACCACTTTTGTGCAGCCATCCAGTTCGGTGGTGTAGCCTTCCTCTATTTCTGGATTTGCTTCCTCTGCTTCGCCTTCTGCTTCAGAATTTTCTTCTGTATCTGTACTTTCCGTCTCTGCCTGCACATCTGCATTCTCTTCTGCCCAAACAGATGTTGCTGCACAGCCTGTGCTTAATACTGCTGCCATACCAAGTGCCAATAATACTTTCTTCTTAAACATCTCTCATTCCTCCAAATTCGTTGACTTATTATGAAAAAGTTTATCATCCTTACTGGCAGTTTGCTACCATACTTGCATAACCTTGCATTTTTCCGTCATAATCTTCATTCATGCAAGTGCCTTTCATCCGACCAGTAAAAATATAGCGTGCATAAACATTTACGCACGCCACGCTGCTCATTTTTCCATGCTTGGCAGGGGAATCAAAATATTAATATTGAACACTCCGTCCTCCGCTGTCACGGACATATTTCCGTGATGATTTTCCGTAATCATCTTAATGCTCTTCAGACCAAAACCGTGATGCTCTTTATCTTTCTTGGTTGTCTCAAAACCATCGCCAGATTTTTTCAATTCTCCCTCATAATAATTTTCCTCATGAATGGACAGGAAATTTCCCCGGGTACGCACCAGAATATTGATTGTCCGTTTCTCTTCCTCTTCCAGATGGGAAACAGCAGTCACCGCATTGTCCACAATATTTCCAAACAGGGAACAAAGCTCACTTTCTGATAAAAAATCCAGTTTTTCTCCCTCTGCGATACAGGTCATGTTAATTTTGTTATATTCACAGTAGAGTTTCTTTTCTGTAAGAATGGTATCCAGAATCTTGTTTCCCGTCTGAAACATAGAATCATAAATTGCCAGTGCTTTCTGGATTTCCTTCGCCTCTTTTTCGTAGGCACTTCCAGACAGACTTTGCAGACGCTTGAACCAATGCTTCAGATCATGGCATTTGATATTGATCAGTTCCATATTTTTTCTGGAAAGCTCATATTGCTGCTGTTTCTGATAGAGCAGATCTTCCAGCTGCTGCTTCTGGGCAGAAATGGAATTGCGCTTCAAAGTACCAAACTGTACCATCAGAAGCAGCAGACAGGCAACCATGGAAAAAATTTTCCACGCAGCGAAAATCTCTTTTGTCTCCACGCCAAGCATATGGTCTACCATATAAAACTTAAACACCGTATCAATCAGCCCTGCTGTTACCAAAAGCAGCAAGAGGAAACCCGGGTGAACGGTTACATGCTCCGTTTCATCGATTCTCTTTTCCATAAAATGCAGTACCATATATACTGCCACTGCCAGCAACACTACATAAAGCAGAATAAATGCAATCCCATCGTTTATGTTCAGAAAAGTCTGTAACAGAATAAACACGCTGTACAAAATAATCTGGGTACTGTACGCCGCCACACTGACGAAAAAGATTTCCCTCACAGAATTTTCATAGCAAAATACCATGGTCAGCATGCTCAGAAGAAACATAATTATGATTCCCGGGATACTTTCCCACATGGTTTTGGTATTGCTTACAAAGAGCAGCGTTCCAAACAGACAGATTCCGCTTCCGGCAGCCGCTCTTATCCAGAACAGCGGTTTTCTGGCAAAATTACGGCACATCAGGAAACTGAACAGCAGTAATTCAAAGGTAAGTTCACATTTCCAGACAATCTCCCATATGTTCATGCGCTGCATCCTCCTACATAATCATTCAGGGCTTTCATAAAGCTTTTCTTCCTGGGATGGCTGATCTGCAGCTGGATTTCCCCAATGCTTACCAGATAACCTTCCACAGAAGTCACGTAATATAGGTTTACATAATAGCAGTTGTTGCATAATGCAAATGTGTTGTTTGGAAGTTCTTCCATTACCTTTTTCATGCTGCCATAGGCTTCCACATCCTTTTCCTCAAGATGATAGATTACTTTGTGGCCCAGTACTTCCACGTATTTGATTTCGTCTATAGAGGTTTTCACAAGGCCGTTTCTGGTGTTGATGATGAACTGCTGTTTTTCACGGGAATGGATTTGCTTTACCGCCCGTTTCATTTTCAAGCTGAAGCTGAAATAGTTAAGGGGCTTTACAATGTAATCCATAGCATCCACCTCATAGCCGTGAACCGCATACTGTGCCATGCTTGTCACAAAAACCAGCACTGCCTCTGTGTTTCTCTCCCGGAATTTCCGCGCCGCCTCAAGCCCGTCCATGTACGGCATCTGAATGTCCATAAATACCATCTGGAAGTCCATTTTCCGCTGTTCCAGAAAATCCATGGCATCATGAAACTCCGTTATACTAAAATGCTCATTCTCCTCTGTCTCAAACCGTCCCAAAGCATCTGTTATTATTTCTCTGTCTGTATCGTTATCTTCTACAATCGCAATGCGAAGCATTTTTCCTCCTCCAATCCCCAAATATTCCCACACTTCTTCCATAATATCTTATCTAAAATAATAACATTTTTCCACGCTTCTGCATCTTTTTAACGCAATATGCTGTTTTTTTATCGTGTATGGATAGTTTACATGGACAGATTGCATAATTACGGTGATTATTTCCCACGTTCCGTTTCAAGAAATAAAGAAAAGTCCCTTTACAGCTATCTTTCAAACTGTAAAGAGACTCACCCAATGTTTATGCCATTTCTACTGCAGCATCTTTACTGAAATTTTTGCACCATTTCTTTACCTTTGAAAATGGCAGATTCAAAATCTCGGATATTTCTTCCTGCGGATAACCCTTCGCGAACATGTTATAAACAACTTTTTTATTTCTTTCTTTTTCTTTTCTTTTTAAACGTTGCTTATGCTCTTTGAGACGCTTTTCAACTATTTCTTCCGCCATTTCTCCAGCCATCTCTTCTGCCATTTTCGGAGCCATATCAGCCGCCATATCTTTCGCTATTTTAGCCGCCATCTCTTCCGCCATTTTAGGCGCCATCTCTTCCGCCATTTTAGGCGCCAGTTCCTGAGCAATCACCCTACCCTCTATCTGCGCCTGCAATTTTACCGCACCGTCCCATGCTTCACACATGTCCTTCACCTCCATAACTCTTTCATCCACAATCGTATACTGCTCCAACAAAATCCCCAGAAACCACCTGGTTTCCACGCTTAACTTTTGTATTTCTTCTTTATGATCTTCTATGTACTTTCTCAGTTCTTCCTTCTTCCGGCTATGGTTCATAATCTTAAAGATTTCTTTCCATTCCGTATGGAACAAATCTGGATTCTGCTCATGAATGTCAACTAAGCCAATATCATATTCAGGAAGCTGTCCTGAAAATTTCTTCACTTCTTCAGGAATTTTCATCATTTCCTGTAAATGCTGTTTGCTGATCCAACGTTTCTCGCCCAGATAAACTACCAGATGAAAAACTGGAATCAATGGTTGACGTTCATGAGTTTTTTCAGAATCATCTTTTTGCTTGCGTGCTTTTAACTGATTCGTATATTCGACTCCATCATAAGTAAGACAGCGTACCGGCATTTCATAATCAGCACTGGATTCCACTTCACATGCAATCAGGAATCTACAGCCAGGCTTATCATAAAGCCGTAAAAAATCACGCTCCCTTTCCAGATAAATTCTCTTCGTTCCATTTTGAGAAGAACTGTTTTTCTTTTGTAAATTTACCAGATCAGCAGTATCCGCTACTGATACCCGTTTTTTCCTCTGTACTTCTTTCAGATACTGAGCCTCAATAATCTGCTTCCCTGCAAATACAGTTCCATTAATCAGATCCGCAAATCGCTCATGGTCTGCCAGATATTCTTGCATTCCCTGGTCTTTAGCCCCAAAGGCCTTCACCTTCTTTCACTTTATACTACTTACAGGAATTTGCTGCCGAACGGCATAAGAAAAATACAGAGTTCCTGAAATGTAGTACCAGAGTATCACAAAACCAAGGCCAGTTCAATGACTTTAGAAAGTTTTAAGAATATCTATTTTATTGTTTGCATTTATATAATATCATTTTTGTTTTAGGAACGCAATGCTCTATGAGATGATTTGTAATCAAATTAAAAATATATAGCCAGCTACCAGCTATTTTTCACTGATGGCTGTCTTCTATTCCTATTAGTCTACTCTTGCAAATCTATCATAAACCCATCTCCAACCGGAACTGCTCTATCCTCCGGATTTTCATTTTCTCCATACTCACTGGAAGATTCTTCTACATAAAATTCATCATCCCCATCCTGATATACAAATTGGTTTCCAGCATCGTCTGCATAATAATATAACTGCAAAGTTAGCTGTTTCGCATTTGGAGAAATTCCGGAATCTGTCAGATCAAATACAAGATCTGGATTTCGATATGAATTCAGTTCAAAAACCAGTTCATTTCCAAGATCATCTTCTCCGCGGATCAAGAATTCATCATTTTCTGCCATATCTGGCAATTCACCATAAATTGTTCCGCCCAAAATATTATATTTAATTTTTGAAATAGCAATGTTTTTCCCATTTTGCAGCTGCATGGATTCCTTAATGGGTATTTCCTTCGTATCTGCGGCTAAGGTTTCCAGCGTAGCAGTAAAGGAAAAAATGTATTCATCCTTCTTCTCAATCTGATCATCTTCCGTTTTAAATGTACCAATCGTTATATCAATTTTCTGTGAACCAGACAAATCATTTCGGTAAAATTTTGCCACATAACTTTTAGAGACTGCATCATCAGCTTTCGAATTAGTATTAAACGAATACTGCCCCTCCAGTGCTAAATTTTTCCCATTGATTACGGCCTCGGCACTGTTCATGGATATATCATTATCACCGCTCTCATTGCTCAAAGAATAAGCAATCCACAAATTCTCATGATCCATCGCCACTTCCTCTAAAGATACTGCAATCCCGTTCTTTCGAATCGTTTTCTGAATTTGTTTTACATAATCATCCGCATCTTCTGTACTGCCTAATATCCTGCTAATTAAAGAAGTCATTTTATTCCAGGCAGCTTTGACCTCATTCTTATGTGTTGCTCCTATTGCCACTGCAATTATTATCACAACACAGGCAACCGCAAACCTCATATATTTTCTGAACACTATGGTTTTATTTTCTCTCCAGGGTTTTGAAGCCTGATAGATGTAATTTTCATTAACATCCGCAAATACCTCCAGAAAATCCCAACCCTTGTTATCCTGCATAGCCAGCCTCCTTCAACAAAGCGTAAAGTTTTTTCCTGCTGCGTGCCAAAACTGATTTTATTTTGCTTTCCCCACATCTGTGTCTGTTTGCGATTTTCTTTATAGAATCCATGTACCAGTAACGTCGTATAAAAATATCCCTGTCACGTTCAGAGAGCCCCTGCAAAAAGTCATTGAAAATTTCTACAATTTCTTTCCTTCGCAAATACGCATCAATTTCTGAAGAAATTACACTTCCTAACTTCTCTACCTCTCCTGCAATATTTTCCATGTGAGAATTCATTCGCTTTTGTGCATTTCTTTTGCGATATCGGTCAATTGCGGTATTTCTCGTAATCTTTGAAACAAAAGGAGCTAATATAGAAGGCCTTTTCGGAGGAATACTATTCCATGTAAAAAGCCACGTATCATTCACACATTCTTCTGAATCTTCCCGGTTATATAAAATGTTATGCGCAATCAAGAAGCACATATTTTGATACTTGTTTTTTGTCTCTGTAATCGCACTTTCATCTCTGGCAAAATATAAATCTACAATCTGTGCATCATCCATTCCGTGATTTTCTTTCCAATGCTCCTGTATATTTTGTTTTTCATCATATATCACGCAAAATTTTATCATCCGTCGCATAGAATGCAGTATTTTTATGAAAAAAGCCCTCCCCGCAATTCACTCATTGCGGAGAAGGCTCTTCCGATACTGTTCTGGAGTCATACCCTCAATCTTTTTAAATGCCCTAAAAAAATAACGAACATTATTATATCCCGATAGCAGAGCAATCTGATACATTTTCTTATCTGAAGAAACCAATAATTCTTTTGCATGCTTCACTCTTACCTTGTTCAAATAATCTATAAAGCTTTCTCCCATTTTTTTCTTAAAAATATGGCTTAAATAACTTCTGTTCACATGAAACAGAGAAGCCGCAATTTCCACACTGACATTTTTCTGGTAATAATGCTCAATATAGGTCTTTACATTATTTATTAAATCCTCGTCACCATATATTTCCTGTGTAACAAAATTATGTGCAATATTAGTGAAAAACGTTCGATAATATTGATAAAGTTCTGCCAAACCGAAAATTACACTTACAGCATTCTGTGTAGTAGTTTCAGTACGCATAATCTGCAGCTCCGGTATCGAGTAGCTTAACATATACCGCAACTGTCCGCTGATCTGATAACAATTAAATTTTATATCACCTATAGAAAGCCCTGGTATTCCATGATAAATCTCGAACAGTTCGTCTACTAATTTTTCTGTTTCTTCTACCCGTCCCGCTTCCACTGAAAAAATCAGCTTATCCATATTTTTCCAAGGTATTCTTCTGGGTGGTATGTTTTGTTCACTATATTCAAATATATTTTCAACATCGTCTATTCTATTCTGATTTAACGCAATCATTGTTTCTTTAAACGCAATTGTCAGCTCTGAAATATTTGTATGTACTGCACTGATTCCATAAAGTACTTCCTGCCTGTATTTCCAGAACAAGGAAGAAATTCCCTTAATCACCTGTTTTGCAAATGTATTTTCCTGGAGAAATTCTCCTTGAGGAAATGTCAGTATAAGAAATCCAATATTATCACAGCAATGGTGTCCTACAAACAGAGTGCTGCTTTCATATTGATTTTCCTTCATAAAATACTCTATTTCTTCTGGCCGAATATTTTTTTCTGAATACAATGTAATCAAAATGATTTTTCTTTCCTGAAACATGAAACGAATTTTTCTGGAAACAAAATCGCCATTCCCAGTAGAATGACCTTCAATTATATTTCTGATTATTCCAAGATCATAATTTTCCTGTGATTTTTCATAATGTTCTGTTTCAAGTCTGCTCTTTATACTCTCTGTTTCTTTTAGTTCCATTTTCTTGATAACCTTTTTCACAGACTCAACAATATCTTCAGTACTAAAAGGTTTTAAAATATAATCTATAGCTTTTGCATAAATTGCCTGGCGCATATATTCAAAATCCTGATATCCGCTAATCACAATCAGTGCAATCTCCGGATATCTCTCAGCCAGAACAGGAAGCAGAGCAGTTCCGTCCATAACCGGCATCTTCATATCTGTTATTACAAGATCTGGATGAACCGCTTCAATCAGCTGCAGCCCCTGTTCCCCATCTTCAGCTTCCCCTGTACATTGTAAAATATTTGCAACTGGTACCAGCTTTTCAATCGTTCCTTTTCTTGTTAAAAGTTCATCATCAATAATGACATACTTGTACATTCCCTGCCTCCTACCGTAAAATTGGAATAATTATAGAAATCTTCGCTCCCTTTTCCGGCTGTTCTTCCAGAAATAAACCATATTTTTTTCCATAGTACAGTTGGATACGAGTGTGTATATTCTTTATTCCTATGCTGTTTGCGCAGCGCTGCCCTAATTCAGAAAATTCCGGTTTTTCATTAAGCATCTCGCGAAGCTGAGAAATTTTTTCCTGTGAAAGCCCAATTCCATTGTCTTCAACAGACAGTATCATATCTGTATTTTCTAATTTTGCTGCTACACAGATTTCGTTTCCATTTTTGCAGTAGTTTAATCCGTGATATAACGCATTTTCGACCAATGGCTGGAGAATCAATTTTAACACTACAATGTCCATGCACTCTTCCGGCACTTTTATTTTTAACATATATTGATGGTTAAATCGTATTTCCTGTATGATAGAATAATCAGCTGTATGGCGCAGTTCCTCCTTAAGCGGAACTAATTCGCTTTCCGTTTTTATACTATATCGAAACATTCTTCCAAGTGCCATTGACATCATAGCAATAGAAGGAACTTTTTCAAGAGTAGCGATACTATTTATTGATTCCAGCGTATTATATAAAAAATGAGCGTTTATCTGAGATTCCAAAGACCGCATCTGGGAATCTAATAAAATGAGTTTGTTTTCCAGTTCGTTTTTTACATAAAGATTTTTATCATCCAGCATTTTCTGGTAAGAAGCATACAGAATCCCAATCTCATTATTAAGATTAAAATATGGCACCACTGACATATCTACAAGTTCATCTGGCTGAAGCATCAGACTGCTCAATGTAGTAATTGGCTTGGTAAGACTATTTGCTAATATCATGGAAATCAAAATTGCCACAGCAATACTGGTAAGGATTACTGCCATTAGAGTAATCTTTGTAATACCAAACTGCTTGTAAAGCTGTTCCTGATCAATATATGCTTTCAGTACAAGCGGTTCCAGTGACAGCCCCTGCTCATATTCCAGAACATTTCCAGCCTGAATAACTGAAGGATCCGTAGATGAAACAATCAGCTCCTTGTCCCAAATAACAAGCCTGGCAATGGATGGCATCGGATTTATTTCTTCCAGGCTCAAAAAAGCAGGGTCACAGTCAACCATTAAAATACCAAGAAAACCTTTATCATAAATATCATAAAGTGCAGTACAAAAAGAAATAGATTCTGATGGTTTTCCATCGAAAAACTCTTTTATACACGGACCATATACATAAGTTGCGCCATGCAGGGAAAGCGTTTCCTGATACCATTCCTCAGCAAAGGGCGTATAATTATATTTTATATTAATCCCCTTTCCATATCCTTTTCCCAGAATAGTTCCATCGGGTAAAAACAAAAAGATACCGTTTAAATCAGCATTATTATAAAAATAATTTTGTAAAGATACACGTACCTTTTCATTGCTCTGGAAAATATCTTTGCGTTCCGCCTTGCTGTCCTCTTTCCTATAACGTTGAATATCATCTATAATCGAATTATGATTTTCTCCTGGAAGATACAGTGCCTCTATAATATGTTCAATTACGGATAACGACTCTTCCGTATGAGACGTACAGATTCTCAAAATGTTATCAGATACCTGTCTGGTTTGACTGTCCGCAAGCTGCCGATAACGGTTGTAAGTATATAACGATGTTATCAGTACAGGCAAAACAGATATTGTCAAAAAAATAATCAAAAATTTATTTCGAAGTTTCATCAGCCATTCCTCTCCGTTTACATCATTCGTGACTTATTTTTATTATAAAGCTCAAATGATAAAATGTATACTCTTGTATTTATTTGAAGCTGCCAATATAATAATGTCAGAATTAACAGTCCATTGCTATTTAACCATAATGATAAGGAGCCTTTATTCATGAAACTTTCCAATATCCTGTTCTTTCCAATATTCGCCGGGATTCTCTCTGTTTCAGCCTGTACACGGTCAGAACCAGTTACAGAAGCTTCTGAAGTCTCAGTAGAACTTCCAGACCACATAACAATTATGACCCCTCCTTATTCTGGCACTTTTCTGGAAAATTATTTAAAGAAACAGTATCCTGGAATACAAATAGATCTTCTCAGTTATCCGGAAGATCAGTACTATACCGTTTTAAAAAGCCGTCTCTCCACTCAAAATGCAGCTGATATTATTGATATTCAGTTAGATTACGCTGGTCCTAACGGTGTAAAAGAGCTTGGCCCAGCAGGCTATCTGTATCCCCTTTATGAAGTTTCTGAAAATTATTCTGACCGCAATGAAGAAAATCTCCTGATTTCAGACGGAAAGGTTTATGGAAAAGCCTGGCAGCGCATGACACTTGGAATTACTTATAACAGAACGCTCTTTGAAAAATACGGCCTTTCTTACCCAACATGCCTGGAAGAATTTTTAGACTGCTGTGAAATTCTGAAGAATCACGGAATCCAGCCGCTTGTAATCGAAGGACATAATATTTCCAGTTTTCAATATCCTCTGTATCAGATTGCTGCAAATCAGCTTTATCCCGTTTATCCAGACTATGACAAACAGCTTAGAGAGGGAACCGCGAAATTTACGGATCCAGGTACATGGGACCACATATTCGAAATTTATCTTTCTCTTTTTGAACGTGGATATATCAGTGAAAACGCTTTGGACTACAATATTGAAGAGGCTTCAGCTATGCTTCTTGAGGGAAAAGCAGCTATGATGTTTGATACATCGCTTAATCATAATTCCTATATCAATACAGATTCCTTGCGTGATACTTTTTATTTCGCCCCCTTTCCTGCTAATTCCAAAGGAACACAGCTTCATATAAGTGAATCCCTTGTTGGGGGGTATGGAATTTGTGCCAGCTCACCACATACAGAATTTTTGAGAAATGCTATTCTGAACTACAACAGCACGCTTCAGCAATACTATTATCTGAAAGGAGCCACATTCTCTGAGGACAAATATTCTGATCTTCCGTCTTTTCCATTCTGCAACCAACAGTGGCCCAATGAAGTAGAAATTGTAATGGAGTATCAGCTATCCTCATATCTTTCAGGCGACGCAGATAACATTTCCGACATTACTTCTGCAATGCAGTATGAGCTTGAAAAATAAGCCTGATTACACCTAACATTTGTACATCTTTTTTTTAACAAAAGTTCTTCCTTCTTCTGTTATTATCAAGTTACCAATTAAATTTTGAAGGAGGAACCCTATGAAAAAAAATGCAAAAAAGAGTATTGTGCTTGTTGTCAGTGCTGCAATGACCGCCAGTACTTTCTCTCCAGTCCTTATAATGGCAGAAGGAACGGAGCTTAATGAATCTGCTATCAATGCTGCAGAATTTGCAGAACCAGGAATGGAATACCGCCCGGGAGTACGCTGGTGGTGGCCAGGTGGTGCCGCAAAAACAGAAGATCTGATTGCACAGATTGAATACCTGGCAGAAAATAATTTCGGAACCGTAGAAATCAATCCATTCAACAACGGCTTTGTAATGACAGACGCCGTTCAGGAAGATCTGGAAAACATCTTAAATTACGATACACCTGAATATTACAAAAAATTAAAAGCCGTAGTTGCCGCCGCAGCCGAAAAGGGAATCACCGTGGATTTAAATATTGGCTCTGGCTACTGCGCAAGTGATGATTCTGTTCAGCAGGAAGACACTATGGGCAATATGGGACTTGGAAGAACAACGATTTCCGTTGCTGAGGATGGTGTTGGCACAGAACTGACACAGGATGTTCCACCGGTTGAAATCAGTTCTTTATACCTTACCCAATTGACTCCTTTCGTATATGCTTACTGTGCCCCAGATGGAACAGAGGGAACATGGACCGGTACAAATGCCAAGCTTCAGGCTGTTATCATTTCAAAAATTGTAAGTACAGAGGGCGCCAACATTATTGATCCTAATGCAGGAATGTTTGGTTCTTCCGGGGAAGATACAGATACAGACGCTGAGCCTGTTCCATTAAATTTTTATGATCCTGAAACAAAAGAAGTCACAAAATCCTACACGAAACAGTATGTTCTGGATCCTGAAAAAACCACTGTAATTCCTGTAGACCAAATTCAAGATGGTAAGATAACCTTTACCCCTGATGAAGCAGGCGATTATGAAATTATTGGCCTTTATAATGAAGATTCAAACAGTGTGGGATTAACCGAACTCCATTATAACTCTGAAAAAAGAGATTACGTAGTTGACCATCTTGATGCGGATGCAGTTGCAACATATGTAAAAAACTGGATCGAAGGAAACGATGAATACCCCAGTGATCTGCATACAATTACAGAGGAATACGGTGACACACTTCGTGCCGCATTTAATGACAGCTATGAGTTCCATAATGACAACTTCTACAATGACAAAATTTATGAAGCAGCTTCCGACAGCAATAACATCCTCGGCTATGATTTCTCCAAATATCTGCCAATCATGTACGATATTGGATCTGCAAACTTTAACCTTGGTATGGTAATGGATCCGGAAAATCCGGAAATCACCTATCAGACAACTGCTAACAACCCACTCACCTACGATTTAACTGAAGATGAAATTTCCAGAATTAAATACGATTTCCAGCAGTTGATTGATCAGGCATTCCAGTCTGGTATGGAAAGTTTCAGCAAAACGCTTGCCAATTATGGTCTTGTATACAGACAGCAGGCTTACAATCCGCCAATTGACACTTTAAAATCCTCCAAATATGTGGACATCCCGGAAACCGAAGGTCTGGATGAGCTCCAATTGAAACGTGTTACTTCCGGTGCTCACCTTTATGGAAAAAATCTGATTACCTCTGAAGTATATACTTTGGGAAGCACACCTTATACCTTAACCCCATCCTTTATTAAAGAGGGTTATGACCTTATGGCAACTTCAGGTGTTACTAACTTCTTCTACCACGGATTAAACGCAACTTACTATGGTACAGATGAGCAGAAGGAAGCTGGCGTATGGGGCGAAGAAGGATGGCGTGCGTGGCCAACCATCGGAATTGAAACCAATGAAACAGATTCCCTGTCTGGCTATTATAAAACTTTAAATATGTACAGTGCACGTAATAATTATGTAATGCAGTCCGGCTCCCAGAGTGCTGATGTCGCTGTATATATGCCACTCTTTGGTTCTATTGAAGAAAACGATACCATTACTACCCTGAATACAGAAGGCTATTTATATGATGTTATGAACGACGATGTCATTCAGAATGAACTTTCTACCGAGAATGGAAAGCTCACTGTTACGGCTTCTGGAATTACCTATGATGCACTTATTATTGACAAACAGTCCCTTCCGACAGCAACCATGGAAAGTCTGGAAAAACTTTCTGAAGAGGGTGCAAATATTGTATTCTTCGGTGATCTTCCAAACCGCCAGCCAAGCTATCTTGACGGTGCTTACCAGGAAGCAGATGCCCACATTGATGAGCTTTCTGCTGATATGCAGAAACAGGCTTCCGTAAAAACAGCCGCTACTGTTGACGAATTAAAATCAAGCCTTTCTGAAGTTGTAGCTCCTGAAATTACCTACACCTCCAACGAGCAGGTAAGAATGAACAGAAGAACTCTTGAGAGCGGCGGAGAAGTTGCTTATATCCGTAATATGGATCAGGAAAACAGCAACATAGTTGAAATTCAGATTTCTGAGAATCTTTGCAACGGATATCTTCTTGATCAGAATACCGGCAAAATTTACAACACCGACATTTCATCTGGCACACTTTCTCTTGAATTAAAACCAGATGCATCCATTATCCTTCTTTGCGAAACAGAAGGAAACGGATATACTGATGCGGAAGATGGAAAGCCAGAGGCACTTGTCGATACAGTATCTTCTACAGTTGAAACTGGCGCCATTACCCTTACCGTAACAGCAGACAATATTGGTACAAATATTCCTGCTGATGCCGCTGAAACAAAAGTTTATGAAGGTGATGTTCTTGGAGACTGGGGAAGTGCTACCTTCCAGAATGGAGAACTGAAATATGTAAGCGATGAGGGCATTTACAATACAACCTTTACAATTGACGATCTTGCTCCATATACGACTGGTGAAAAAGCTTTGGTCTTGAACTTAGGCGAAACGAAATATGCTGCTGAAATCATTGTAAATGGCATTAATCTTGGTCAGCTTGTATATGCACCGTATGAAAGAGATATTACTTCAGCACTTACTGAGGGTGAAAATACTCTTGAAATCCATGTACAGCCACTTCGAAGCAATCGGCGTGTAGGTTTAAAAGAAGCTTACGAAGCAGATCCGAAGGCAAACGCAAAATATGAATACTACAGCAAAACTGTAGGCGCTGCAATGGGCGATGCTCCAACTGTTATGGGCGGCGGTATTGTAGGACCGCTTTCCTTAAACATCATCGAATAATATAAAGCGTCAAGTGTTCATCTGAATATTATATAAAATAATTTCAGTTTCTGAACAGACGCTGTTCGTAAAATTAATATGCTCCCATACAGATAGACAAGTAACCTAACCCAACACTTGTTATCTGAATGGGAGTATTTTTTAATCTATCACATCATTCTGAAACCTTGACAAATGCTCATAGGGCAAAATCAGCCTTCCGCGGAACAGTCCGCAGCCGTCGTTGATGAGACTGTTGTTGACGGCGGAGAACATGTTTACGTCCAGGTCGGCAAGTTCCAGCTGGAGAAGGCGCATGCCGCGTTCGTAGGCTTCGTCGAAATAGACGCATTCGCCTTCCGGGATCACGTCCCTTCGGGCACGTTCATCCTGCTGGCGTTTCTCGTAGCCTAAATGGTTCGCAGGACCGATTTCCGCAATGTCATCCATTTTCTGGGTGCGCAGCTGCACTTCCATATAGGATCTTGAGCTGTTATCATAAAAAGTAATATGTAAGGACTGATAACCGTATTCACTGGTACCACAGATATAATCTCTGTAGTATGGCTTCACCTCTTCATCCAGCAAAGGTGATGTACTCAGCTTCACTCCCTGGGCAGACTCCGCAGTAAACCCTCTCTCTTCCAGGAATCCCGGAAGCACGTTTGCAATCTTATAAAGATAGCGGATAGAAGCCTGCTCCTGGTCTTCTCCCGGTTTCAGATGACATCTTGGCAGACAGACTACAATCCTGTATGCAATAAAGTCACGGAAACAGCTCAGCTTGTTTTTCAGCTCAGACACAGGCGGATAGGTTCCATTTTCCCGGTAATAATTATAAATATATTCCACAATATACCCGTTAAATTTCTCTTCCGCCCGAATCAGGGATTTAATTCTTCCCTTAAAAGTAAACGCCAGGAACGGATATTCATGGGCCATATATTTATAAAATTCACGGATCTTCTGAGACTGGGCTGTCAAGAAATCGTTGTGCTCCAGAAGCTCCGTGATCTGAAGCAGGAAATTGCTGTGTACCAAATCAATCTCATTATAGTTCTCCTTGGCTTCCCTGCGCAGATCCTCCGTATATTTCTGCAGAATCTTTAAAACCGTATCACCGGAATATAAATAATCGTTTAATGTAACCATACTTGTCACCTCGCTCCAAAGAGCATACTTTCTCATAAATTGTAATTGCGCAAATTATTTTATACATATTCTAACAAACTTTCACAATTTAGCAAGAGAAAGTTTTCAATAGAATGCAACGAAAAAGGCCAGTACTGGATCAGAATGCTCTCCGTACTGGCCTTTTCGCATACGGAATCTGGCAGCATTTTAAGATTCCGCATGTTCCGTATCATAATAAAATTGGAGGACTTTATCTATGATAACAGTTATTGCATATATTTTATAAAACGCTTCAGTAAAAAGCATTTCATAACAATGATGATTGATTATGCAGCAGTTACCGTTACATTGCCGTCTGTCACTTCGAAGTGATAGGTTCCGGCAACTAATTCCATCTGCTGAGTTTCAATTGAATTGTACTGTGCAGCACCCATTATGGTTACGCCGTCGCAGGCTGTTACGTCACCGGATACTGGCAGGTATAAGGTTGCGGAGGTGTTTGCAGGAACGGTTACATCGTAAGATGTCATCACACCGTCAGCTGCGGTCCAGCCGCTCTTGATGGTTCCGTATACAGAATCATAGCTTCCCTTTGCCTCTGTGAAATCACCGCCGACAGTAGGCTGCAGGATAAAGTGCTGATATCCAGGCTGTGACTCGTCAGCTTTGATTCCAAGCTGGTAAGCAACCATCCACTCATAAACTGCACCAAGTGAATAGTGGTTGAAGGAATTCATGCTGTTGTTTCCGTTGAAGCCAAGCTCGTTGGTATATCCGTTCCAACGCTCCCAGATGCTGGTTGCGCCCTGAGTTACCGGATACAGCCAGGAAGCATAATCAGTAGACTCAAACAGCTTGTAAGCAGTGTCGTTCAAACCATAATCGGAAAGTGCATTCAGCAGGTTTCCGGTTGCATTAAATCCAGTTGTCAGAGTATAAGGAACAATCGGCATTCCGTCACTGTCCTCACCAGATGCTTCTGCAATGGAAGCATTATAATTTTCCAGAACTTTTTCCAAATTCTCATCGCTTACTACATGGAAACGAAGAGGTGTTGCATAGGAAGCCTGGGTATCCTGGATCTCACCCTTGGTGTTCTTTGTTTTTCCGGTATCCGGGTCAATGAAGAATTCATTCCATGCTTCTCTTGCAGTTGCAGCTGTCTCACGATAGCTCTGTGCTTTTTCTGTATCACCCATAGCATCGGCAAGTACTGCTGCCTGATCCAGACAGTTAATATAAAGAACATTTCCAAGCATTACGCCGTCAGTCGGAATTCTGGAAAGGTGATCACAAAGTGTACCAGTCTCACCAGTCAGTCTTGCATCTTCCTGCTTATCACCGTTCTCATCCTTGTAGGTCATTGGAGTAGAAGCAAGGTGATCTACGTATGCATAAATGTTATCAATGTTGTCTTTTACAATGTCAAGTTTTCCTGTCTGCATATACAGGTTGTAAGGAATAGTTACAACCAGGCAGTTCCAGGTAATACCAAAGCTCTGTCCGTTGTGCGGGATCTTGTCATCTGCTTCCAGATCATAAGTTACAAATGCCGGGCAATACTGGGAAGACATTCCGGTCTCACCGCAGTCCGCGCGAACAGTATCCATCCACTGGCGCATGAAGTTGTAAGTATCGGCTACATAAGAACCAGACAGTGCATAAATCTGCGCATCTCCGGTCCATCCCATACGCTCGTCACGCTGCGGGCAGTCTGTTGGAATGGAAATGTAGTTGCTGGTTGTGGAGTTTGTGATGTTTGTAAACAGCTGGTTGGTCAGCTCATTGGAGGACTCATACTCAGCGCTTGCATCCAGCGAGGAAAGTACCTGCATCTTGATGCAGTCTGCCGGAAGCTCCTCATCAAGGCCTGTGATCTCAATGTAACGATATCCGTGGAAGGTAAGATCCGGTGAAAATACGTTCTCGCCCTCTTTCATAGTATAGAAATCGGTTACCATCGCGGTACGGTAGTTCTCAACCATCAGCATTCCGTCAACGCCTTCGCTGGTGTACTCATCCAGCTCCGGATAAAGAATCTCAGCAAAACGAACGGTTAAGGTCTCGCCTGGTTTTGCATACTCTTCAGGAATTGTGATAACCGGAACACCGGAAACATTTTCGCCCATGTCGTAGATATAGGAATCGGAGCCTTCTTTGGTTTCGCCAAGAGCTTCTTTTACATCATTGGTACGGATTACGTGAACCGGATCGTCATAGCGGGAAACCAGCTGATAATCTGCAAACTGTTTTCTTGTCTCGATTTCAGAGGAAGCTGTCCATGCAGAGTCATCATATCCAGCCTCTGTCCAGCCTTCTACTGCTGCCTCTTTGGTAGCGTCGTATCTTTCTCCCTGGAAAAGAGATGCCAGACGTACCGGGCCATCGTTGTAGTAGGTCCAGCTGCCGTCATCGGTTACAACGACGTCACTGGAGCCGTCTGTATAGTTGACAACCAGTTTTGCCATAAGGGCTGGCTGATCGCCATAATAGTTATTATTCAGGCATTCAAATGTGGTCATTCCTGTCCACCAGCCCTCGCCAAGGATTGCACCCATTGCGTTTTCCCCGGTCTGAAGGTAATCGGTTACGTCATAAGAGTTGTATGCCAGAATGGAATCGTACTCTGTGGAGCCTGGATTGAACCATTCATCTGGTGCCACTTCCTGTCCGTTAATGTAGAAATCATAGATACCCTGTGCGGTCAGGTAAAGTCTTGCAGACTCGATCTCGGATTTTGCTTCGAAATCGGTACGCACCATAGGTGCTGCCGCATAGGAGGGATCTGCATATCCAAGAACACCTGCGTCACCGCCATTTACAGTAATTGTATTTCCATCTACAGTTACGCCGTCCATTCCGTCAAAAATAGAATAGGTTGCACCGGTTTCTGCGTCCAGAAGGGTTCCGGTTGCATATCTTCCGCCGTTTTCAATTTTGTAATTTGTAAATGTGGCAGTGTCGCCTGCATTTGCTGCAAAACCTACGGAATTCAGGTTCGGGAATGTATTTCCATTTTCCATGGTATTAACCAGGATATCATCGCCCACTTTTGTACCGTCTACGGTAATAGTCAGTGTACTTGCGGTACAGAAGATGTTGATGGTGTGCGCTTCGTTTTTGTTCTTATCTGTAATCAGGGTATTCAGATCTTCGTCATCCTCAATGGTGAAAAATGGAGTGGACGGATCGTCATCTTTTGCATAGCCCATGCGGTAAGCATTGATCTTAGCTCCGCCGTTTGCATCAACACCGGACAGATCAAGCTCTACGCGAACGTAGTTCTCGCCTTCCTGCATTTCACTGTTGAATACCTTGTTTTCCAGACGGAAATCGTCTGCGCCAAGAATAAAGGAAGCTGCGTTGCTGCCTTCTGCTACCTGTACATCTGCGGTAATATTGAATACTGCCTTGGATGCGGCATCAAGCTGAAGTTCGCCTGCACCGATCCACTTCGCTCCATCCCAGGAAGCTGTGGAAGTATCCATCAGACCTGTTTCAAAGGTTGCATTCTCAGACTGGATGGTGTTGTCATTGTTGTCGGTTACGGTTACCGTCCAGCTGTATTTTGTTGCCGGAGTCAGCCCGCTTCCTTCGTATTCAATCTCGTTGGATTTACTGCTTTCCACTACACCGGAATCCCATACTACATTTCCTTCCGGATCCTGTACTACGATCTGGTAAGATTTCTGGGCTGCGCCAATCTCTCCCGACTGCATCTGCCAGGAAAAAGCAGGCTGCTGGGCATCCACGCCAATTGGGTTGGTGCGTCCCTGGGTTTCCAGATTTACAATTGCGGTTTCTGCGGATGATTCGGCTGCCACATCTGCTGCCATCACACTCACCGGACCGTTTCCCACCATAAGGGTAACGCCCATGAATGCAGCGAGCACTCGTTTCATACTCATGAATTTTCCTCCTCGTTTTTGTGATACTTTGTTGCATACATTTTGCCTGTGCAGCCTTTTGGAAGCTGCGCTTACATGTTCTTTCAGATGAGATGGCATCCATTATCTGGCTGCCTTTTCCCATCTTATTTAGTTAATATTGTAGCATTTTCACAGTGAAATGGTTATTTTTTACGCAAAGTGCGCATATTCGTACGCAAACTGAAATTTGACAGGAATTTTATATGTAAAATTTCACTATATTGTGTATTCAAAATATATCTAGTACATCGAAAATTAAGTATCTGCTATATTGACGCAGAATGATTTTCTCATATGCAAGGCGGAGGAATGAGGCGTAGCGGTGGCTACGGCGATTGACGACAACGCGGCATATGAAAAATCAGACCCTTTCAACCGATATCGCATAACCTTGCAGTTTTCTGACATAACCTTAAGCAAAAAAGGTACCTTTCTTTTTACAGAAAAGTACCTTTCCCACTCTATCAATTACCACGCAGTTTTACCTGTAGCAATCAGGCTATCGATGTCCATATATGCATTTTCAATTGCTTCTGTATGATATATTTCATACATATTATACACAAAATCCGTAAGCTTCTTCTCATCCAGTATCCGCAGTACTTCAGCCGCAGTTGTTCCTTTATACTGTGCATAACTTTCCAGCAGATATGTGAAAAATCTAAATTCCTTACTCAAATTTCATCCCCCCTCAAATAAAGAGAATTTCCAGGATCTCCAGTTGCTTCCTCCGCTTCCCAAATGTCATATACCGCCAGAGGACTGAAATACCATAGTTTCATATCATCATCTTCCAACATTTCATGAGTTTTAGAATTAAGGAATCTTCTAAGCGCTTCTGTCTGAGAAATTCCTCTGTTTTGAGCTATTAAAGCGGTTACTTCACAGTCAAAATTTTGAAGAATTGATGGCTTAGTTCTTTTTTCCATATTCATTTCCCTCCAGGTATTTTAATGCCGAAAGACCCTTCCAGGTCAAAAAAGCAAACTGATCTGCCAGTTTCTGCGGTTTCAGCAGGATTAATGCAGTTTCTTCATTTATAGTTCCTGCCATATAATCATTTATTACTGGCATTGTGTTATCATTTGCCACTGGCCCAATAACAATATCATATTTCGGTCCACTATAAATAGCTTTTCTATTATCAGTTACATATCTCAGCCATTCAATATCTGGTGACTCAAATTTTAAAACTGACAAATTTTTAATTTTATCCTCATTAAATTCATAGCATGAAACAATAGGGGTTCCTTTTCTACGTCTAAGTGTTTGTCGACCATTTTTCGGCCTGTTCTTTATTCGATGTTGTATAAAATCCAGCACCAAAATCGAGTGTTCTGTTGGAAACAATAATCTTCGGTTCTCTTACTTCAACATTACTGCCGTGATACAATATCATGCTAAGGCTCCCTTCCTACACAACTTTTTTCAAGTATAACATATCTGCCCAAACAGTACAATTCCATCCATTTCTTCATTTTTTTAATAAAAAACACCCATCCGCAATATTTCAGCGGATCTAAACCTAATAGCAGTTTTTATTTCCCCAATCATCAAAAATGAAAGTGTAGTCCAAACGCATAATAAAAAGTCAATAGTTTTTGCATTGCAATGTAAAAACTATTGATTTTTAATAAGTTATTGCATTGTTATGTTTTTATGTATTAAAAGGCGCCTCCCCATTCCCCGGGGAAGCGCCTTTTGCGTCTAATCCGTCTTATTTCTTTTCTTCAACCACAATCTCAATCTTATTGTTTTTTCTGCATCTTCTGACGATCAAAATCACGCCGCCGATGATGATTACGGCCATTGCGATATCGAATGCGATCAGCCAGTACTGCCACAGCGGAAGTACTTTCTTAACTACTACATTTTCGTCGATTCCGTTCATTGCAGAGCTGTTTACAACGGTGTAGAGGATGTCGTGGGAAGCGTTTCTGAGGGCTGTGACTAAGGTTGCATTGTCAGATACATCACCCATTTTGTAAACCTCAGAGTCAGTGTTCAGCCACAGGTCAGTTCCTGCCTGAAGACCTGCATCGATGAACATGTAGCCGTCATTTGCAGATGCATAGTCGGTTACGATAATGCCGTGGAAGCCCCACTCATTGCCAAGAACGTTGGTGATCAGTTCTTTGCTTGCACCGCACCAGATACCGCCGATTCCGTTGAATGCAGCCATCATTCCGTGGCAGTCCGCATCTTTGACAGCCATTTCAAATGGAGTCAGATACAGCTCACGAAGAGCCTGCTCCGTAGTAAATGTGGAAATACCGTAACGTCTCTGCTCCTGGTCATTCAGTACCAGATGTTTCAGATAGCAGTACATTCCCTTGCTCTGTGCACCTGCTACCTCATTTGCACACATAGAACCTGCAAGGTAGGTATCCTCAGAATAATACTCAAAGTTACGTCCGCCAAGAGGAGTTCTGTGGGTTCCAGCACCAGGTGCATACCAGCCCTGTACGTTTACAGAAAGTCCGTCCTCACCAATGCATTTACCAAACTCAAGTGCCAGTTCTTTGTTCCATGTAGCTGCCAGAAGCTCCTGGTTCGGATATCCCATACAGTCTACATCACTCATGATCAACTCGCCGGAAATACCTGCGGGGCCGTCCTGGTCGCTGGACATTGGCTTGCTGATGCTGTCAATTGCCATGGTCTGCCATCCGCCAAGACGAACCATTTCAACCATCTCATCTACTGTCAGACAGTCAAGAACTGCATCCCATTCCTCGTCATCATAATCCTTTCCACGCATGGTGATCAGGTTGATGTTATCGCCGGAATTTGTAGTTGGCATCTCTTCGTTCGGGTCATCCTGATAAATATTATTCTGACTTAACTGTACAAATTCCTCTGTTGCTTCTGCATTGTATCTGCCTTTTTCGTTTGGCTCTCCATAGATGGTCGGCCATGTTCCTGTCCAGTCATTTCTTGTCAGATATACATAGGAATCATCATAAGTCTGGATGTTTCCATAGTCAAACTGGTTTGTAATTTCATTGCCTGTTGTTGCATCTTTTGCATAAGTTGTGTTGTCAAATTCCTTCTGCTCATAGGTTCCAACCAGAGAATCATCTCCATCTGCATCCATACCGTCAGCTGTTGTGTAACCCTTTGCAGCAAGAATATTGTTCAGTGCCTGATGGCAGTCATCGCCAATTGCAAAGTAATAAGTACCATCGTCTACAATGTAAGTTTTTGCATTTGTGTAATCATATGCACGAAGAGTTTCCTTCGGAATATCAATGCTTACTGTCTCACTTTCGCCAGGGGCAAGCTCTCCTGTTTTTTCAAATCCGCAAAGCTCAACTGCTGATTTTTCTACCAGGTTTTCTCTGTCATAGTCTGTGTAAGGAGACTGGAAATAAACCTCTACAACGTCTTTTCCAGCCACATCACCGCTGTTTGTAACCGTTACCTGTGCTGTGAAATTATCTCCGTTTTCTGTCAGAGAGAAGTCGCTGTAATCAAACTGTGTGTAGGAAATTCCATATCCAAATGGGTACTGAACCTGCTTGGTGTAATCGTATTCGCTGTCTGCTGTGGAGGCATTTCCCTGTCCAAGAACCGTGTCCTCATAGCGTGTTTCATAATAGCGATAGCCGATGTAAATGCTCTCACCGTAAACAGTGTAAGCGTTTTTCGGTCCGTTCTCCTCGTTGTTTGTGTTGGTCCACTCGCCATACTCAAAGATCTGAGTTGCTGGTGCACTCATGGAATCATAAGCATATGTATCCACAAGACGGCCGGACGGATTTACCTCTCCTGTCAGTGCTTTCGCAATGGAAATGATACCTTCCTGTCCTGGATATCCTACCCACATGCAGGCCTTGATGTTCGGGAAAAATCTGGAATCAGACCAGCCCATTTCAATGGCGTTTGCTGTGTTCAGCATAACGATTACATCATCGAAATTGTCGTTTGCATATTTTACAAGTGACATTTCTGCATCAGAAAGAGAGAGCTGATCTTCGGTAAGATCCTGTGCCTCTGCTCCATTTCTGGAGATGACTACGATTGCTGCATCGCTGTATTCTTTTACAGAATCTGCTACAGAATCCAGGTATGTGGATGGATCCTCTTCTTTTCCAACACGGGCTTCAGACTTCTCATAAACAGAGTAAAGATCCGGGTTTACCTGGAAGCCTTCTGCCTCAAGTGCATCCTTTAAGCTGGTTGTTTTGGAGGTGTCGATTGCTCCGGAACCAAGTCCGCTGTATACAAATTTCGCGGAACCACTTCCGAAAAGACTGATCTTTTTACCTCTTTCAAGAGGAAGTACATTGTCCTGATTTCTCATAAGAACAATTCCCTCTGCTACCAGCTGTTTGCTGAATTCAGTCTCGTGATCTACCAGCTCTTCGTGGCTGCTGTAGTCACTTTTGAAGTACTCATTGTCACTGCTTCCATCACCTGTAGTGGTAACCTTTGTTGTTGTGTGTCCAAGTGATCGGGTGATGATGGTGGTATATTTCATTGCGAAATAATTGCCTACCAGAACCACGATCAGAAGGATTGCAAGAACGGTTCCCCAGATTCCTGCAAATGCTTTGTTGCTCATTCGCTTTTTGGCTTTCTTCTCCATAATTGTCTTCTCCTAAAATTATTTCTATTGGCAAAATACAGAAATCCCAGCGTGCTGGCACCAGCTATTTCCTGCCCTTCCCAATTGCTTATGAGGCAATTATAACAAAAGAAAAAGCCCTCGCAAGGGCTTTGGAATGAACCGTCATTTTCATGACATGATCGGTAATAAAATGGTGAGAACGAAGTTTCCGTCCTGCACACGAACGCTGACAGTTCCCTGATATTTCTCCACAATGGACTTGATGCTGCGGATACCGATTCCGTGATTTTCTTTGTCTGCTTTGCTGGTAAGGGGCAGGCCGTCCTTCATTTTCAGCTCTCCTTCAAAGGTGTTTTCCACCTGGATCACTGCAAAAAGATCTTTTTTCCACACTCGTACACCGATACTTTTGTACTCTTCTTTTCCTCGCTTCTCCACGCTCTCCACCGCATTATCCAAAGCATTTCCCATAATGGTAAAAAGGTCTACCACATCCATAAATTCCAGCAGTTTTCCGTCTGCCACACATGTCCAGTCGATGTGATGGACCTTGCAGTAAAGGCCTTTTTCCATGAGGATGGTGTCCAGTGCTTCATTTCCAGTGTGCACATCATTGTCGTAAACTTCGATCATATCCTGCACACTTTCTATGAAAGATTTCCGTCTTTCCGAATGGCTTTCTGTCTGGATCAGAGCCTCAATCTGGTGCTTCATGTCGTGGCATTTCCGGGTGATCATGGCAATGTTTTCACGGGACATTTCATACTGCAGCTGCCGCTGGTTCCACAGGTTTTTGTTTTCAGAAAGTGCTCTCTGGACACGAAGCTCTCTTTGCAGAATAGTTTCCAGAGCCAGGACCAGCACGCAAGCTCCAAGGGCATAAATCTGATTTAAACGAAACAGCTTTATGTATTCCTGATTCGCTGTTCCTGCACCAATTACATCAATGGTTGTGCTTTTCACCAGAATACTTAAAACCAGCACAATTGTAAGAACCGTAACCGCCATAATCGCTGCGTTGGCGCGGCTTACGTGATAATGTCCCTCATCCGGAAGCCTTCTGGCAATCAGAACGGTGCCAATCAGATAGACACATACATATAGTACCCAGTAGCGAATTCCTGAGAATTCCGGAATAATCCCCTGATAAAAAATAACAATGAACAGAGAAGATGCAGTATGCTGAAGCAGCGCACCGCAGGAGGCTGCCAGAATCGCATCTTTCCATGCAATATCACAGCAAAAGTAACACGTCACAATAATAAGTACAAAGATAAAAACAAACCATATCCAGTTATAGACACTTGTTATGTCAACAAAATAAGGATAAATTAACAAGCTGGCAAAAAATAACATGAGGACACTGGCTCCCACTCTTAGCCAAAAGCCACTTCTTTTCTTTAAAAAAATAAAAAAGCATAACGCTGCTGCCAGCATTTCCATGCAATAGGAAAATCCATCCATTCCCTGTAACCAAGTTTCCATTTTTCTCTCCTATAGATCCTATGTAGATTTGAATGTTTCGTATCTTCATAGCCTAATCTAAAAAAGGGCTCCAGTACACCTAATATTTATTGGCCGCTGTACTAAATACTCTGCATATCCCCAATATACGCCGCCACAGCTTCCGCAAACGCCTTCTTCCTTGCCCGGCTCACCTGCAGCTGGTCGTTTCCCACAAGTGCCATTCCGTCATGAACGCTTCGCACATGGCGAAGATTCACCAGATAGCACTTGTTGCATTTGTAGAATCCATTCTCTTCCAGCACAGCTTCCACATCCTTGAGCACGCCTCGTGTGGAAAAATCCCCGTCCTCTGTGTGGAAGATCAAAAGGTGCTGAACCACCTCCACATACTGGATATGAGAAAGCAGGATACGGTGCGTGGCAGTACCTGTTTTGATGGCAATGCTCTTGTCTTTTTTCTTCTCCGCAAGCCGGTTTACCTTGTCCATTTTTACGGAAAACGCCTGATATTTCACAGGCTTGAGAACATAATCAAGAGCCTGGACCTCATAGCCCCGGATCGCATATTTCGCCATATTTGTAATAAAGATCAGGATAACCTCTTCATCTGTTTCCCGAATTTTTTCCGCAGCCTTCATGCCGTCCATCTGAGGCATTTCCACATCCAGGAAAATCACGTCATAGCAAGGACGGTACTGCTCCAGAAGCTCACTTCCGTCCGTATATTCCGTCACCTCGATCTGCACATGTTTCTCTTCCCCATATTGTTTCAGAAAGCTTAAAAGCCGTTCCCGGTCCTTCGGATTGTCCTCCGCAACTGCCACTCTAAGCATAGTAAATCCCCCGTAACTTATCTCTTGTAATTACTTTACATTTTACCATTTTCACTACCAGTTCACCAGAACTAAGACGAAAATTTATTCTCATTATCCTGGCAGCGTATACTAATTTTAGCTTATTGCATATACATTTTCCCAGCAAAAAAGGCGCCTCATGGCAAAGGCACCCTTTTCGCTGCAGCACCTCTGTTACCGAAATGCTGTATATTATTTTTTAAGTGTAAGCTTATCTTTTTACCAGATGGTCAGCAATTATTTCTCAATCGGAACCCAGATGTTCTGCTCAAGAGCTTTGTCAAGGATTGCCGGTGTATCACCTTTCATGAAGCCTGTCTTGTCTTCTTCTACTGTGTACTCTTTTCCGTCATAGGTTGTCTTTGTCATCTGGTCATCGCCGTAGAAGTTGCACTCAAGGTAGAACTCTGTGTGATCTTTGTTTGTAGATACGGTGCAAACAAGGTCTGCCTGGATGTCTTCGATTGTGTACTCTACTACTGTGTACTCGTCATAGTCTTTGTTTGGCTCGAACTGTGCTTCTGCCGGAAGGTCTGCTGCTGTTGCCTCTCCGTCAGCTGCCTCTGCTGCATCTGCATCATCAGCGCCGTTGTCGAAGTATACCCACAGATCCTGCTCGATTGCTTTGTCAAGGATTGCCGGTGTATCACCTTTCATAAAGCCTGTCTTGTCTTCTTCTACTGTGTACTCTTTTCCGTCATAAGTTGTCTTTGTCATCTGATCATCGCCGTAGAAGTTGCACTCAAGATAGAACTCGCTGTTGTCTTCTTTTGCAGATACTGTGCAAACAAGATCAGCCTGGATGTCTTCGATTGTGTACTCTACTACTGTCCATTTGTCATAGTCTGTGTTAGCCTCGAACATTGGCTCTGCCGGAAGCTGATCCTCTGTTACGCCTTTGATTTCTTTCTTGTCTGCGCTTGCATCATCGGAAGCTGCTGCATCCCCGATTGGAACCCAGATGTTCTGCTCAAGAGCTTTGTCAAGGATAGCTGGTGTATCACCTTTCATGAAACCTGTCTTATCCTCTTCTACTGTGTACTCTTTTCCGTCATAGGTTGTTTTTGTCATCTGATCATCACCGTAGAAGTTGCACTCAAGGTAGAACTCTGTGTGATCTTTGTTTGTGGATACGGTGCAAACAAGGTCTGCCTGGATATCCTCGATTGTGTACTCTACTACAGTATACTCATCATAATCTTTGTTTGGCTCAAACTGTGGCTCTGCCGGAAGATCTGCTGCTGTTGCGGCTGTTGTTTCTGTAGCTGCCTCTGCGAATACAGAAACGCTTGTTGCCATAGAGGATGCCATTGCTGCTGCAAGTACAAGTGCTAAAACTTTTTTCTTCATGATTTTCTCTCCTTTTCTATTGTAACTGCTTGCCGCGCAGTTAACTTCTTACATTTATTTTGCAGATGTAACATGCCACATACATCTGTAAAATTTTTATCATCCCGGAAACAGGTCGTCTCACGCCTGTTCCTGGAAGATTTTCAGATAAATTACTCAACTTCTTTTGCAACCGGCAGGAAGGAAGCTACGATGTTAAGGATCATGCCAACCACTGCCACGCTGCAGAAGATAATGAAACTCATAATTGTGTCAATTCCATCCAGTCCGGAAACTACATAACCGATCTGGTTTACCATTACGGAAGCGCTCCATACAGCTGCGCTTGCCATTAATACTGCATTTACAACCGGGATAAATCCGGTAATCACTTTATTGAAACCAACCAGTACAAAGGAAAGTACCGCAAGGACGATTGCTGCTGCCAGGAAGTAATATACTGGCTGATAAGTGTACATTACCTGACCGTAGTAAATTGCTTCTACGATAGCGATAATGCCTGCTACAAGCGTCAGATACAGTCCGATTGATTTTTTTGTCTTATTCATCATCCGCACCTCCCATTACGCTTCTTTTTTCGGTTTAACAGTTTTCAGGATCGTCATGATCAGGAACAGAAGTGTAAGTACAGCGAATGCTGCTTCTGCGCCTGTCAAAGCATTCTGATACCAGGTTCTTACAGCCTGAATCTCAGTTGTAGAGCTGATTCCGTTCATGGCATTGCTCTGTACCAGCTGATACAGGAAGTATTTGATGTTCTTCTTCATCATCTGCTGGAAGTTTACATCTTTCTCAATGTCCTTTTTGGATTCTGCCATAGCACCGATGGTAGAAGTATCATATGCAGAAGAGGTCAGTGTTCCGCCGCCGCCAGCTGCTGTTACGTCTCTCCAGTTCATGTAGTCCGCACCATTAATCATATCGGTTACGAACCATCCCTGATAGCCCCACTCATTTCTTGTAATGTTTTCAAGAAGATTCTTGTACGCACCAACGAAAGAAGTACCGGCACGGTTGAATGCTGTCATAACGCCCTGTGCATTGTTACTGCTCATGCACATCATAAATCCACGAAGCTCGTTCTCACGGGCTGCCTGCTCGGTCATAAAGGTGGACAGACCAGAACGGTTTGCTTCCTGATGGTTGAATGCGAAATGTTTTGGTTCAGCCATGGTTCCTTGCTCTTAAGGCCAACGCAGAGAGCATTTCCCATGTAAGCAGTAAGAACGGAATCCTCTGAGTAATACTCATGGTTACGTCCGCAGTAAACAGTTCTGTGAAGGTTCAGACCTGGTGCAAATAAGGAGCTCTCATTTGCCCACAGACCATCTTCTCCAAGAAGCTCGCCTTCTCTTTCAACAAGGTCTTTGTTAAAGGTTGCTGCAACGATCGGCTCTGTTGGCATGGTTGCCATACGGTAAGTAGCCTTGTCATCTGTTTCTTCTGTATAGTAGTCTTCCTCAGAAAGGTCTTTTGACCATCTTACGAAATAACCGCCAACCTGGTCACCGGTGTATCCCAAAGGACCGTCGTTTGCGTATGTTCTTGCAAGCTGGATGGAATCGATATTCTCGAAGTCATCACCTGCTTTTTCAATGAACTGAATTGCCTCGTCCAGAGTAATCTGGTTCATAAGCTGATCTCACATCGGATCATCGAAGTCCAATGCTCCGGCATAGTTGCCATTCTCATCAAACTGCATCATGTCGATGAGCTTCATGCCATTGTCTGCGCCCCATGTAATGCCGCTTCCATCACCCTCATTCTCAGTGAGTTCGTACAGCTGATCGGTAAGACCTACCATCATAGCCTCAGTAGGTGTCAGTGACTCAATTGGCTCCCATCCCTTGGACCAGTCAGATCTTGTGGTATATTCAACAGTATCCTCAATCAGGTTGTTGATATCCATATCCTGAAGCTGGTTCTCAACTCCTGCGGAATAGGTCTCAATATCTGTATCAGCAAGATTCCATTTGATTGCATTGTCTGCATTGATCTCGTCTGTCTCAGCAATTTTTACAAGTCCGTCTTCATTGCCATTCTTGTTTGCCAGAACATTGTTCAGTGCCTCATGTGCGCCGTTACCGATTGCGAAGTAGTAATCTCCTGCCTCCAGTGACCATGCACCCTGAGTTCCATCCGCTTTCACAGCATCCTCATCATAGCTTGCCATGTAAAGAGGATCAAACTCGATGGTTACCTCTTCGGAAGCACCTGGATCAAGAACTTCTGTTTTTCCGTAACCGATGAGCTGGATTGCAGATTTCTCAAGACCGCCCTCTGTGTATGGGGACTGTACATAAAGCTGAACTACGGATTTACCGGCAACGTCACCTGTGTTGGTTACATTTACTTTTGCTGTAGCAGTTCCGCCAACCTGTACATCTACAGATTCAAGCTTCTGCTCGAAGGTTGTATAGGAAAGTCCATATCCAAATGGATAAGAAACTTCGTTTGCATAATCCCATGCAGCGCCGTCAGAAGAACCTTCTGTTGTATCTGCATTTCCCTGTCCGAGAATCTCGTCCTCATATCTTGTCTCATAATATTTGTATCCGGTGTAGATTCCCTCGGATTCTACCAGATACCAGTCTGCTTTGTTTTCCTCAGTAAGAACTGCATCGGAGCCAGCCTGGGAATTGTTTGTGTAAAGATATACACCGTAGTTTACCATAGCCGGAGCAGATGTGGAGTTTACTGCATATGTATCCGCGATGTGACCGGATGGGTTCACCTCACCGGAAAGGACATCTGCTACACCGAGGAAACCATTTGCACCTGGCTCACCAGCCCATACGATTGCGCCGATTCCCTCGTCATTCTTCAGGTCATCGATCTCAACCGGGTTGTTTGTGTTCAGAAGAACTACAACCTTTGTGCTGTGCTCTTTGGCAAGCTCGATCATGGCTTTCTCATTATCGGAAAGTGCCAACGGACGCTCGTAGCTGTCTGCTTCGTCTGCGCTTGTCATGTTCGGGTTGTAATCGGAAGCCTCAGAACTGTCACGGGAAATTACAACCAGTGCAACGGTGTCATCTGCTGATTTCAGAACATCATCTGTGTAAATGCTCTCCGGTGCCTCGCCTACCTTGTAAGCTGCCGGATTCTCATACATTGTTCCAAAAGATGGCTGTAAGGAATGTCCGCCTTTTCTGCCATATGTACCATTTACATCCTCGCTGCTGTACAGATCCAGCATATCCTGATTCAGGGAGAAGCCCTTCTCAGTCAGTGCAGTCTGGATATCATACTGCTTCTGACCTGCTTCCGCATCAATGGAAACAGAGGATCCGATCATACCACCCAGAGTTGGATTGATGGAGTTCAATCCCCAAAGGGTGACCTTGTCAGAAGAAGTATTCAGTGGAAGGGTTGTATCTTCATTTTTGAATAATACAGTTCCTTCTGATGCGATTTCTGCTGCAAGAGCATCTTTCGCTTCGATTACCTCATCAAGGCTTGAAAACTCAGATTTGAAATAAGTGGAATCTGTTTTCTCTCCGTTACTTGTGTCTACGATCTTGTAGCTGGAAACTCCAAGACGTGTGTTGATGAATGCTGCATTGGCATCCACAATAGCCGATGCGCCCACTGTGACTGCAAGAAGACTGGCTGATACTGATGTGAGTCCTCTCCATAAGCCTGCGGACTTTTTCTTGTTGCTCATAAGCTCCCTCCTTTTATATTTTGCGCTGCCACAGCGCGTAAGCTTATCTTTTATGGTAGTACTATAACAGATTTTTCCGTTCACGGCTCATTTCATGCGCAGACTGTCAATTTTCATACGCAAATTGCAACCGCTTTTGTCTATTTTACCAAAAAGTCAACTTATTTTTTGGTAGTATAGCACAAATATCGTTGGTAATGTTGTCCAATCGTGACTGGTTCCTATTCAAAAATGACACGTTCTAGAACCATTCACGTTATATCCTCTACAGCCCTTCTGAAATCGTGTTTTTAAGATAATTTCATTATAGCCTGCGGCTGTTGAATAGCAATACAAATGGCATAAACGGATATTTTTACAGCATAATCGGTGTTTTCCAAAATTCCGCCTGTTAATGATTACTAAGAAACTCTGTCAGATACTCTTCGATTACCGGAGTCCACCATTCTACGTAACCTTTGCGGAATGGATGAACCTCGTCGTGCATGTACTCGTTGTACAAATCTGTGCCGTAGAGGGCGGTCATTTCCTCGTTGTGGTACATGTCTACAACTCCGATGCCCCATTTTTCCTGGATCTGAAGGAGCAAGTCTACCATCTCATCGTAGCCTTCCTTCTCAATGTAGGTTCCGGTGTAGAACACAACCGGGCAGCCGAAGGTTTCCTTTACATAAGAAATAATGGTTTCGATTGCTCCTGCAATTGTGGTGTCGTCGAAATCAGCAGGGTCTGTGCTGTCCGTAACTTCTCCCATTGGTTTTCCTGTAGTTGCATCGTTGGTGGACAGCTGGACTACAAACAGATCCGGGGTCTCATCCTTGCTGATCAGCTTCATTCTGCCTACATAGGAGTCTTCCTTCTCATTTACCAGAGTGGTGGCACTGATGGCGTATTTCTCGCAAACAGTTCCCGGGTGGTTGTCCTGGATGGCGTCTGCCATGGAATAATGGCCGCCAGACTGCGCACCGTATGTTACGGAAGAACCAAGCCAGATAATGTTAAGGCCTGCAAGAGGATCGGATGGGTCTGCTTCCGGAACTGTTTTCACTGTATTGTCGTATCCAGTTGGTACTTCACTTCCGGCAGGTGCCAGAAGAACATCTCCTACATATGGGAAAACCATTCCCTTCAGGGTCGGAGCCTTGCATCCAAATGCACAGGTAACCTTGATGGTGTCTCCAGCTTTTAATTCCAGGCTCTGTTTAATCAGAAATCTTCCGGAATCCGTGAGAGTTCCTTCGTCGTACTCTCCGTCTTCTGTGTAGGATGCCGGGGAATCTGCCGGAACCTGCAAATCTACAGGCACGGAAAAAGTTTCCCCGTCATTGATAGTAAAGGTAAACGGCTGGGAGCTGAATGCTGCCAGAACCTTAGATACGGTAAGGTACATATCATAAGTTCCTTCTGCACCTTCCGGGACAGTGTATACGATTTCTGTTCCCTGGGCTGCTGCACGGATCATGCCAACTTCTTCGTCATAGGAAGTCGGCTCTTTTTCGTTATCCGGGCCTACGCCTTCGCCCTCAGTGAAGACTGCTTCTGATGCAGGAAGAAGAACCTGGCCTTCTGCAAGTGTGTCTCCAGCTTCTGTACTCGTCTCTACACTTGCCTCAGTTTCAGTACCTTCTTCTGATTCGGTACTTTCTTCTGTCTCAACGCTCTCTTCTGATTCGGCTGTGTTTTCTTCTGCATATACAGTCATCCCTGTTGTTCCCACAGTGGAACCCATCATACACATCACCATAGCCATAATAAATGCCTTTCTTTTCATTTCCTCTTCTCCTTTTCACTGCGATATCCGCAGGTTTTTCTGCATGTTAAAATACCACAGAAAAAGGGCGATCAGGACAAGGTGGCAAATTCATATGAAATTCTGGCAAAATTATAGCCAACCGCTTTTCCAATGATTTTTAACTCGTTTTTGTACACTTTTCCAACACTTTTTGATGTGTATCTGTACACTTTTCCAATTTTATTAACACTCAATATAAAAAAATCCCCCAGAGTCATCCAGAGGATTTTAACTGTTGAATTTTAAAGA
>OLON01000316.1_pt1 | contig 35109 bp, 18 predicted proteins | sample 1672691 | NCBI WGS metagenome assembly OLON01 (sample SAMEA3136714, study PRJEB25190) | human gut metagenome | biome: human gut; feature: human-associated habitat; material: faeces | place: Austria | collected 2013
CAGCCGCCGGAGCGGTGCTTAAGCCGTAAGGCGGGAATTGTGCGGTGTTGCCTTAATATTACCACATTTCTCCCGCCCCCAAAATCCCGCGTCATCTTTTTCCCGCCGCCCGCATACCCATGGTGCAGGGGTGAAGTCTTATGATCGGGATTTTATGGCTTTTTTTGCAGTCGGCTGCTTCGCATCTGCTCTACCTGGCCCTCCGGTTGGAAACCGGCAGCTTTCCCAAGCCGCTTTCCGCCAAGGAGGAACAAGCCGCCTTCGCCGCCATGCGCGCCGGGGATGACGCCGCGCGTGAAACGCTGATCTGCCACAACCTGCGGCTGGTGGCACACATTGTAAAAAAGTATTATACCGTTTCCGGCGGGCAGGATGATTTTATCAGCATTGGCACCATCGGCCTGATTAAAGCAGTAGATACCTATGACTGCACCCGCACCACCCGCTTTGCCAGTTACGCCAGTCGCTGCATTGAAAACGAGCTGCGGATGCAGCTGCGCCACACCCGGCGCGAAGCAGGCACCGTTTCTTTGCAGGAGCCGCTGGAAACCGGCGCGGACAGCAGCATGCTGACCCTGGCGGATGTTCTGCCCGACCTGGCCACAATGGAAGAAGACTGCGAACTGCGGGATGCCGCCACTCAGCTGCGCCAGCTGGTTACCGCCCTGCCGGAGCGCGAGCAGCAGATTTTGACCCTGCGGTACGGCCTGGATGGCGCCGTCCCGCAGACGCAGCAGCAGATTGCCGCACAGTTCGGCATCAGCCGCAGCTATGTATCCCGGCTGGAAAAGCACGCCCTTGCCCGCCTGCGCCGTGCGTGGAACCAACCGCACCCGCTGTAACTGCTCAAACGTTTGCATTCTATAACAGCCGTTCATCGGCGGACAACTGTTTCTGCAAAAGTCAAAAGTATGACTTTTCAAAACTACTTGCACTGTCCCCTGCTTTTCCTTTATAATAATATATATCTGTGTGTTTGTGCGGCTGCGGGGGCTTCCATTAAACTTATGGGTTTGTAGGAACTGTCGGCAACCGATGCACAAATTTCAGCAATTTTCCATAGTTAAAGCAGTTGTTTCGCTGTATTCTTTGTGATAGAATAATAAAAGGGGTGTTTTCTCTTTGTAGGGCAACACCTACAAGAGAGCGAGGACTTCCACCATATGAACGCGCAAACCATTATGATCTGCTCCGGCAAGGGCGGCACGGGCAAAAGCACCGTATCGGTCCTGCTGGGTGCCCAGTTGGGTGCCTGGAGCCGCCGCGTCCTGCTGATCGAGTTGGACTCCGGGTTGCGCAGTGTGGACATGATTGCCGGGGTATACGGCAAAACGGTTTACGATATCGAGGATGTTCTGTGCGGTCGGTGTGATGGCAGCAAAGCTATTGTGCCCAGCCCCTTGTACCCTGGGCTGTCGGTCATCAGCGCTCCCTATGAGGGCGGTGAGGTCCGCGCAGCACCGCTGGCCGGGCTGATTTTGGCCATGCGGGAATATTTTGATTATATCCTGCTGGATACTGCAGCGGGCATGGGCGCACCGTTTACCGCCGCCAACCGCTTGGCGGACCGCGCACTGGTTGTTTTAACGCCGGACCCGGTCGCCCTGCGGGATGGGCGCATTGTGGCGGATGCCCTGTTACAGAGCGGCCGCCCCGCCAGCGCCGTGCGGCTGGTGATGAACCGTGTGTCCCGTTCCAGTTTTGGCAAGGATGCTGCGGTGTTTGACCTGGACGAGTGCATTGACACCGTTGGTTTGCAGCTGATTGCCGTTATCCCGGAAAGCCGCACCTTGCAGCGCGCCGGTGCCGCAGGCACCGCCCTGCCGCAGGACTGCCCCGCCGCCATTGCCGGGCACGCCCTTGCGGGCCGCATTTTGGGCGAGCGCATTCCGCTGACCTGTTTTTGACCAAAAACGCATAGCCATGCTATGCTGTAACTTATAGAAAGTGGGGGATTTCTTATGACGATTGCCCTTGTTGCACATGATACAAAGAAAGAACTGATGGTTCAGTTCTGCATTGCCTATCGGCAGATTCTGAGCAAGCACAGGCTGATCGCCACGGGTACCACGGGGCGGCTTGTGGCCGAAGCCACCGGCCTGAACGTACAGCGCTTTTTGCCGGGCGGCCACGGCGGTGACCAGCAGATCGTTGCCCGCATCGCCTGCGACGAAGTGGACATGCTGCTTTTCTTCCGTGACCCCATCTGCGCTAAGCCCTCGGAGCCCAACGAGATGAACCTGCTGCGCATCTGCGATGTGCACAATATTCCGGTTGCCACCAACATTGCCACTGCCGAGGTGTTGATCCACGGCCTGGAGCACGGCGACCTTGACTGGCGTACCATCCTGAACCCCCAGCACTAAGGGCAAAATTTGATACAGGGCGTTCACCGAAGAACAAAGAGACAAGTTAAGAATCCACACGCAGGCCCCTCCGCCATCCGGCTCCGGGGCCTGCTTTCTTTTTTGTTTCCAATCCTCTCTCATTCTGTCCCATGCGGGAAAACAGGAGATAATGCGTTGATTTTGCTTGGTGTGGACTTGGAATGTTCTTGGAGTTGGCTTGGAGATTAGGCGGATTGCGAGCGGAACGGAGTGGAGCGAGCGCCTTTCCGCTTTCTTGATTTTCTCTGCGCCTTTCTGGATTTTTTCGGGTGCCCGCGCATAAATTTTGATACAGGGCGTTCACCGAAGACTAAAGAGACAAGTTAAGAATCCACACGCAGGCCCCTCCGCCATCCGGCTCCGGGGCCTGCTTTCTTTTTTGTTTCCAATCCTCTCTCATTCTGTCCCATGCGGGAAAACAGGAGATAATGCGTTGATTTTGCTTGGTGTGGACTTGGAATGTTCTTGGAGTTGGCTTGGAGATTAGGCGGATTGCGAGCGGAACGGAGTGGAGCGAGCGCCTTTCCGCTTTCTTGATTTTCTCTGCGCCTTTCTGGATTTTTTCGGGTGCCCGCGCATATAGTACGGTCAATAGAAAATCGGAAAATGTGGAATTCTGTTTTGCCTCTTAATACGTCTTTATGCCATCACAGCGATAAATCTATGAGGCAAGCAAAAATTCAAGATTTTCCAAAAGGCACACTGAAATTCCACTTTTTCCAAATTTCGTTCTTTTCAATTCGATTTTTGGAAAATGTGGAACAGAGGTTTGCCCCAAAAGGGCACAGGTAATTTTCCTTTTTCTTCGATGAACGGACGCCCCAAATTTACAACAAGGAGCGTCAAAAATGCGAAAACAAGTCCAAAAAGAACGTTGCACAAAAATTATGCTCACCAAATGTAAGGCGGTCTGTTGCCTGTACGACAAAGTACAGCTTGCCGCCGCGAAAATGCTGGATGCAGAACTAGCAATTTTTCAATTTGAATGTAATGTTCCTATCCTCTGCAATGATATTCCTGCCAACGACTTAAATCTTCCCAGCGAGACCTACACCACAGATTTTATCCTGCACTATGACGATGGGCACACGGCAGTCCGTGAGGCTGTCTTTCGGTCTTATTTAAGCCGCCCCTCGGTTGCTGAAAAGCTGGAACTGTCCCGCCGATACTGGCAGCAGCAAGGCATCTCCGATTGGGGTATCATCATTGACAAGGAGGATGCCGACTATGAGGAATCTTGACATCCTTGCCGCTGAAAACGGCGAACACGTCCGCGTTTTGCTTTGCAGAGAAGAACAGAGCTATGTTGTCAGCTGCCAACACTTTCGGATGCCGTACCCCGTTGCATCGGATTTGCTTGCAGAATTACAGCCCGTCCCTGCCGAAACGTATTCTGTTTTTGTGCTGGACGAAGACATCACCAACCACCAGCGCGAGGGGCGGAATCACAAGTTCGACATTATTGCGCCGCTGTTAGACGGTACCTGTATCTATGATAAGTCCCACCGCAATGAGATTGTCCGTCAGATAGCCGCCGAGCACGGCATTGCCCGCCGCACCGTGCTGCAATACCTCTGGCGCTACTGGGTCTATCAATCTAAAAATGCACTTTTACCCGCAGAGCGTCCCGCGCCAGAACAACATGAGCTTACTGCCGATGAAAAGGCCATCCGCTGGGCGCTGAACAAGTATTACTACACCCCACAGCGGCAGAGCTTGCAGACTGCCTACAAGATGATGCTACGGGCGAAATACTGCGACACACACGGTACATTGAAGCCGGAATATCCCACGTTCTGGCAGTTCCGCTATTTCTTTCGCAAGAACCGCGACCCCATCAGCGAGACCATCAGCAGACAGGGGCTTAAAGCCTACCAGCGCAATCACCGTCCGTTTACCGGCTCGGTCTGCGATTACGCGCATACCATTGGCGTATACATGACCGATGCCACCGTTGCTGACATCTACATCGTCAGCCGTCTTTCCCGCAAACCTATTGGCCGACCTGTCATTTACACAATGGTCGATGCCTACAGCCGCCTGATTACCGGCGTATATGTCGGTCTGGAGGGCGGACAATATGCGCTGCGTCTGCTGCTTCAGAACACTTTTACGGATAAGGTCAGTTTTTGCCATCAGCACGGGATAGACATTGACCCGCAGGACTGGCCGAGCCATCATCTACCCACCAAAATTATGACAGACCGGGGCAGTGAGTTCACCAGTGGCCCGCTGGAAAATCTGTGCGAGAGTTACCACATCGAGATTGAAAATCTTCCTGCGTATCGCCCGGATTTAAAAGGTGTAGTTGAAAAGCTGTTCGATTTGATTCAGAGTGCCTACAAGCCGCCACTTAAAGGAAAAGGTGTCATCGAATCCGACACACAGGAACGCGGTGCGCCGGACTACCGCAGACAAGGCACTTTGGATTTAGAGCAGTTCACGGCTGTTGTTCTGCGCTGTGTCCTTTTTTATAATGCAAAATCTGTACAGACAGGATTTACCCGCACGCCAGCCATGATAGGAGCCAACACACCACCGCTGGCAGCAAGTATCTGGTCGTTCTGCGAGACACAGGATGATTGCCCTGTGCATGAGGCCACAGACAAAAAGCTGCTTTATACGCTGTTGCCCCGTGCAGAGGGCAGAATCACACAGCGTGGGTTGGAAATCTTCGGTCTGCGTTTTTCAAACTGCACTTTTAAAAAGCGTTTTGTCGCTGCCGGTCTCGGCGGGCGGGAGACTGTACAGGTTGCCTATGCGCCGGAATGTATGGATACCGTGTGGTTGTATGAAAACGGCACTTACTCGGCTTTTGACTTGGTGCAAAAAGCCTATCTGGGCAAATCACTGGCAGAAATTGCGGACGCACAACAGCTGGAAAAAGTAGAGCGCACCGATTGGAAGAAGCAGGAATTGCAGGCACAGCTTGACCTTATGAGCGATATACAAGCCATTGCAGACTGCTCCGAACGCACAATGCCAGACCGCAGCAATATCAGCAAGCAGATACAACGAAACCGCAGCACAGCCCGCAAGCAAGAAAGCGTATCTCTAATGGATTTACTGGCCGAGCAACAGGAGGACGATTTCGATGCACGCTGATTATATTGTAAATCCGCTTTATGACAACAACCCATTCATCGAAGCTCTGCCGCCGATGCTGTCTGGCAGAGACTTGATTCACGCTCTGGCGGTCATCCCGCCCTATAGCGATAGTGACCGTGACCGCAGCACCGGGGAGCGTTTGCAGCTGTTGTCCTCGCTGTACGAATTTTATCAGCCGTTGTCCATGACGATTGACCTGTACTGCGAAGTCTACACTGCCATGCAGCATTGCTATGGGCAGTATTCAATCCAGAGCGAAGCTGCCGCCATGCAGAATGGTTACTCGATGATGCACGGCAATGCTCTTGCTGCATCCATCGGCGGCGGCAATTCTTTTTCAGTCATCGGTGTATCAGGACTTGGCAAGTCCACCGCATTGCAGCGTGTATTATCGTTATATCCGCAGGTCATCGAACACACTGTGTATCATGGGCAAAAGTTCTACTGCCACCAAATCCCTTACTTGGTTGTGCAGACCCCGCATGATGCGTCTATTAAAGCTCTGATTTTGGATATTTATTTACAGATTGACAGCCTGATTGGAACCTGCTACCAAAAGGATGCCCTATCGCGCAGATTGAGCATTGATGTTCTTGTCAGCCAGCTTAACCAAATTGTGCGCGTCAATCATATAGGGTTACTGGTGATAGACGAGTTGCAGAACATTACCTATCATAAAAGTGATGGCGGTATACGCTTTTTGAATTTTCTCGTTCACCTTATCAACGGGGCAGGGGTAAGTGTCTGCATGGTCGGAACACCGCGCGTTTTGCAGGTATTGCAGCAGGAGTTTCGCGCCGCACGGCGTACCACTGGGCTTGTCTATGACCGGTTGCCCAACGATAAGGAATTTTCATTGCTCCTGCATGGGCTATGGTATTATCAGTACACGCAATATGTCACCGACCTGACTCCAGAGCTTACAAACTGGCTGTATCGCAAGACACAGGGCATCCCGGATATACTCTCCAAATTGCTGTATAATGCCCAAAAGCAAGCTATTCTTGATGGACGCGAAAAGCTCGACTTAGAGGTTTTTGAAAGTGCATTTATAAAAAATCTGGGGATGGTGTCAGAATACATAAGCGAGCTTTCCACCAAGCCCGTTGTTAAGCGGCAGGCAAAGACCACGCCGGAGGTATCCGTAGGTTCCGCAGCCCCCTCCAAGATTGTTGGAAATGATATACGGGTGCTGCTCAAAAAAGCGAAAAAGTGCGGCGAATCACCTGTATCTGCTTATGCTGAGTATATCAAGGGCGAGGTAGCAATATGATTAGCTTCTTTCCCTCGCCGTACCCTGATGAACTATGGTACAGCGTCATTTGCCGCTACCATGTTCACAGTGGCAACTACTGTGCTAAGCACACCATGCGTCAGCTATACGGGGATTATTTCAGTGCGCCGAGCCTCTTGCTCTGCGGCCACATAGACACATTATTAGCACAACTTCCACAGGGATACTTGTCCGCAAGGGACATTGTAATGCAACACACATTTTATCCTTATTACGCACGATTTTTTCCTACGCAACGCAAGCGTTCTACCTATGCTTATGCCATCAATGGAAATCCATTAGCTGTGCATCGTATGGGCATTTCACAGGCCAACGGAAATCATTGCTCCGTAATGCGCTATTGCCCCGTCTGCTATCAAGAGGACTTGCAACTATATGGTGAGCCTTATTGGCATCGCAGCCACCAACTGCCGGATATGCAGATTTGCACTAAGCATCGCTGCTGGCTGGTCGATACCGATGTCACATACAGCAGCACACGGCAACAGGAACTATTTCCTGCAACATTCACCATGCGGCTTAAAAAGCAGCCAGCAGCGCCCGTGCCGGGCTGCCTGCTGGCATTAGATTTATTACTGCAAGATACTTTGGGTTCCAGTTTTGATTACCGTGACGGGTCTGTCTACCATGCCATTCTTGACTGCGCATTACGTTCCCGTGGCTGGCGCTCCCTGACTGGGGGACGCACCTACGCCACTAAAATTGAAACTGCACTTTTAAATCTATATGGCAATTATATTCCTACAGCCGACATATCCGCCAAGCAACTGCACGCTACATTATGCAGCAAGTCCGTTGCGCCGCGATATGTTCTGCAACTTGCCGTTCTGCTGGGACTGTCTCTCCATGACCTGTTGCACGCACCCGATGCCGTGCCAGACTATAAGGCCGAGATGAAAGCAATGTACCAATCAGGAGCCAGCATGTACCATATAGCGCAGCTGTACGGCACGGATGCAAAAACTGTAGCGCGATGGGTGAAATAGCAAGTTATATTACATACATATCCAATATCTATAAAAGCAAGCAGATTCCTGTAGTCCGTAGGAATCTGCTTGTTTACTTTTATTTATCAGTATATTCTATGCCACTGCTTTCTCTTTTCCCGTAGCATCCTCCCGCTTTTTGCCATTCTTACGGGATTTCCGCTTCTCGTCATACTCCTTTTGAACCACAATGAACGCGTCCGTAAGTACCTTTTCCTTGCGGCGGTTTCCCTTAATAACCATAGAGGGGTTAATCCGCCAAACACAATCAAGTTCCATTGCCGCAAAGCCTTTATCTGCGAGCGTATCCATTGCCCTCTGTACGGTGGCTTTCGAGCAATTTACATTTACTGCAATTTCTTTCATCGGTCCGATATATGTATTGTTACTGGTCTGCATTGCGCACACGAGGAAGTATAACACCTCGGATTCCTTGCCGCCAAGGCCGGAAACCGTCTCAAAAAATGAATCAAACACCCTAAAAAAGTCACTTTTGACATTACCCAAACTTTCCGGCGTTGGGTATTCTATCGGCAAGAACACCGGGTCATTGCCCTCATCATCGGTAATAATCAAATTGCTTAATGGGCGTTTAAGCAATGTATCATACTTTGACATCAACCGCGCCTGAACAATAATATCGCCCTTTACCAGAAGTCTCGGATTGAGCATCCAAATCCGCTCGTTATCGGTCTTTGCCAGCATATCTTTTTCGGCCATCTTTTTAAAAGTGCTCCGAACTGTTGTAACATCGCAGTTCAGCTTTCTGGCAATGGTCTTACAGGCTCCAATAAATTCATTTTTTGTGGGCTGCGTCTTTTGCAGGATATATGCCAGTACCTTACTTTCTGCCGCTGAAAACGCTGAAAGCAACTCAAAGAATTTTTTGTCTGCTTTCCAGAAGTGTTTTGCGCCGTACTCTGCCTTGTGTTGCTCGTGCTGTAGCTCTAATGTCTCGCCCGTTTTGGAATTTTCCAGCACGATAGTCTCAATATTTTGCTTATTCATTTTTTTCATTGTATTGCTCCTTTGATACTTTAGGGGTGATTCCGTGATACTTTGCGTATTATCGGAAAATGTTTCCATTCGAAATATTTGATTATATATCGCTATATTTCACATTCCTGCCGTTCACAAATGCCAAGTCTCTCTTCTTATCTGTTCAATGTTAATTCATTTCATGAAATGTCATTGATAAAATAAGAAATGTCGCGGGAAACATACAGCCAACCCGTAGAATTTCTGCTGCCTGTCGGTTGCCTCTTATTTGCTCCTATAAGTTCACGCTTCGCGGGCAAAATAGGAAAAAATAAGAATTGACAACAGACCTCTTATTATCTCCTATGATTTCACGCTTCGCGGGGAGATAGGAAAAAATAAGAGTCGACAATGAGCCTCTTATTAGTTCCTATGACTTCGCGCTCCGCGAGATAAATAGGAAACTATAAGTAATTCTCTATGGGGGTAGTAACTGCCTTTACCTTACCGTTGAGGCTTGTAGAATGTGCTACCCCGTCGTCAGCAGTTTGTGGCTTTCCCATAAACACTATACTTAGGCAGGGTGTTCTTTTGTCCGAGTGAAATGTTTCTTGTGTGGGGAACATCCAGACCGCCCCGTAAAGTTGCGGCAGTGGGTAAGTTCCTTTCGTTCTGGAGACTGAACGCCAAACTGCCGTAAGCGTTCTTCTCGGCAACGGAAGTTAGCGTCTTCCGGCAAGTTGAGCCTTGACACGTTGCAACCATTTTGCGATTGTCAGCCATCTTAGGGTTGCCGATGCTGCTTGTTATTTCGTTTTCAAGGTACAAAAAAGGAGCCAGTACAAACGCTGCTTACACTATCCCCGTAGAGATAATGTCGCAATTTTCGTACTGGCTCCTTAGAGCTTTACCATTCAGTATGATTATTCAGTTTTACGTTATCGGACACCCAACAAGTCTTTATACACTTATTGAGTTTACATATATATTATACCACATTTTTGCACAGAACGCAAGTGCGTCAAAAGAATTACACAAGCCCGAAGTATTTGTCAAAGAACGCTTGCAATTTTGCAATAATTCCATCCTTTTTGGCTGTTCGGTTGCCGCCGCCAAAGCGCGAGACCGGCGGCAGGATGCGGTCAACATCTGTGCCGGTTGTCTTTAATACACCGTCACGGAAGGAGTTATCCACAAACTTGCGCGTTTCGTCCGGCTTGAGCTTTTCCTCCGCGATAAGTGTATCAAGGTCGGTTTTCTTTTGCTCGGTGACGAACTTTATCCAGTCGTCATCTACCTTGGTGGCCGTATTGACGGTTGCGATAAAGTTTTCAATCAGGTCTTTCTTGCTGCGCAGCTGCATACTGGAGTCCACGGCCTTGCGGATGTCAACAAGGATTTCTTTATCCTCGCAGTTGCTATCGTGATACTTGGCAACCAGCATAAGGATATAGTCAATATTGATTTCCACCTGACGGATAAGCTCCATCTCGAAAACTATATCGTCATTGATGACTTCCTTATCGGGGTTCTTAGGCCGCAGCTGTTGGTATAGGTCAATATAGTTGCTCTGGTAGTCCTGCATATCGCGCGGGGAGAGCAGTTCATTGCCCGCAAAGTCGTCAAACGAGGTAAGGATATTCCGCAGCCGCAGGATTGCGCCAAACAGCGCGATAAAGTCCTTTTGGTTTTGTTCGCCAATAATGGGCTGACCAAGCGGGAACTTTGCTTGCAGCTTGGCAATCAGGTCTTCGTAGCCGTCGTGGTGTTTGCCGTCCTCGTCATAGCCATCGTAATAGGCTTTATAGTTTTTCAGCAGAACGATACTACCCGCATTGCGGTCACCAAACAGGGCAATGGCTTTGTTGGTTTCCTCCTCCAGATTGCGGAAACAGACAATATTGCCGTATGTCTTTACGGAGTTCAGGATACGGTTTGTGCGCGAGAACGCCTGTATCAAGCCGTGCATGACGAGGTTTTTATCCACCCAGAGCGTATTTAGCGTGGTAGCGTCAAAGCCCGTCAGGAACATATTAACGACTATCAGGATGTCAACCTCGCGGTTTTTCATCCGCAGGGAAAGGTCTTTATAATAGTTCTGGAATCTGTCGGCCGAGGTGTCATAATGCGTCTTAAAAAGTGCATTATAATCCTTGATTGCAGACTCCAAAAAGTCCCGCGAGCTTGCATCAAGCTGGCTGGTATCATCGGAATTTTCCTCGCCCAGCATGCCGTTTGCATCTTCCACGTCCTCGTTGGGGGCGTAGCTGAAAATCGTTGCCACGCGCAGGCGCTTTGCTTCGGGCAAGTCCTGCATCTGGCGCTTAAATTCCAGATAGTACGCCTTTGCCATCGCAATCGAGCTGACCGCAAAGATGGAGTTAAAGCCCGACAGGCGCACGCTGTCCTTGACCTCTGCAACCTGCCCGCGCGTTTTATCGGTGGCTACTGCTTCAATGTTGCGCAGCGCACGGAAAGAATACGTTTTACCGTTGCGTTTTGTCTTCTGGTCGAAATGCTCTAAGATATATTTGACGATTTCCTTTACGCGGCGCGGGTCAGCAAGTGCTTTTTCGGTGTCGATGGCCTTGACCTGCTTATCACCGATGCCCGCCTTGCGGTTGACCGTATCCACATAGTCAATACGGAACGGCAGAACGTTGTTATCGTTGATAGCGTCAACAATCGTATAGGTATGCAGCGGCAGGACTTTTTTGCCGTTGGCATCAGGCTCACCGCCAAACGCCTGCGGTGTGGTTTTCAACGTGGGTTTGCCGCGCGTGCTGGCATTGGCCGCAAAAATCGGCGTACCCGTAAAGCCAAAGAGGTGGTAGTTCTTAAAATACTTGGTGATGTCCTCGTGCATATCGCCAAACTGGCTGCGATGGCACTCGTCAAAAATCAAGACAACATGCTTTTGGAAAATCTCATGTCCCTTATTGCGGGCAACAAACAACGCCAGCTTTTGAATCGTTGTAATGATGATTTTATAAATATGTGGGTTGCCCTTGGCGTCCCGGTCTTCCAGCTGGCGCTGCAGCACCTGCGTGGAGGTGTTGCCGTTGGCCGCTCCTTTTTCAAAGCGGTCATATTCTTTCATGGTCTGGTAGTCCAAATCCTTGCGGTCTACCACGAACAGAACTTTATCAATGTAGGGGAGGTTAGAGGCCAGCTGCGCCGTTTTGAAAGATGTCAGCGTTTTGCCGCTGCCCGTGGTATGCCAGATGTACCCGCCTGCGGCTAGCGTTCCCGTCTGCTTATAGTTGGTCGAAACCTCAATGCGGGACAAAATACGCTCGGTTGCCGCAATCTGGTATGGACGCATCACCAGCAGCAGGTCTTCGGACGTAAAGACGCAATACTTTGTCAGGATGTTCAGCAGCGTATGGCGGGCAAAGAACGTGCGGGTAAAGTCCACCAAATCGGGAATGACGCGGTTTTTCCCATCAGCCCAAAAGGACGTAAATTCAAAGCTGTTGCTTGTCTTTTTGCCGCTCTTTCGGGTCGTTCCGGCGCTCTCTTTAATATGGCTGTCGCGGGTCGTATTGGAGTAGTATTTTGTGTTCGTGCCGTTGGAGATAACGAAAATCTGTACATACTCATACAGGCCGCTGCCAGCCCAAAAGCTATCCCGCTGATAGCGGTTGATTTGATTGAACGCCTCCTTGATAGGCACACCGCGCCGCTTCAATTCCACATGAACCAGCGGCAGACCGTTTACCAGAATTGTGACATCATAGCGGTTATCATAGTTGCCGCCGTTCTCCACATACTGGTTAATGACCTGCAAGCGGTTGTTGTGGATGTTCTTTTTATCCAGCAGCGTAATATTGACCGTAGAGCCGTCCTCGCGGGTCAGGTTCTGAATGTTGTCCTCTTGGATGCGGCGAGTCTTTTCTTTGATGCCATCGTTCGCGTTGGCGATTTTATCCTTAAAGAAGAAGTCCCATTCTTTATCCGTGAAAGTATAGTTGTTCAGCAATTCCAGCTGACGGCGCAGGTTTGCCACAAGGTCAGCGTTCTCATGGATAGGGAAGTAGGCATAGCCCTGTTCCTCCAGCATCTTGATAAACGCCTGCTCCAGCGCAGCCTCGCTCTGGTAAGCATCAGAACGCTTACTTTGCGGTTCGTATTCTGTTACAACGGTACTTTCATTGCTGGCAGCAACTACATTGTAAGTGCTCATGCACCCAACTCCTTAAATGTTAAGAGCTTATCCCGATAGTATTCGTATTGCTTTTGCCGTGCTTCGATTTCGGCAGGCAGACCATTGGTGAGGTCGTTGCAGAGGGTGTCAAAGCGGTCAAGGATGGCTACAATATCCTTTTGCTTTTCCTGTGATGGGATAGGAATAGGAATTTTGTTCAAATTCTTTTGGTTCAATTTGGGCTGTGCTCCGCCAGAAATAAATGTTGTCAAATCAATAGAATTCAGGTAATACTCAACGAACTTTCTGGTTTCATAGGTTTTAAATTTCAGTATGTGTGCGTGATTATTAACCCAATTCTTTCCCGAAATCGAAAATGCAATAGGTGTATTTCTTGCCAACAGGTTTGCGCCATCCTCCGACACGAGTAAATAGTCTCCATCAAATATATAGTCATTCACATAATCAACGATACCAGACGCACCATAATACGGATATTCGCCCGATTCTCGGTTTCCACTTGTTACAGGTTTACGTTGATTGTCACAATTTTCCGATATATCTTCAAGAGATACTTTCACATAGCCAAACACATACCGCAAGAGCTTAATTATGCTCTGTCTGTCTGTCTGTCTGTCTGTCTGTCTGTCTGTCTGTCTGTCTGTCTGTCTGTCAAGATTATGTCGTCAGCCGCAGCAAACGTCAAGAGCATATCCCGATAATATTCATACTGTTTTTTACGGGCTTCAATTTCAGCAGGCAGACCAATGTTCAAATCAGAACAGATGGCATCGAAGTTATCCAGCACTTTTGCAATTTGGTCTTGGATTTCCTTTTCCGGCACTGGAATTTTAACTTTTTCCAGCTTTGCAACAGATAGTCCCGGTTGCGCTCCTGCGGTCTTATACTGGTTAAGATTTGCATGAACCAGCGCATGATACAAGAATCTGCTATTGAAAAATCCTTTATCCGATACAACAACAGCGTGTTCGGTAGTGTAATAGGAACCTGTTGCATAGCAAACATTTCCACATAACGCACCTTGCCGCCCAACTAAAGGCTTATCTCCTTGCTGGTTGGCTGTCCTTACATATCCACGAAGCCCATTACCGCCATAACACGGAACAGCGTATTCCTTAGTTTGTACAGGGGATATTTCAATCGCCGGAATTGCTTTGCCCGCTTGTAAGCCACAAACCTCTCCCAGCGCTCTCCACTTTGTCTCAAATGTCCCCCCCCTGTGGACACCGAAAGTCAAAAGTGTATCGCGGTAATATTCATACTGCTTTTTGCGTGCTGTAAGCTCCGCTGTAAGCTCCGCTGTAAGCTCCGTGAAATTGTCAAGTACCCTGACAATTTCACGTTGAACTTCAATCGGTGGAAGGGGAATCTGCAAGTCCAGTACATCTTTCATGTTTGGATGTTTCAAGCCCGAACCGCGATAAAAGGAATCTATGGTTCGTCCTTGCGACTGCATCCAATAAAATAGGTACTTGTTGTCCAGCTTATTGCAATCAGCGGATGTTGCAATTCGATTATCTGCCGTCACAAACTTTCCATTGTAATATTTTATGACCTCTGCAACCGGACGCGATTTTCCCCACGGAATTGCGACAACCTCTCCCTCTCTTAAATTCTCGCCTGCCAGTTCTTCCGTTGTCCAACCGGTTTGTTCTCCTGTGGACAGCAAAAAAACATCTCCGCCCTCTTTTTCCAGCGCAAACAAATCTGCCGCGAGCAAATACGGATAATTTTTCACCAGCGGTTGCTTGCTTTTCTCGACAGAATTAAACCGCTTATCCCAAATCGTAACATGCCACAAAGGCACCTTTTCTACTCCATCTGGACACAATTCATTTATCAGCTTATCCAAGTTACTCATTTGGCTCCCCATCTTTTTCATCTATATGTACGCTCATCCCAGAAAAATAGTGCATTTCGCTCATATACATTGCTGATTCAATTAAAAATCCATGTGGATTTAATTTTAATAATTCTGGAATATTTTCCACCTTTATTATTTCTGGCAATTCGTCATCTGTCACCATGACCACATAATCAATTATGCTTTTGTAACCATAAATATAATTCAAAAGTTTTTTGTCACGACTCAACCGATAATAGGAATAACGTTCACCTTTAAGCAAATCACCATAGAAAATATTTTCCTTTAATTGCAGTCCGCTAAAATTCTCACACATATGTAATGTATGTTCTTGATATTCAATCATAAAGACCGCAATATCTTTACACCCTCCATATTGGTCGAGGCTTTCTGCATGATGCTCCCACGTCTTTTTAAAGGATGTGCAGAAATACTCATATGAATGGCGCGGATATGTAAAAACCTGCGTTAGCGTTTCTATTTTTCCCGATTCCGGATGTTCGTTCATCTCATCCATTAGTTGCCGTTCCTTTTGGTTCGCAACTTTTTGAAATTCGGCATATTCTTTTTTATGTAAAGCACCTGCCCGTTTCGTAATCTCTGATGACGAGACTTGAAAGTGTTCAACGAATCCTCTATCTGACGTAAAATCCGGAAATTCACTTGGCGCGCTGTTTGGTTTCACCAGTCGAAGAAGGTTTTCAAAGTGTACAATATCATCTTCTGACATTCCAAAAAATATTTGTTCTACGGGTTTTGCGTAAAGATAATAGTTCTCAAAAAATTCATCCTCAGAAACTGTATATGCCGTTTCGTTTCTAAATGGGCTTGATTCAAAAATACAGCGTTGCACAGCCTCTAAGCATTTTCTTTCTGCATCGCCACGCATCTCATGCCCCCTTATTTTACTCAACTTCTATCTCCGCAATAATCTTATCAATCTCGTCACGCAGCACCTGTTCCCGCGCCACAATGCGCTTGATTTCTGCGTTCAGCTCGGTAATGTTGATAACCTCGCGGGTGTCCTCCTGCTCCACATAGGTGGATACAGACAGGTTATAATCCTGCGCGGCAATCTCGTCATTGGGTACAAGGCGGCAGAAATAGTCCTTATCCTCGCGGTCAACGAACGAGGCCACGATTTTTGCAATGTTGTCCTCGGTCAGCTTGTTGTTGTTCGTGACCTTGACAAATTCTTTCGAGGCATCAATAAACAGCGTCTTGTTCTCGGCCTTGCTCTTTTTCAGCACCATAATGCAGGTTGCAATGCTGGTGCCAAAGAACAGGTTGCCGGGCAGCTGAATAATGCAGTCGATAAAGTTGTTATCAATCAGATACTGGCGAATCTTCTTTTCCGCGCCGCCGCGATACATAATACCGGGGAAGCAGACGATAGCCGCCGTGCCGTTGGTCGCCAGCCATGCCAGCGAGTGCATGATAAAGGCCAAGTCCGCTTTGGACTTCGGGGCCAGCACACCGGCAGGGGAGAAACGCGGGTCGTTAATCAAGACCGGGTTATCATCGCCCTCCCATTTGATAGAGTAGGGCGGGTTGCTGACAATGACCTCAAAGGGTTCCTCGTCCCAATGCTGGGGCGAAATCAACGTATCTTCGTGGGCGATGTTGAACTTATCAAAATCAATATCGTGCAGGAACATATTGATACGGCACAGGTTGTAGGTCGTCAGGTTGATTTCCTGACCGAAGAAGCCCTGACGCACATTCTCCTTGCCCAGAATCTTAGCCGCTTTCAGCAGCAGGGAGCCGGAGCCGCAGGCCGGGTCATAGACCTTGTTGACCTCGGTCTTGCCCACAACGGCAAGGCGGGTCAGCAGTTCCGAGACCTCCTGCGGGGTGAAAAACTCGCCGCCGCTCTTGCCCGCGTTGGAGGCATACATACTCATCAGGTACTCATACGCATCGCCAAACGCATCAATCGTGTTTTCCTTGTATTCACCGAGCTTCATCGCGCCGATGCCGTCCAGCAGCTTGACAAGCATTGCGTTGCGCTTTGCCACCGTAGCGCCAAGCTTGTTGCTGTTGACATCAATATCATCGAACAGACCGGCAAAGTCGTCCTCGCTCTCGGTGCCTTTTGCCGAATCCTCGATATGACGGAAGACGGCCTCCATCGTCATGTTGAGGTTATCGTCCTGCGGTGCACGGGCACGGACATTTACGAACAATTCTGACGGCAGGATAAAGAAGCCTTTGGTCTGCACCAAGTCATCCCGCGCCTGCTCGGCCTCCTCGTCAGACAGCTTGGCATAGTCAAAATCCGCGTTGCCTGCCGCGATTTCGTCCGCGTTGATGTAGTTCGTCAGGTTCTCGGAAATATAGCGGTAGAACATAATGCCCAGAACGTAGGATTTGAAATCCCAGCCATCCACGCTCCCGCGCAGGTCGTCCGCAATCGCCCATATTGCGCGGTGAAGTTCTTCGCGTTCCTGCTCTTTTTTGTTATCCGGCATCGTGATTCCTCCAAATTTCAAGTACACTTTTTAACCCTATGTATATTGTAGCAAATGCTCCATCCCATAAGTCGGACTTGCAGCCAAAGATACATATTTTTATCTATTATAACGAAAAAGCGGGCATTTGTCACCCGCTTTTTGCCGTATTTCGTAAATTATTGTAGATGTCACGCACTATTTGAAGTAGAAATTTTTCCGCAGCCGGATTGCTCCGTCATCGCAAATTACAAATAGGTCTTGTTCCAAATGTGCAAGGTCAGCTGGCTTGATGATGGGCTGTCGTTTCTGGTTGGGGTCGGTTGCCAATAGGGAACGTTTTTCACCAATCATTTTGGAGAAATATTCCTGTGTTTCGGCATCTTTGCAGCCGAGCAGAACAGTAAACTTAAAGTTACTCAGCATAGCTTTCCGTTCATCTTTACCGTAAATCATATCGAGGTCGGCTAACGACTGGGTCAGGACAAGGATTCTAATTCTGCGTTTCCGCAGCTTGCGCAGACTTTCAACAATTTGCAGCTTGCCAAATGAAGCAAACTCGTCAAGACAAAACAAAATCGTTTGCTTGTTTTCCGTCGGTCTGGATGAAAAATATTCCATCGACTGCGCCGTGATAATGCGCAGCAGGTCGCCATAGATTTTGAGCTTTTCATCTGGGATATAGATGTATACGCTACTGGTTTCCAACGTAGCCGGGCTGATAGCTTTTTCATAGCTTGGCACTTTTCTAAGTGCATTTTTAATTTTATCGTTTGTGGCAAACAGTTTCAAGGCATCGTCTGCCGCCTGTTTACAGCCCGCCGTGTTCTGCTCTGACGCGCCTGCAAAGGAACTAATGAACATATTAGCAATCGGATTCTGCTGCTTTGCAATATCGTTCAGCAAACTGCGCCAATCGTGACCGAGAAAAAACTCGCAGATTTCCACAAAGCCCCAATCCATGCCGTAGTAGCAAATAAGCGCTGCCGTTATCATTTTTCGGCCATTCTTTGTAAAAAATATGCCTGCCTCGCTGTCGTTGGCTTTGTCTGGCAACAGTAGGTAGGCAAGCTGCTCCAAGCGCTCCTTCCGTTCGGTATCGTCCGTTACCTCATTGATTGAGGCAAACACATCATACGGGATGCAATTTTCTGATGTCGGGTCAAATACAATTTTGTTGGGCGTGTTGACATTCGCTGAAATATCGCCGGAAATATCCACCACCAGCGCCGTACCCTGCCAGCTGCGCAGCGTTGGTATCAGCAGCGCACTTGTCTTGCCCGTGCCGGATGGGCCCAGTACGAGAATGTGCCCCTCGTCCTGTTCAGGGGAGTAGGCCAGCAGACCAAATTTCTTGCCAAACAGAACGCCTTTTGCTTGCGCTGGATGTCGATACACAAGATTCTTTTTTGCAAATGGATTTGGAAAATGATTCACCTGTCCGCGCAAATATACTATCAGTAGCAACACAAGGAGCATAACTGCCGTTGCGCCGTACAGATAGCAGTTGATAATCATTACCGCCTGATTCATAGCTGCACCTCAAAAACGCAGTTCCGACCCTGACGATTCACCGAAATACAGCGCAGGGCGTTCTACTTCCTGCTGATATTCCTGCTCGCGTTCCGCTTTAAGCTGCGCGACAGTTCGGTTGCCACCCTGCCGCTTGGTTACGCCTGTCATAACGCGGGCATCTTCCAGACCGTGTTCGTTCAGGTAGCGTTGCAGGTCTGGGTGAAAATTGCGCAGTTCACGGCGGTCAAGAACATCGTTCGCACAGATTTTATAGCCCTGCTCGTGCTTCGGGTCTTCGACAACAGGCACGAAACAAAAATGCAAATGCGGTTGGCCTCCCTCGTCATCATGGACGATGGCCTGCACGACATTTTCCTCGCTATAGCGATTTGCCAAAAAATCGTATGTTGCGCAGAAAAAGTCATCGTAGCGCTCCGGGTCTAAATCCTGCGGGGCTGTTACGACCCAGCCAGCCATAACCTTTACGTCATCGCGGTTATAGCAGTACAGTTCTGATTTGCGCTGCAAAAAATAGTCATAATCGCTCATGCCCCTATCGGGGGACAGAACATAGTCCTGCCCCTGCCGAGACGGGTCAATGTCGGGATTGCCGGAGTGTTCGATTTCGCGGCGATTGTGCCGCAGTTGATTGCGGACTGCGCCCGCTGAAAACTTCTCTACACTTGCCATTGTAATCTCACTTTCCTTTACGGGGTTCATGTCCCCTCTGCCCACACCTTGAAATGCCCTGCACAACGAAGCAGCTCATTTAGTCGTGGACTGATGTGCCATACAAGGTATGGCAGTTTCCCCGGAAACTCCCACCGCCCTTGCGGGCTTACCTTGCCAAAGGGGCGTGACCCCTCTGGACTCCCCGCTGCCGACAAGACCTGCTTGCCGTCAGTGGGGGCTGCGGCCCCCATCGGAACGACTTTTCGCCGTTCCTGCCCCTATAAGATTGGCGGTGCCAAGTTCTGCACTCCCGCGCAGAGCATCAGCACCGCCCTCGTTGCGACCTGTACGCCTTACTATCGCAAAGGCGTATCAGGTCTTACTTTTTTCTACTCGGCAGACGGCACCACTGACCCAGTGCATCGCGTTCAATGCCAGAGAGGAAAGTAATGCCCTCAAACCAATTAAACGGAACATCCGGCTCACAACGATATGCGAGCGTTGCCAGGACATCGTATACAGCCTTTTCAAACCAAAGGGTATCCCAGTCGGCAAAAATGTCATCGACCAAACGCGCACCATCCAGCTTGCTGCAATCACTGAGAACTGGCTTTCCCAATGCCTCGTAGACTTCGACAGCCGACTCCCACAAAGCCTCATCGTTTGCGATAGAGCAGTTGTCGCGCTTCTCGTGTAAATGGTAACGGGCAAAGATTCCCTGTAGCCGTTCTGAATCGTAAACAGGGCGTGTTCCCAGCGCTCTGATGCCGCGAGACATGGATTGCTTGATTTCCCATGCGTCCAGTGTGCCTTTTGCATTGCACTGCAGAATGAAAGCCGCTTCTGTGCGGAACGGTTCCGTCACAGGCAAAAATTCGTTTTTGAGCGCGATATTGATAAGCTCACCAATTTTCAGCCCGTACAATTTTGTTGCGAGAGCGATAAGAGTATCGCTCTCCTTGTCCGATATAAAATAACGGTTCATAAGAACGCCTCCTTGTAAAACGGTAAATACATTTTGTTGTGTAATACGCTATGTATATAATAGCATATAATATACGCCCTGTCAATATATACATATCGTATTTTTATAGAAATGGTACGGTACTACGCTGCGGTGGAACGGGGAAGCGTGGCCCTGCCGCTCAAAAAAGTATATAAGCCCACACCCTTTAGTCAACAAACTTTCACGGCATATTCTCGCACTTTGCGGGGGTGCTGCGATATTCCATGATTTGTTGACACAGGGGTGTGGGCTTTACTTTTTCTTTTCGCCGGCAGGGGCCAAACCTGCAAACCGCTTTGGCGGGGATTTAAAAGTAAACTTTTAAGACGAAAGGACAACGAAAATGAAGCAGACGATTAAAACAAGCCGTGTGGCAGGTCAATTAGAGAAAATGTTTCGAGCACTTAACAACCGCTTTTTTGACGGCGAACTGCCGGAAGTCGTTATTAGTTTAAAAAAGACCGCTGGCGCGTATGGGCACTTCACCACTGGTAAGGTCTGGAAAACAGGCGAAGAACGGCGCTACGAAATCAATATAAGCTCTGCCAGCTTAAATCAAGAGTGTGCTTTTCTCGCAGGCGTATTAGTTCATGAGATGGTACACGAGTATTGCGCCGAACACGGTATAAAAGATACCAGCAACAACGGCGTGTACCACAACAAGAATTTCAGGCATATCGCAGAAACCCACGGTCTGGAAGTCGAGCATCATCCTAAATACGGCTGGACAATTACCAGCCCCGCCCTTGAACTTCTGGATTTTGTAGAGGAGCAGGGCTGGCAAGATTTCCAAATGGTCGAGAGCCTTAACCTGCTGGATGTACTCGGAACGCTCCCCAAGGGCGGCAACAGCAGTGCAGGAGCGGAAACCAGAACGAAAAAGCCAAGCAGTACCCGCAAATATATCTGCCCCAAATGTGGCAACAGTTGCCGAGCAACCAAGGTCATCAACATAATATGTGGCGACTGCATGGAAAAGATGGTCGTTGCCGAATAAGTGACAATAACAGCGATAATGGTCGAGTGAAAGTAGACCGCCATTTTTATATGTACACTTTTAATAAGGAGCACTACAATGCAATACGATTACCATTCCTGCCCATACGAACCAGATACCGACGTTCCCCCTTGCGGGGAAATGGCCGAGTGCAAAACCTGCGCATGGTGCAGTCTTGCGGCCACATCCGAAAAGTAGAACTATGGCGGCGGTCACACAAGCGACCACCGCCATCATTTCCAGTATCAAATTTAAGCTATGCACAAGTAGTATTAAAAGTGCTTGCTATCGTATGACAAAGTAAGTATACTATCAGTATCAAAATTAACGAGCCTCAGAGGTGATACTGCCATGCAGATATATGGTTACTGCCGCATTTCCACGCCACAGCAAAATATCGAACGGCAAGTCCGTAACATTCTATCAATGTACCCCACCGCACATATCATCCGCGAAGTATATACTGGCACGACCTATCAAGGCCGCAGAGAATTAGATAAATTGCTTCACACTGTGCAAGCAGGCGACACTATTGTATTTGACAGTGTATCCCGTATGAGCCGTAATGCAGACGAGGGTTGCCAACTGTACGAAGCCCTATACGCCCAAAATGTAACGCTCTGTTTTCTCAAAGAGCCTCATATCAACACAGAGACCTACCGCCAGACCATCCAACGGCAAATCAGTACCCAACTGGAAACAGGCAATGCCGCTACTGACAGTTTTGTATCCTCGGTCATTGCCGCATTGAACCAGTACACCGTTGACCTTGCCAAAGAGCAGATACGCCTTGCCTTTGCACAGGCCCAAAAGGAAGTTGACGACCTGCATCAGCGCACCAGAGAGGGGATGTTGACTGCCAAATTAAACGGAAAACAGATAGGGCAGGAGCGAGGCCGTAAGCTGATTGTCAAGAAAGCTGCCGCTTGCAAGGATGCCATCAAGAAGTACAGCAAGGATTTTGACGGCACACTCTGCGATGCCGATTGTATCAAGCTCATCGGTATTGCGCGGAATACGTATTACAAGTATAAAAGAGAGTTACGTTTTTTCCTCTGAAGTTACACGCTTAATTACCACACTTTATTTTTGCCAAGTTAATATCTTCATTTCGTGGAATTGTCATTTCAGGCAAATTCTTATCGGATACAATTTCTTTTATTATCTCGAAGTATACTTTTTGCAACTTATATTCTGACAGTTCAACATCCCGCTCGCACATCATCACTTCTCCGCCACCTTTGTCCTCGGCTTCATTCAATATCCGGATAGCGTTCGATAGTTCTTCTGTCCGTTCGATGCCATTTTCTTTAAAATCGTCAATATCCCCATATTCATCATCGTGTTCTACTTGATAATCCATACATTGAATTGCCAAGTCTATTATGTCTTTGCCAATTTTCTGTTTTGCTATTTCCAAATAATTGATAGGATTTTTCATGTAGTAAACATTTTCCGCATACTCTCTGACCTTTTTTATGAGTACAGGAAAACTATTCGCTGTTACTAAGTATTTAAATACTGCTCTAAGTTCTTTTGCCTCATATTTCCCAAACGGTTCAACGCTTTCTCCTGTAACTATACCTTTAATAGCTTTCCCTGTATCCTCATCTATTCCTATTTGCTTACACGCTTTTTCCATTTCAAATGTTTCAAAATCCGTTTCGCCAGTAAGGTATCCGACTGTTACGTCAAAGAAATCCGCGATATTTAACATATTTTCGTAAGATGGAAAGCCTATCGCTTTAGGCGTTCCATCCTTTTTTATCATACGGCCCACGCCAAGCCAACGACTAACATTTGCCTGTGTTCCACCGCCATATTTCTTTTTATATTCTTTCAAAAATGACTCTTGCGTGTATCCATTTTCTTCCATCAATTTGCCGAATCGTTCGCACCAAATAGAGGCCCGCTTTGTCCCAATATCATTCATAATATATTTCTCCGCATTTTTTTCTGCATTTATGTCGTCTGTATATCATATTTGATATTTACTTATTAGAGAATAGCAGCTATAATAAGAATTGTCAAGCAGATACCACATCACATAAAGGCCCGCACCAAAGGAGGACTGACATGAGCGACAAGTCAATCACATCTTTCACAAATATTCCAAGCTCCCTGCAAAATGAAATGAGCCTCATAATTTCTAACGCTTTCACTGAATCCCAAAAAACGTCTAAAGAGCTTTATACCGAGAAATTAAAATTGATTACTTCCGCTAAAGATATGTCCACCGCCGAAAAACTTACAGCTATGAATGATAGTTATTCTACTTGGTATCAGCAAAATTGGCAAAATGTTTGCTGCTTGTGTATAATCGTCCTTAGCACTACTGTTGGAGTTCCTATCGCCATAAAAGCTGTACGAAAAGTGCTTGTAGCATAATCATCGTAAAAGCACTTCAATTCATATTCCTTCATTAAAAGTGTATTTATAAAAGTTACAGTTTATCGTCACATATTGACTTATATTCTTTTCTATATTACTATGATACAGGGCGTTCACCGAAGAACAAAGAGACAAGTTAAGAATCCACACGCAGGCCCCTCCGCCATCCGGCTCCGGGGCCTGCTTTCTTTTTTGTTTCCAATCCTCTCTCATTCTGTCCCATGCGGGAAAACAGGAGATAATGCGTTGATTTTGCTTGGTGTGGACTTGGAATGTTCTTGGAGTTGGCTTGGAGATTAGGCGGATTGCGAGCGGAACGGAGTGGAGCGAGCGCCTTTCCGCTTTCTTGATTTTCTCTGCGCCTTTCTGGATTTTTTCGGGTGCCCGCGCATAAATTTTGATACAGGGCGTTCACCGAAGACTAAAGAGACAAGTTAAGAATCCACACGCAGGCCCCTCCGCCATCCGGCTCCGGGGCCTGCTTTCTTTTTTGTTTCCAATCCTCTCTCATTCTGTCCCATGCGGGAAAACAGGAGATAATGCGTTGATTTTGCTTGGTGTGGACTTGGAATGTTCTTGGAGTTGGCTTGGAGATTAGGCGGATTGCGAGCGGAACGGAGTGGAGCGAGCGCCTTTCCGCTTTCTTGATTTTCTCTGCGCCTTTCTGGATTTTTTCGGGTGCCCGCGCATATAGTACGGTCAATAGAAAATCGGAAAATGTGGAATTCTGTTTTGCCTCTTAATACGTCTTTATGCCATCACAGCGATAAATCTATGAGGCAAGCAAAAATTCAAGATTTTCCAAAAGGCACACTGAAATTCCACTTTTTCCAAATTTCGTTCTTTTCAATTCGATTTTTGGAAAATGTGGAACAGAGGTTTGCCCCAAAAGGGCACAGGTAATTTTCCTTTTTCTTCGATGAACGGACGCCCCAAATTTACAACAAGGAGCGTCAAAAATGCGAAAACAAGTCCAAAAAGAACGTTGCACAAAAATTATGCTCACCAAATGTAAGGCGGTCTGTTGCCTGTACGACAAAGTACAGCTTGCCGCCGCGAAAATGCTGGATGCAGAACTAGCAATTTTTCAATTTGAATGTAATGTTCCTATCCTCTGCAATGATATTCCTGCCAACGACTTAAATCTTCCCAGCGAGACCTACACCACAGATTTTATCCTGCACTATGACGATGGGCACACGGCAGTCCGTGAGGCTGTCTTTCGGTCTTATTTAAGCCGCCCCTCGGTTGCTGAAAAGCTGGAACTGTCCCGCCGATACTGGCAGCAGCAAGGCATCTCCGATTGGGGTATCATCATTGACAAGGAGGATGCCGACTATGAGGAATCTTGACATCCTTGCCGCTGAAAACGGCGAACACGTCCGCGTTTTGCTTTGCAGAGAAGAACAGAGCTATGTTGTCAGCTGCCAACACTTTCGGATGCCGTACCCCGTTGCATCGGATTTGCTTGCAGAATTACAGCCCGTCCCTGCCGAAACGTATTCTGTTTTTGTGCTGGACGAAGACATCACCAACCACCAGCGCGAGGGGCGGAATCACAAGTTCGACATTATTGCGCCGCTGTTAGACGGTACCTGTATCTATGATAAGTCCCACCGCAATGAGATTGTCCGTCAGATAGCCGCCGAGCACGGCATTGCCCGCCGCACCGTGCTGCAATACCTCTGGCGCTACTGGGTCTATCAATCTAAAAATGCACTTTTACCCGCAGAGCGTCCCGCGCCAGAACAACATGAGCTTACTGCCGATGAAAAGGCCATCCGCTGGGCGCTGAACAAGTATTACTACACCCCACAGCGGCAGAGCTTGCAGACTGCCTACAAGATGATGCTACGGGCGAAATACTGCGACACACACGGTACATTGAAGCCGGAATATCCCACGTTCTGGCAGTTCCGCTATTTCTTTCGCAAGAACCGCGACCCCATCAGCGAGACCATCAGCAGACAGGGGCTTAAAGCCTACCAGCGCAATCACCGTCCGTTTACCGGCTCGGTCTGCGATTACGCGCATACCATTGGCGTATACATGACCGATGCCACCGTTGCTGACATCTACATCGTCAGCCGTCTTTCCCGCAAACCTATTGGCCGACCTGTCATTTACACAATGGTCGATGCCTACAGCCGCCTGATTACCGGCGTATATGTCGGTCTGGAGGGCGGACAATATGCGCTGCGTCTGCTGCTTCAGAACACTTTTACGGATAAGGTCAGTTTTTGCCATCAGCACGGGATAGACATTGACCCGCAGGACTGGCCGAGCCATCATCTACCCACCAAAATTATGACAGACCGGGGCAGTGAGTTCACCAGTGGCCCGCTGGAAAATCTGTGCGAGAGTTACCACATCGAGATTGAAAATCTTCCTGCGTATCGCCCGGATTTAAAAGGTGTAGTTGAAAAGCTGTTCGATTTGATTCAGAGTGCCTACAAGCCGCCACTTAAAGGAAAAGGTGTCATCGAATCCGACACACAGGAACGCGGTGCGCCGGACTACCGCAGACAAGGCACTTTGGATTTAGAGCAGTTCACGGCTGTTGTTCTGCGCTGTGTCCTTTTTTATAATGCAAAATCTGTACAGACAGGATTTACCCGCACGCCAGCCATGATAGGAGCCAACACACCACCGCTGGCAGCAAGTATCTGGTCGTTCTGCGAGACACAGGATGATTGCCCTGTGCATGAGGCCACAGACAAAAAGCTGCTTTATACGCTGTTGCCCCGTGCAGAGGGCAGAATCACACAGCGTGGGTTGGAAATCTTCGGTCTGCGTTTTTCAAACTGCACTTTTAAAAAGCGTTTTGTCGCTGCCGGTCTCGGCGGGCGGGAGACTGTACAGGTTGCCTATGCGCCGGAATGTATGGATACCGTGTGGTTGTATGAAAACGGCACTTACTCGGCTTTTGACTTGGTGCAAAAAGCCTATCTGGGCAAATCACTGGCAGAAATTGCGGACGCACAACAGCTGGAAAAAGTAGAGCGCACCGATTGGAAGAAGCAGGAATTGCAGGCACAGCTTGACCTTATGAGCGATATACAAGCCATTGCAGACTGCTCCGAACGCACAATGCCAGACCGCAGCAATATCAGCAAGCAGATACAACGAAACCGCAGCACAGCCCGCAAGCAAGAAAGCGTATCTCTAATGGATTTACTGGCCGAGCAACAGGAGGACGATTTCGATGCACGCTGATTATATTGTAAATCCGCTTTATGACAACAACCCATTCATCGAAGCTCTGCCGCCGATGCTGTCTGGCAGAGACTTGATTCACGCTCTGGCGGTCATCCCGCCCTATAGCGATAGTGACCGTGACCGCAGCACCGGGGAGCGTTTGCAGCTGTTGTCCTCGCTGTACGAATTTTATCAGCCGTTGTCCATGACGATTGACCTGTACTGCGAAGTCTACACTGCCATGCAGCATTGCTATGGGCAGTATTCAATCCAGAGCGAAGCTGCCGCCATGCAGAATGGTTACTCGATGATGCACGGCAATGCTCTTGCTGCATCCATCGGCGGCGGCAATTCTTTTTCAGTCATCGGTGTATCAGGACTTGGCAAGTCCACCGCATTGCAGCGTGTATTATCGTTATATCCGCAGGTCATCGAACACACTGTGTATCATGGGCAAAAGTTCTACTGCCACCAAATCCCTTACTTGGTTGTGCAGACCCCGCATGATGCGTCTATTAAAGCTCTGATTTTGGATATTTATTTACAGATTGACAGCCTGATTGGAACCTGCTACCAAAAGGATGCCCTATCGCGCAGATTGAGCATTGATGTTCTTGTCAGCCAGCTTAACCAAATTGTGCGCGTCAATCATATAGGGTTACTGGTGATAGACGAGTTGCAGAACATTACCTATCATAAAAGTGATGGCGGTATACGCTTTTTGAATTTTCTCGTTCACCTTATCAACGGGGCAGGGGTAAGTGTCTGCATGGTCGGAACACCGCGCGTTTTGCAGGTATTGCAGCAGGAGTTTCGCGCCGCACGGCGTACCACTGGGCTTGTCTATGACCGGTTGCCCAACGATAAGGAATTTTCATTGCTCCTGCATGGGCTATGGTATTATCAGTACACGCAATATGTCACCGACCTGACTCCAGAGCTTACAAACTGGCTGTATCGCAAGACACAGGGCATCCCGGATATACTCTCCAAATTGCTGTATAATGCCCAAAAGCAAGCTATTCTTGATGGACGCGAAAAGCTCGACTTAGAGGTTTTTGAAAGTGCATTTATAAAAAATCTGGGGATGGTGTCAGAATACATAAGCGAGCTTTCCACCAAGCCCGTTGTTAAGCGGCAGGCAAAGACCACGCCGGAGGTATCCGTAGGTTCCGCAGCCCCCTCCAAGATTGTTGGAAATGATATACGGGTGCTGCTCAAAAAAGCGAAAAAGTGCGGCGAATCACCTGTATCTGCTTATGCTGAGTATATCAAGGGCGAGGTAGCAATATGATTAGCTTCTTTCCCTCGCCGTACCCTGATGAACTATGGTACAGCGTCATTTGCCGCTACCATGTTCACAGTGGCAACTACTGTGCTAAGCACACCATGCGTCAGCTATACGGGGATTATTTCAGTGCGCCGAGCCTCTTGCTCTGCGGCCACATAGACACATTATTAGCACAACTTCCACAGGGATACTTGTCCGCAAGGGACATTGTAATGCAACACACATTTTATCCTTATTACGCACGATTTTTTCCTACGCAACGCAAGCGTTCTACCTATGCTTATGCCATCAATGGAAATCCATTAGCTGTGCATCGTATGGGCATTTCACAGGCCAACGGAAATCATTGCTCCGTAATGCGCTATTGCCCCGTCTGCTATCAAGAGGACTTGCAACTATATGGTGAGCCTTATTGGCATCGCAGCCACCAACTGCCGGATATGCAGATTTGCACTAAGCATCGCTGCTGGCTGGTCGATACCGATGTCACATACAGCAGCACACGGCAACAGGAACTATTTCCTGCAACATTCACCATGCGGCTTAAAAAGCAGCCAGCAGCGCCCGTGCCGGGCTGCCTGCTGGCATTAGATTTATTACTGCAAGATACTTTGGGTTCCAGTTTTGATTACCGTGACGGGTCTGTCTACCATGCCATTCTTGACTGCGCATTACGTTCCCGTGGCTGGCGCTCCCTGACTGGGGGACGCACCTACGCCACTAAAATTGAAACTGCACTTTTAAATCTATATGGCAATTATATTCCTACAGCCGACATATCCGCCAAGCAACTGCACGCTACATTATGCAGCAAGTCCGTTGCGCCGCGATATGTTCTGCAACTTGCCGTTCTGCTGGGACTGTCTCTCCATGACCTGTTGCACGCACCCGATGCCGTGCCAGACTATAAGGCCGAGATGAAAGCAATGTACCAATCAGGAGCCAGCATGTACCATATAGCGCAGCTGTACGGCACGGATGCAAAAACTGTAGCGCGATGGGTGAAATAGCAAGTTATATTACATACATATCCAATATCTATAAAAGCAAGCAGATTCCTGTAGTCCGTAGGAATCTGCTTGTTTACTTTTATTTATCAGTATATTCTATGCCACTGCTTTCTCTTTTCCCGTAGCATCCTCCCGCTTTTTGCCATTCTTACGGGATTTCCGCTTCTCGTCATACTCCTTTTGAACCACAATGAACGCGTCCGTAAGTACCTTTTCCTTGCGGCGGTTTCCCTTAATAACCATAGAGGGGTTAATCCGCCAAACACAATCAAGTTCCATTGCCGCAAAGCCTTTATCTGCGAGCGTATCCATTGCCCTCTGTACGGTGGCTTTCGAGCAATTTACATTTACTGCAATTTCTTTCATCGGTCCGATATATGTATTGTTACTGGTCTGCATTGCGCACACGAGGAAGTATAACACCTCGGATTCCTTGCCGCCAAGGCCGGAAACCGTCTCAAAAAATGAATCAAACACCCTAAAAAAGTCACTTTTGACATTACCCAAACTTTCCGGCGTTGGGTATTCTATCGGCAAGAACACCGGGTCATTGCCCTCATCATCGGTAATAATCAAATTGCTTAATGGGCGTTTAAGCAATGTATCATACTTTGACATCAACCGCGCCTGAACAATAATATCGCCCTTTACCAGAAGTCTCGGATTGAGCATCCAAATCCGCTCGTTATCGGTCTTTGCCAGCATATCTTTTTCGGCCATCTTTTTAAAAGTGCTCCGAACTGTTGTAACATCGCAGTTCAGCTTTCTGGCAATGGTCTTACAGGCTCCAATAAATTCATTTTTTGTGGGCTGCGTCTTTTGCAGGATATATGCCAGTACCTTACTTTCTGCCGCTGAAAACGCTGAAAGCAACTCAAAGAATTTTTTGTCTGCTTTCCAGAAGTGTTTTGCGCCGTACTCTGCCTTGTGTTGCTCGTGCTGTAGCTCTAATGTCTCGCCCGTTTTGGAATTTTCCAGCACGATAGTCTCAATATTTTGCTTATTCATTTTTTTCATTGTATTGCTCCTTTGATACTTTAGGGGTGATTCCGTGATACTTTGCGTATTATCGGAAAATGTTTCCATTCGAAATATTTGATTATATATCGCTATATTTCACATTCCTGCCGTTCACAAATGCCAAGTCTCTCTTCTTATCTGTTCAATGTTAATTCATTTCATGAAATGTCATTGATAAAATAAGAAATGTCGCGGGAAACATACAGCCAACCCGTAGAATTTCTGCTGCCTGTCGGTTGCCTCTTATTTGCTCCTATAAGTTCACGCTTCGCGGGCAAAATAGGAAAAAATAAGAATTGACAACAGACCTCTTATTATCTCCTATGATTTCACGCTTCGCGGGGAGATAGGAAAAAATAAGAGTCGACAATGAGCCTCTTATTAGTTCCTATGACTTCGCGCTCCGCGAGATAAATAGGAAACTATAAGTAATTCTCTATGGGGGTAGTAACTGCCTTTACCTTACCGTTGAGGCTTGTAGAATGTGCTACCCCGTCGTCAGCAGTTTGTGGCTTTCCCATAAACACTATACTTAGGCAGGGTGTTCTTTTGTCCGAGTGAAATGTTTCTTGTGTGGGGAACATCCAGACCGCCCCGTAAAGTTGCGGCAGTGGGTAAGTTCCTTTCGTTCTGGAGACTGAACGCCAAACTGCCGTAAGCGTTCTTCTCGGCAACGGAAGTTAGCGTCTTCCGGCAAGTTGAGCCTTGACACGTTGCAACCATTTTGCGATTGTCAGCCATCTTAGGGTTGCCGATGCTGCTTGTTATTTCGTTTTCAAGGTACAAAAAAGGAGCCAGTACAAACGCTGCTTACACTATCCCCGTAGAGATAATGTCGCAATTTTCGTACTGGCTCCTTAGAGCTTTACCATTCAGTATGATTATTCAGTTTTACGTTATCGGACACCCAACAAGTCTTTATACACTTATTGAGTTTACATATATATTATACCACATTTTTGCACAGAACGCAAGTGCGTCAAAAGAATTACACAAGCCCGAAGTATTTGTCAAAGAACGCTTGCAATTTTGCAATAATTCCATCCTTTTTGGCTGTTCGGTTGCCGCCGCCAAAGCGCGAGACCGGCGGCAGGATGCGGTCAACATCTGTGCCGGTTGTCTTTAATACACCGTCACGGAAGGAGTTATCCACAAACTTGCGCGTTTCGTCCGGCTTGAGCTTTTCCTCCGCGATAAGTGTATCAAGGTCGGTTTTCTTTTGCTCGGTGACGAACTTTATCCAGTCGTCATCTACCTTGGTGGCCGTATTGACGGTTGCGATAAAGTTTTCAATCAGGTCTTTCTTGCTGCGCAGCTGCATACTGGAGTCCACGGCCTTGCGGATGTCAACAAGGATTTCTTTATCCTCGCAGTTGCTATCGTGATACTTGGCAACCAGCATAAGGATATAGTCAATATTGATTTCCACCTGACGGATAAGCTCCATCTCGAAAACTATATCGTCATTGATGACTTCCTTATCGGGGTTCTTAGGCCGCAGCTGTTGGTATAGGTCAATATAGTTGCTCTGGTAGTCCTGCATATCGCGCGGGGAGAGCAGTTCATTGCCCGCAAAGTCGTCAAACGAGGTAAGGATATTCCGCAGCCGCAGGATTGCGCCAAACAGCGCGATAAAGTCCTTTTGGTTTTGTTCGCCAATAATGGGCTGACCAAGCGGGAACTTTGCTTGCAGCTTGGCAATCAGGTCTTCGTAGCCGTCGTGGTGTTTGCCGTCCTCGTCATAGCCATCGTAATAGGCTTTATAGTTTTTCAGCAGAACGATACTACCCGCATTGCGGTCACCAAACAGGGCAATGGCTTTGTTGGTTTCCTCCTCCAGATTGCGGAAACAGACAATATTGCCGTATGTCTTTACGGAGTTCAGGATACGGTTTGTGCGCGAGAACGCCTGTATCAAGCCGTGCATGACGAGGTTTTTATCCACCCAGAGCGTATTTAGCGTGGTAGCGTCAAAGCCCGTCAGGAACATATTAACGACTATCAGGATGTCAACCTCGCGGTTTTTCATCCGCAGGGAAAGGTCTTTATAATAGTTCTGGAATCTGTCGGCCGAGGTGTCATAATGCGTCTTAAAAAGTGCATTATAATCCTTGATTGCAGACTCCAAAAAGTCCCGCGAGCTTGCATCAAGCTGGCTGGTATCATCGGAATTTTCCTCGCCCAGCATGCCGTTTGCATCTTCCACGTCCTCGTTGGGGGCGTAGCTGAAAATCGTTGCCACGCGCAGGCGCTTTGCTTCGGGCAAGTCCTGCATCTGGCGCTTAAATTCCAGATAGTACGCCTTTGCCATCGCAATCGAGCTGACCGCAAAGATGGAGTTAAAGCCCGACAGGCGCACGCTGTCCTTGACCTCTGCAACCTGCCCGCGCGTTTTATCGGTGGCTACTGCTTCAATGTTGCGCAGCGCACGGAAAGAATACGTTTTACCGTTGCGTTTTGTCTTCTGGTCGAAATGCTCTAAGATATATTTGACGATTTCCTTTACGCGGCGCGGGTCAGCAAGTGCTTTTTCGGTGTCGATGGCCTTGACCTGCTTATCACCGATGCCCGCCTTGCGGTTGACCGTATCCACATAGTCAATACGGAACGGCAGAACGTTGTTATCGTTGATAGCGTCAACAATCGTATAGGTATGCAGCGGCAGGACTTTTTTGCCGTTGGCATCAGGCTCACCGCCAAACGCCTGCGGTGTGGTTTTCAACGTGGGTTTGCCGCGCGTGCTGGCATTGGCCGCAAAAATCGGCGTACCCGTAAAGCCAAAGAGGTGGTAGTTCTTAAAATACTTGGTGATGTCCTCGTGCATATCGCCAAACTGGCTGCGATGGCACTCGTCAAAAATCAAGACAACATGCTTTTGGAAAATCTCATGTCCCTTATTGCGGGCAACAAACAACGCCAGCTTTTGAATCGTTGTAATGATGATTTTATAAATATGTGGGTTGCCCTTGGCGTCCCGGTCTTCCAGCTGGCGCTGCAGCACCTGCGTGGAGGTGTTGCCGTTGGCCGCTCCTTTTTCAAAGCGGTCATATTCTTTCATGGTCTGGTAGTCCAAATCCTTGCGGTCTACCACGAACAGAACTTTATCAATGTAGGGGAGGTTAGAGGCCAGCTGCGCCGTTTTGAAAGATGTCAGCGTTTTGCCGCTGCCCGTGGTATGCCAGATGTACCCGCCTGCGGCTAGCGTTCCCGTCTGCTTATAGTTGGTCGAAACCTCAATGCGGGACAAAATACGCTCGGTTGCCGCAATCTGGTATGGACGCATCACCAGCAGCAGGTCTTCGGACGTAAAGACGCAATACTTTGTCAGGATGTTCAGCAGCGTATGGCGGGCAAAGAACGTGCGGGTAAAGTCCACCAAATCGGGAATGACGCGGTTTTTCCCATCAGCCCAAAAGGACGTAAATTCAAAGCTGTTGCTTGTCTTTTTGCCGCTCTTTCGGGTCGTTCCGGCGCTCTCTTTAATATGGCTGTCGCGGGTCGTATTGGAGTAGTATTTTGTGTTCGTGCCGTTGGAGATAACGAAAATCTGTACATACTCATACAGGCCGCTGCCAGCCCAAAAGCTATCCCGCTGATAGCGGTTGATTTGATTGAACGCCTCCTTGATAGGCACACCGCGCCGCTTCAATTCCACATGAACCAGCGGCAGACCGTTTACCAGAATTGTGACATCATAGCGGTTATCATAGTTGCCGCCGTTCTCCACATACTGGTTAATGACCTGCAAGCGGTTGTTGTGGATGTTCTTTTTATCCAGCAGCGTAATATTGACCGTAGAGCCGTCCTCGCGGGTCAGGTTCTGAATGTTGTCCTCTTGGATGCGGCGAGTCTTTTCTTTGATGCCATCGTTCGCGTTGGCGATTTTATCCTTAAAGAAGAAGTCCCATTCTTTATCCGTGAAAGTATAGTTGTTCAGCAATTCCAGCTGACGGCGCAGGTTTGCCACAAGGTCAGCGTTCTCATGGATAGGGAAGTAGGCATAGCCCTGTTCCTCCAGCATCTTGATAAACGCCTGCTCCAGCGCAGCCTCGCTCTGGTAAGCATCAGAACGCTTACTTTGCGGTTCGTATTCTGTTACAACGGTACTTTCATTGCTGGCAGCAACTACATTGTAAGTGCTCATGCACCCAACTCCTTAAATGTTAAGAGCTTATCCCGATAGTATTCGTATTGCTTTTGCCGTGCTTCGATTTCGGCAGGCAGACCATTGGTGAGGTCGTTGCAGAGGGTGTCAAAGCGGTCAAGGATGGCTACAATATCCTTTTGCTTTTCCTGTGATGGGATAGGAATAGGAATTTTGTTCAAATTCTTTTGGTTCAATTTGGGCTGTGCTCCGCCAGAAATAAATGTTGTCAAATCAATAGAATTCAGGTAATACTCAACGAACTTTCTGGTTTCATAGGTTTTAAATTTCAGTATGTGTGCGTGATTATTAACCCAATTCTTTCCCGAAATCGAAAATGCAATAGGTGTATTTCTTGCCAACAGGTTTGCGCCATCCTCCGACACGAGTAAATAGTCTCCATCAAATATATAGTCATTCACATAATCAACGATACCAGACGCACCATAATACGGATATTCGCCCGATTCTCGGTTTCCACTTGTTACAGGTTTACGTTGATTGTCACAATTTTCCGATATATCTTCAAGAGATACTTTCACATAGCCAAACACATACCGCAAGAGCTTAATTATGCTCTGTCTGTCTGTCTGTCTGTCTGTCTGTCTGTCTGTCTGTCTGTCTGTCTGT
>OLON01000324.1_pt1 | contig 34837 bp, 21 predicted proteins | sample 1672691 | NCBI WGS metagenome assembly OLON01 (sample SAMEA3136714, study PRJEB25190) | human gut metagenome | biome: human gut; feature: human-associated habitat; material: faeces | place: Austria | collected 2013
GAGAAGGTGAGGGACTGGTCTTTTATGGCAGTACCATTATCCCGTTTAAGGATAAGTTTGATAAATCCCTGCGTCTGTATGCTTTGATGACAACCAAACCTTCGGATTTGGAAGGAACAGGAGAAAAGGCGGGAAAAGCAGAATGTTAAAAACGGATACGATTATCAATGGGGACTGTCTGGAGGTGCTAAAAGTCTGCCGGATGAAAGTATCCATTGTTGTGTGACTTCTCCGCCGTATTATGCTTTACGGGATTATGGAAAGGAAAACCAGATTGGCAGGGAAGGCGCACCGGAGGAATATATCGGACATTTGGTTTCTGTGTTTTGTGAATTAAAAAGAGTCCTGCGGTCAGATGGTACGTTCTGGCTTAATATAGCAGACTGCTACAGCCGGAAATCCTATCATGGGTTGTCCGGCTGCAAGCCAAAAGAATTGATGGGACTTCCGTGGCTGCTGGCACTTACCCTGAGAAAAGAGGGCTGGTTTCTTCGCAGTGATATTATCTGGCAGAAGGATAATCCCATGCCGGAGAGTGCAAAAGACCGACCGAGCCGATGTTATGAACATATCTTCCTGCTTACAAAGTCCGGGAAATATTTTTACGACAATCTTGCCGTTGCCGAGCCGATTGCTTTAAGTACCGCCATCCGTTACCGCTATGGGAGAAAGGAAAACACAAAATATGCGGACGGCATACCGGGGCAGATGTCCAGACAGCAGATCAACAATCCCTGCAGGTATGGAAAAACAGAAATCAACCCTTTAAGGAATAAGCGGGATGTGTGGAATATCAATACCGTTCCATATAAAGGGGCACATTTTGCAGCATTTCCGCCACGTTTGGCGGAAACCTGTATCCTTGCGGGATGCCCAAAACAGGGGATTGTCCTTGATCCGTTTATGGGAAGCGGGACAACCGGGGCTGTGGCAAAAGGGTTAAACCGACAGTATATCGGGATTGAATTGAACGAGGAATACTGCAGGCTGGCGGAAGAACGGATAAAAAAGGTGTCAGGAGACAAAAAAATCGGAGAAGGATGCGTATGAGAAAATGGGCAGCCTATCTGCTTTGTTTTCTGTCACTGGCATTATTGGGAATCAGCGGACACTTCCTCGCAGACTATGCAAAACAGGAAGAAAAAGCGGATATTTTACAGGAACAGTTAAAAGAAATTTATGAAAACCAAAAAGAAGAAACAAAAGAGAAGCCCCGACAGGATGAAGAAGAGCAGAACCTCATCCATGAGGGGCTTCTTGCCCTTCATGAAAAAAACAAGGATTGTATCGGCTGGCTGACGATACCGGATACGCTTATTGACTACCCCGTTATGTACCATCCGGAAGAAGTGAATTATTATCTGAAACGGGATTTTTTCAGAGAATACTCTGCAAATGGAAGCTTGTTTCTTTCAGAAAACTGTTCCCTGAAAGATTGCGACAATCTGATCATCTATGGACACCACATGAACAGCGGAAAGATGTTTGCCGCATTGGAAGGGTATCGTGAGAGGAAGTTCTTTAAAGAGCATCCTTTTATTTTTTTCAATACGCTGCAGGGGGAAGAAAAATATCAGGTGTTTGCAGTCTTTTCCACTCCGGTTTATACGGGAAGTGATTTTGCCTATTATACGTTCACGAAAGCGGAAAACAGAAAGTCATATGAAACATTTATAGAAGCTGTAAAGGAACGGTCATTTTATGATACCGGGATTACGGCAGATTATGGAGAGAAGCTGCTGACACTTTCCACTTGTGAATATTCGCAGGAAAACGGAAGGCTGGTTGTAGTGGCAAAGAAAATAGCAGAAAAGGAGATAACAAAATAATGGTTCACACCGTAAAAGTAAAAAGAGAAGATATACCAAAAGAATTGCAAATGCTTTTGAAGAATGGAAAAGACAGCAATGGAGAAGAGGTCTTTTCCCATATGCCGGAGGATTTGATTTATCTTGCGGCACTGGTGGACATGCAGAGTTCTATGCTGCATCTTCTGATGCTTCATGGAAATCCCCTGCCGCCGGAGGCATGGAAATTTGCTGCCTCCATTCCGAAAATGGCAGATGCGACACTGGAAAAATGGGAAGAGTATGCACAGCCATATATGTAAGGAGATGAGAAATCATGCAGGAGCATGAGTACAGGGCAAGAGACAAAACCGTAAAGAAAATGAGCCGGGATGGACTGAAGGAGGAAAATCTGCACAGCAGAAAATCCATCCGGGTAAGTAACCGGGAAACAGATGATTTTTTCTGCGCAACACAGGCAGAGGATATGGAAGATTTTTCAAAGCGGGGAGAAAGGGCGGAAGATACGAAGTCTGCGAAAAAGAAGCTGTATTCGGAAAAAGCAGGCAGAACAGAAGCTGCGGAAACAGTCGGGCAGGACATGGAGGAAAGTGGAAAAAAACGGGCGGCTTCCAGAAAAATGCGGATACCGGAATCGGAGAGTGCCAGATGGCAGGAAGAAATAGAGGAAGCAGACAGCAATACAGGGGAACGTTTGTCTGATTATTCTTCCCGTGTGGAAAGTATCAGGGGGCATCCGTCCGGGGCGAGGGAATATGCAGAAGCTGCTGCATGGACAAGCCATAGCCGAAAAAAACAGCAGGTGCAGTCCTATGTCCGAAGAGAAAGGGCAGAAAAAACGGCAGAAGAAAAACAGACGGCTCAGAAAGAAAAAGAATCTTCCCGTTTTCGTAAGAACCAGGAAACAGCGGAGCAGTCGATGGAAGGGTTCCGTGAGGAAATCAAGGGAAAGATAAAGCGGGAACAGCTCCATAAAGAACAGAAGAAACAGGCAGGAAGACTTTCTTTTGGGGATGAAAGCAGCGGGATGATACAGGGAGCCGGAATTGGGATGGCAAAGAAGGCTGTTTCAGCAGGTACTGTTGCTGCATCTGCTTATGTTCATGGGAAGAGTCACGAAGCAGAACAGGAAAATGCGGCAGTGGAAGGGGCACATAAAGCGGAACTGTTGGGAGAAAAGACTGTCCGATATGCCGTTTCCCGGTCAAGCCGCAGACTGCAGGAATCCCTGCACACGGAACGGCAGGCAGAAAAAACAGCGGAAGCGGGCCGCCTGCAGTTTGAGGCGATGAAAAAAAGCGGAAAAGAAGTGGGGAAACACGCTGCCGAGGTGGAACAGTCAAAGAAGAATGCTATTTTACGCTTCTGGCAGAAAAGGCGTTACAAACAGGCTTATGCTGCGGCGAAGGAAGGGAAAAAAGCAACGGAGGATACCATCCGGGTTACAGAAACCATTGCGGTCAAAGCAAAGAAGGTACTGCAGGAGATTCTTTGCAGGAACCGGGCAATTTTCGCAGGTATAGGTGTCTGCGTATTGTTGTTCGCAGTGATGGCAGCCTCACTCAGCAGCTGCAGCGCCAGCATTCAGGGCGGCAGTACCACAATTATTTCTACCACCTATGCCAGCGAGGATGAAGATATTTATGCGGCAGAAAATGCTTATGCACAGCTTGAAGCGGCATTGAATAATCAGATTAACAGCATGGAAGCCACACATCCAGAATATGAGGAATACCGCTATCAGGTAGACGAAATCAGCCATAATCCATACCACCTTATCTCCTACCTGACAGTTAAATACGGGGATTTTACATATGCACAGGTGGCTTCGGAGATTGAAGAAATCTTCCGGGAACAGTACAGCATACATACGGAGAGTGTGCGTGAAACAGTGACAGAAACACAGACGGTACGGGTTGGGGAATCACTGGGACAGGTAGTAACCAGTGGATATTGCAACTGTCCGATCTGCTGCGGCGTCTGGTCCGGCGGATCGACAGCCAGCGGAGCCATGCCGCAGGCAAACCACACGATTGCGGTAGACGCTTCCAATCCTTTTGTACCTCTGGGCACGAAGATTGTGATGAATGGTGTGGAGTATGTTGTAGAAGATACAGGCGCTTTTGACCAGTACGGGGTGCAGTTCGATGTTTATTATGGAGACCATGCAGCCGCTTCTGCACACGGACATCAGACATGGGAAGCATACATAGCAGATGACAATGGAAGTCAGGAAGTGGAAGTGACCAGTACCAGAGAGGTAAACAGGCTGGAAACAGTGCTGACAAACCATAATCTGGATACTGTGCTCAGAAACAGAATGAATGACGAGGAAGAACAGCGGTATGATTATTACAATCTGACATATGGGAACCGTGATTATCTGTTTGATGTAAATACGCTGCCCAGTGGCGGAGGTTCCGGTGGTTTTGGCTATGAAATTCCGGCAGAGGCATTGTCAGATGAAAAATTTGCAAACATGATCCATGAAGCAGAAAAATATCTGGGATACCCGTATGTGTGGGGCGGCGCTTCGCCCAGTACCAGTTTTGACTGTTCCGGATTTGTCAGTTGGGTAATCAATAACTGCGGAAACGGCTGGAATGTAGGAAGGCAGACGGCAGACGGGCTTCGTTCCTGCTGTGCATATGTATCGCCGTCCGAAGCAAAACCGGGAGATCTGATTTTCTTTCAGGGTACTTACAATACGCCGGGAGCCAGTCATGTGGGAATCTATGTAGGAGACAACATGATGATCCACTGCGGCAATCCCATCCAGTATGCGAATATCAGTTCTGCATATTGGCAGGAACATTTCATGGCGTTTGGAAGAATCCAGTAGGAGGTTAAGAAAGTGAATATGAAATTAAAAAAGGTTCTGGATGAAATCCAGAAAACAGAGGAAAGAATTACCGAGTGGCAGGAACATTTAAGGGAACTGAATATCCGAAAAAAGCAGTTGGAGGATGCGGAGATTATTAAAAGTATCCGTTCCATGAAATTAAACAGCCGGGAACTTCTGGTAGTATTGGACAAAATCCAGAATGGAACGGCTGTTTTTCCGTATCTGACGGAAGAAACTACTGTGCCGGATACAAAAAAAGAAGAGGATTGGAAGGATATTGCAGAAGAAAGAAAACTGCCGGGACATAGGGCAGAAGAAAAGGAGGATGAACATCGTGAGAATGAAAATTAAAAAGTGGCTGGCAGCGTTTACAGTGGCGGCAGGGATGGTCTTGCCTGCCACGACTGCCTTTGCCTTTACGGATGAAGCGGCTCAGCAGGCGGTGGAAGCACCTGCGCCAACAGAGACGCCAGTACAGGAGGAAGAACCGCCGAAGACAGAGGAAACACCTTTTTCTGTTCCGGGGAACGGAAGTCTGGCAGATGATAAATCAGGGGACAGCACAAAAGAGTTCCTTACGGTACAGACAAAGAACGGCAATACGTTTTTTCTTGTGTTGGACCGTTCCAGTAACAAAGAAAACGTATATATGCTTTCCATGATTGATGAGGATGATCTGGCAGAGTTTGTTACGGAAACAAAGAAACAGGAAACAGAACAGCCAACAGTCATTACACCACAGCCGGAGACAAAACCTGCAGTTGAGGAAACGGAAAAGGAGCCGGAAAAAGAAAGTAAAGAGACTAATACCGGGGCGTTGCTTGCCATTGCGCTGCTTGCCGTAGCAGGATGCGGTGGTGTTTATTATTTTAAGGTTGTAAAGCCTAAAAAAGAGGAAGAGGATGCCGGAGATGAGGATTTGGAATTTTATGAAGGAGATTACATCAACGAAGATTCTGAAAACCACATGGACGAGGATGACACAGAAGAATAAAAAACAAAGTTAAGGATGGATAGGAAAAGGGCAGCCGAAAAGAAAACGGCTGTCCTTTTTTGGAAAGGAGAATGGAATGTATTTAGTGATTGGAGAGAAACCCAGTGTATCTCAGACATTGGCGAAAGTATTGGGAGCAGGAAAAAGACAGGATGGTTATCTGTCAGGTGCAGACTGTATCGTTAGCTGGTGTCTCGGACATCTGGCGGAATACGTGTCCCCGGAGGTATATGACAGCCGCTATGAGAAATGGGAGTTTTCACAGCTTCCTATTTTACCGGAACATTGGCAGCTTGCGGTGGCAAGGGATAAGAAAAAACAATTTGAGGTATTGAAAAAACTGCTGAACCGTCCGGATTTAGAGTATGTGGTGAATGCCTGTGATGCCGGAAGGGAAGGGGAACTGATTTTTAAGCGTGTTTATGACTTGTCCGGAAGCAGGCTTCCCGTAAAAAGACTGTGGATCAGTTCGATGGAGGATGGTGCAGTTCGTGACGGATTTGCTCATTTAAAGGACGGCAGGGAGTATGGGAATCTCTGTGAAGCTGCTGTGTGCAGGGCAAAGGCGGACTGGCTTATCGGCATGAATGCAACCAGAGCCTTTACAACGAAATATTATAAACGTCTGGTGATCGGAAGAGTCCAGACGCCAACGCTTGCCATGCTGGTGGAACGGCAGGAAAAAATAGATACTTTTGTAAAAGAACCTTTTTACAAAGTTACGCTTACAGGAGATGGATTTACTGCGGTATCTGAAAATTTTAAGGAAGAGACAGAAGCAAGGAGACTGGCAGAGAGCTGTCAGGGAGAAAAGGCGGTAATTGTAAAGGTAGAAAAGAAGCAGAAGAAAACGATGCCGCCGAAACTCTATGACCTTACGACATTACAGAGGGAGGCAAACCGATTCTTTGGGTACACAGCACAGGAAACATTACAGGAGCTTCAGGAACTTTATGAGGACAAGCTGGTAACTTATCCCCGTACAGACAGCCAGTATATTACGGAAGATATGGAACAGTCAACGATGGAACTCTTGGAGGTGCTGCCGGAGATACTGCCCTTTTTAGAGGGGAATATGGGATACGATGTAGGCAGAATTATCAATAATGACAAGGTTTCTGACCACCATGCACTGCTTCCTACAAAGGAATCGGTCAAAAAAGGATTCTCACAGCTTACGGAAAAACAGAGGAACCTATATTGTATGATCGGACAGCGTCTTGCTCAGGCAGTTTCCAAAGAATGTACATATGAAGAAACACAGATTACGGTACAGTGTGCGGGACATGAATTTATGGCAAAAGGAAAGCGTATGACAGAACCTGGATTTTGGAAAATTGCCACCGGGTTTAGGGCATCCCTGAAAAAATCAGGAGAGGAAGAAACGGATACAAATAAAGAGGAATTATTGGAAGAGAATCTACAGGAGGGGATGGAGTTTTCCCGTATACAGGCGGAGGCAGACAGACATTTTACATCACCTCCGAAAGCATTTACGGAAGATACTCTGTTAATGGCAATGGAGACTGCAGGAAACAAAGAGTTTGATGCAGAAACAGAGAAAAAAGGGCTTGGCACACCTGCCACAAGAGCTGCTGTTATCGAAAAGCTGGTGTCTTCCGGTTATGCCCTCCGCAAAGGAAAACAGATACTTCCAACAGTGGATGGAAAAGCATTGACGGCAGTGATTCCAACGTATCTGAAATCTGCCGCCATGACAGCAGAATGGGAGAACCGCCTGCTTTTGATAGAAAGAGGGCAGCTTGATGGCAAAGAGTTTCTGGAAGGGGTTACAGAACTTGTAAAAACTGTCATGGAGGGATGTAAAGAAATACCGGAGGAAGAACTGCAGCGATTCCATCCGAGGGAACAGATTGGCATCTGCCCGCTTTGCGGCAGCCCGGTATATGAGGGAAAACAGAATTTTTACTGTTCCAGCCGGGAGTGTTCCTTTGCCTTGTGGAAAGAAAACCATTATCTTTCCGGTATGAGAAAACAGCTTGACAAAAAGATGGCAGTGGAGCTTTTGACAGGTGGGCGTACCCATGCAGATGATTTTTATTCCCGTAAAACAGGAAAATTATTTTCTGCGGATTTATTGTTGGATACCAGTGAGGGAAGGGTGGCTTTCCAGATGGAGTTTCCTAAAAAAAGAGGCAGAAAATACAAAGGAAAAGTGTAAGCATGGAAATGGAATAGAAAAGAAAGAGGTGGATTATCATGGCAAGATTGCAGGAGATAAGGGGACTGGCGGAATACACGGCAAAGGATGTGAGCAGTTCACCGAAGGATTGGATGAAGTATCTGGATACGGCGGCAAAGCTGTACCGCTATCCGTTCTCGGATACACTTCTGATCCATGCCCAGCGTCCGGATGCAACCGCCTGTGTGTCACTGGAAGCATGGAATCAGAGGATGGGTCGATGGGTAAATCGTGGGGCGAAAGGAATCGCCCTGATAGATGACACAGGACCGAGACGGCAGCTTCGTTATGTATTTGATGTTTCAGACACACACATGGTAAAAGGCGGAAGGACACCGAATTTGTGGCAGCTCCAGAAAGAACAGGAGGAGGCGGTGCTAGACCATCTGGCAGATGCCTATGGGCTTGAAGGGGGAGATACGGAAAGCCTTTCCAATGCACTGATGGCAGTAGCTTCTTATATGGCAGAGGAGAATCTGGAGGAAGCGATGGAGGGGCTGCAGTATGAGATTGAGGACAGTTTCCTGTATGGACTGGACGAGGACAGTATCCGTGTCATGTTCCGGGAACTGTATTCAAACAGTGCTTTTTATATTTTATCACGCCGATGTGGTATTGACCCAATGGAATATCTGGAGGAGGAACATTTTTTCGGGATTACGGATTTTAACCGACTTTCGGTTTTATCATTTCTTGGAAATGCAGTCAGTCAGCTTGTGGAGCCTATACTTATGGATATTGGGAAAACCATACGAAAAATCCAAATGGAAGAACAGGAAAAAACGGTTGCAGATCAAAACTACATCGGCTATAATGAATTTAACACGTTAATTCGCAAAAGTAAGAGCAAAGGAGAGATAGAACATGGAACTGACCTATCACAGAAAGGGAGATTATCTGTTTCCGAACCTGATAATCAAAGAGGAGACAGTGGCAATCGGGAAATACGGGATGCTTCGGAAGACATTTCTGAAGGAACATCGGAAGAACTGGTATCAGAGTATGATGCTGACCGGGAAACTGGAGAATCATCTGGCACAGACCGAGAAGGCAGCGCAGGAGAGAATGGAAGTACTGATGAAAGGGCTGCTGGAACGTTATCCGGCTCCGGAGAAGGAGAGCGATCCGATGGCATGGACAGCCCATATGAACAGCCTGACAGCGATGGCGGAGGAGAGCATCTTGACGGAATTGGTATACAGTTAAGTGAAGAAACAACAGAACAGGATTTGAGTGAAGCAGAGGAGATAGAAGCCTCTGCTTTTTCTTTGCCTGCACTTCCGACTGCAAAGGAACAGATACGGGAGATTGAGGAACGTATGGCTGCATTATATGCCGGGGAGATTTCCATATCCCCGGATGTGGTGGATGAAGTGCTGCGTGTGGGCGGCAACCGGGAAGGAAGCCAGCTTCGTATCATCTATAATTTTATGATTGAGCAGACACCGGAGGAATATACAGAATTTGTACGCCGGGAATATGGAACAGGCGGAAAGGGACTTGTCATTGACGGTACAGAGTATTCCGTCTGGTTTGATGAGCTGGGAATGCAGGTTGCAGTGGGGCATACGGTAACGGACAGGATTTTGGATAAGGTATTTCTTTCATGGGAAGAGGTAAGCGGGCGTATCCACCAGCTTTTGCGTCAGGGGGAATACGCTCCCCAGGTGGTGCTGGATGCGGCACGTTTGAATGCTTTGGAAGAACATGCGACAGTATTGGCATACATGAAACACGATATGGCGGAAGGCGTAGCAGAGATTGTGTTTGGTGACACAGAGATTTTTCATCATGGATTCCCGGATACGGTAAAAAACCTCAGTGAACTGCTGGCACAGCCGGAATATCTGTCGGAAATAAACGAGCGCCTGGAGGGCGCAGCATTGGCCTATGCGGAGGACAAAGACATCATGCGTTTTCATTTCTACCGTCCGGATAAGGTATCGGCACAGTTTAAAAAATTTGCAAAAGAGGCAGTGCCATTTGGCGCAAGAGACGGATTTGCATGGGAGGAACATCCGCTGTTTATTACACAGGATGAGATAGATTCGTTTCTTGCCCGTGGCGGTTCCTATTCAGATGGAAGGTTGAGTACCTATGCTTTTTATCTCCAGAATAAAACGGAAAAGGAAATGGCAGATTTTTTAAAGGAACGGTACGGGACAGGCGGATGCAGTCATGCACTTGACGGTGCGGATGATTCTCATGCGGACTATAACGGAAAAGGATTAAAGCTGGCGAGGGGAAGTTTTGGAAACCCGGATACGCAGGTACTATTGAAATGGCCGCAGGTAGCGAAGAGGGTAACGTATCTGATTGAAAATGATAAATTTCTAAAAGCTGCAGATTATTCCAGAATGCCGGGATACGAACGGGAACAGATGGTAAACCGTATCCTTAGTTTTTATGCCCGTCTGCCAAAAGAAACAGAACGTCCGTTTACAGATGATTTTTTCCATGATGACGCAAGAATTGAACTGGCTGCAGCACTGGAAGATACGGAAACAGCAGCAGAATTAGTGGAAAAGATGGATGCCGCCCTTGCATCCTTACCACTGGATTTTGAAGGCTATGAAGCAAAGGTACAGTTCCTTGTGGACTTACATGGATATGTGGAGGGGACGTATACCATCTTCCCGGAACGTGTGCAGGAAACAGCGGTGGAAAATGGAAAGCAGTTGTCTTTGTTTGATTGGATGGAATCTGATATACAGGATAAAGAAGAAAAAAAAGAGCCATTAGAGAAAGAAGCAGAGCAGGAGAAAGTTGTACCGGAGACAGTAGAAGGGACAGAAAAAGCAGAGGAAATCCCATTTCAGGAGCCGACAAAACAGCAAAAGGCGGAAGCAGTGGAACATGCGGACACAGCACAGGAAACCATCAGACCGGAACTGATTAATTTCCGTATTACGGATGAACACTTGGGGGAAGGCGGACCGAAGCAGAAATTTCGTGCCAATATGGAAGCGGTGAAGTTACTGCATGAACTGGAACTTGAAAACCGTCTGGCAACTCCGCAGGAACAGGAAATTTTATCCCGTTATGTAGGATGGGGCGGACTTTCACAGGCGTTTGAGGAAGGAAACAATCAGTGGGCAGGGGAATTTACGGAATTATATTCAGAACTGTCTCCAGAAGAATACCGGGCGGCGAGGGCTTCTACCTTAAATGCTTTTTATACATCTCCGGTTGTGATCCATGCCATGTATGAAGCACTTTCCAATATGGGGCTGGAATCAGGAAACGTACTGGAACCATCCTGTGGTGTTGGAAATTTCATGGGACTTGTACCAAAGAGCATGGAAGATTTGAAAATGTATGGGGTGGAACTGGACAGCATTTCAGGGAGGATAGCAAAACAGCTTTACCAGAAAAATAATATTTCTGTGCAGGGATTTGAAACGGCGCAGTACCCAGACAGCTTCTTTGACTGTGTGATTGGCAATGTGCCATTTGGAAGCTATAAAGTAGCTGACCGAAAGTACGACCGCCACAATTTTATGATACACGATTATTTCATTGCAAAATCCCTTGACCTTGTTCGTCCGGGCGGTGTTGTGGCAGTGGTCACTTCCAGCGGCACACTGGATAAGCAGAACCCGGCTGTCCGTCAGTATATTGCCAATCGTGCTGACTTACTTGGAGCCATCCGTCTGCCGGATAATGCTTTCCGAAAGAATGCAGGGACAGATGTGGTGTCAGATATTTTGTTTCTCCAGAAAAGAGATTGTGCATCTTTGGAACAGCCGGAATGGGTACAGCTTGATACAACACCGGAAGGATATAGGATGAATGCCTACTTTGTCCGTCATCCGGAAATGGTGTTAGGGGAACTTTCTGTAGAAAGTACACAGTACGGAAAACAGGAAGTGACAGTAAAACCCATTGAAGGGATGGAACTTGCGGTACAGTTAAAAGAGGCGATAAGCCATATACAGGGAGAGATTACGGAGAATACACTGGACGATTTTGAACTGACAGAAACAGACCGTTCCATTCCGGCAGACCCGGCGGTAAGGAATTTCAGTTTTACAAATGTAGACGGGAAAGTATATTACCGGGAAAACTCAAAGATGAATCCGGTGGAACTGCCAGCTTTGACAGCGGAACGTGTACTTGGGATGATTGAGCTGAGAAATGTGACACAGGAACTTATCCAGTGTCAGATGGAGGATGGCAGTGATGAAGAGATAGCTCTTCTGCAGAAAAAATTGAATCAGCAGTATGACCGTTTTTCTTCCCGGTATGGGTTGATCAGCAGTACGGCAAACCGCAGGGCATTTTCGCAGGACAGCAGCTATTGTCTGCTGGCATCTCTGGAATATCTGGATGAGGAAGGAAAGCTGAAGCGTAAAGCAGATATTTTCAGCAAGCGTACCATCCGCAGGGCAGAACCAGTGACCAGTGTGGATACCGCCAGTGAAGCCCTTGCCGTATCCATCGGGGAACGTGCAAAAGTGGATTTGCCGTTTATGGCAGAATTATCGGGAAAAACAGAGGAACAAATCACGGAAGAACTGGCAGGCGCAATTTTCCGGAATCCACTGACAGACAAGTGGGAAACCTCGGATGAATATTTGTCCGGAAATGTACGTGAAAAGCTGGGGATTGCAGAGAGATTTGCCGAAAACCATCCGGAGTATGAAGGCAATGTGCAGTATCTTAAAAAAGTACAGCCGAAAGACCTGGATGCTTCGGAGATTGAAGTCCGCCTGGGGGCAACCTGGGTTGATACAGAGTATATAACACAGTTTATGGGGGAAACCTTTCATACACCGGGCTATTATCTGGGAAGCAAGATTGATGTCCGGTATGCAGCCGTTAATGGGCAGTGGAACATTACCGGGAAAAATATGGACAACAGGGGTAATGCCCTTGTGCAGTCTACTTATGGAACCCAGAGAGCAAATGCGTACCGTCTCTTAGAGGATGCCTTAAACCTGCGTGATACGAAAATCTACGATATCATTGAGGATGCGGACGGGGAACACAGGGTTTTGAATAAAAAGGAAACCATGCTGGCACAACAGAAACAGGAGATGATAAAGGAAGCCTTTAAAGAGTGGATTTTCCGTGACATAGACCGAAGAGAGGCATTATGCAAAAAGTATAATGAATTATTCAATAGCAGCCGTCCACGTGAATACGATGGAAGCCATATTCAGTTTACGGGTATGACACCGGAAATCACGCTGATGCCGCATCAGAAAAATGCGGTTGCCCACATCTTATATGGAAATAATACACTGCTTGCCCATTGTGTCGGTGCAGGAAAAACTTTCCAGATGATTGCGGCAGGTATGGAAAGCAGAAGGCTTGGATTATCCCAGAAAAATTTATATGTGGTACCGAACCATCTGACAGAACAGTGGGGCAGTGATTTTTTGCGGCTCTATCCGGGGGCAAACGTCCTTGTTGCCACAAAGAAGGATTTTGAACCTGCCAACCGAAAGAAATTCTGTTCCCGGATTGCTACCGGGGATTATGATGCCATTATCATCGGGCACAGCCAGTTTGAACGTATTCCTCTTTCTGTAGAACGTCAGGCGGCAGCGATTGAGAAACAGATTCGTGATATTACTATGGCGATTGAGGATGCAGAAGGGCAGGAGGGAACCCGTTATACAGTCAAGCAGATGGAAAAGACAAGAAAATCCCTGCAGACAAGACTGGATAAATTAAATGACCAGACGAGGAAAGACGATGTGGTGACCTTTGAACAGCTTGGCGTAGACAGGCTCTTTGTGGATGAGAGCCATAATTATAAAAATTTGTTCCTCTACACAAAAATGAGGAACATTGCCGGAATCGCCCAGACGGACGCACAGAAAAGCTCCGATATGTTTATGAAATGCCAGTATTTAGATGAACTGACCGGAGGAAAAGGAGTTACCTTTGCAACGGGGACCCCAGTGTCCAATAGTATGGTTGAACTCTACACCATCATGCGGTATTTACAATATGATACAATCCAGAAAATGGGCCTCGGACATTTTGATTCCTGGGCGGCGGCTTTTGGGGAGACGGTTACGGCGATTGAACTTTCGCCGGAAGGGACGGGCTATCGTGCGAAAACACGGTTTGCCCGGTTTTTTAATCTTCCGGAATTGATTTCTCTTTTTAAAGAAAGTGCAGATATCCAGACTGCGGATATGCTGAATCTGCCTGTACCAGAAGCGGAATATATCAATGAGGTGCTAAAACCCAGCGAGATACAGCAGGATATGGTCAGTGCATTTGCCGACAGGGCAGAGGCGGTTAGAAGCGGTTTGGTAGAGCCAACAGTGGATAACATGCTGAAAATTACCAATGATGGAAGAAAGTGTGCGTTAGACCAGCGGCTGTTAAACGACATGCTGCCGGATGAAGCGGACAGCAAGGTAAACCGTTGCGCAAAAAATGCATATGACATATGGGAAGAAACGGCAGAAAAGAAATCAACGCAGCTTATCTTTTGCGATTTGTCCACGCCGAAGAATGACGGGACATTCAATGTATATGATGACATTCGTGAAAAACTGGTGGAAAAAGGAATACCGAGGGAGGAAATTGCATTTATCCATGAAGCGGGCACAGAAGCAAAAAAAGCGGAATTGTTTGCAAAGGTACGTGCCGGACAGGTGCGTATCCTGCTTGGTTCCACGCCGAAATTAGGAGCAGGGACGAATATACAGGACAGGCTTATTGCCCTGCATCATTTAGACTGCCCTTGGAAACCTTCGGATCTGGAACAGCAGGAGGGACGTATCCTTCGTCAGGGTAACCAGAATGAGAAGGTAAAGATATTCCGTTATGTTACGGAAAATACATTTGATGCTTATATGTGGCAGATTTTGGAGAACAAGCAGAAATTTATCAGCCAGATCATGACAAGCAAATCCCCTGTGCGTGCCTGTGAGGATGTGGATGATGCGGCGCTTTCTTATGCGGAAATTAAGGCACTTGCAACAGGAAATCCGTATATCCGTGAAAAAATGGATTTGGATATTCAGGTCAGTAAATTAAAACTGATGAAAGCGAACCATACCAGCCAGAAATACCATCTGGAGACAGACATTGCTAAAAATTATCCGGTACAGATTGCCGCACAAAAAGAGCAGATTGCAGGGCTTCGGGCGGACAGGGAGGCAGTAAAGCCGATTCTGGAAGAGAAGGAAAAAGACAATTTTTCAATGATGATTGGAGGAAAGACGTACACAGACAGGAAGGAGGCAGGAACCGCAATCCTTGCTGCCTGTGCCGGGTTAAAAGCAGTAAAAAGCAATGGGCAGATTGGGGAATTTCATGGCTTTTCCTTAAATGCATCTTATGACAGCTTTTACCAGACCTATAAACTGACAATAAAACGGCAGTGCAGTTATCAGATTGAGATTGGAAAGGATGTTCTGGGCAACCTGCAGCGTATTAGTAATGCCCTGACCGGGATAGAAAAACGTCTGACAGAAGCAGAACAGAAAATGGAGAATCTGTTAAGTCAGCTTGCCACAGCACAGGAGGAGGTGGAAAAGCCATTTCCGAAAGAGGCGGAACTGACAGAAAAAATGGCACGTCTGGCAGAATTAAATTCCCTGCTGAACATGGATGAAAAAGGAACATCCGAAGCACTTGGCATGGGGGAAGATATAGCGGCGGTGGCAGATAGTCCGAGATGTGCAGTCACGATGGCAGGGAGGGTATCAGAGCTTTCCCATACCGCAGACAGTGTACAGAAACCGTCAGTGCTTGGAAAGCTGAAGCAGGCACAAGAACGGCTTTCCCATGAGGCGAAGAATTGGAAACATACCGCAAAGAAAAAAGAACAACAGTTATAAAGAAAATCAAAATAAAGAGCAGAGAATCCCGTCCCGAAAAATCAAATCGGAGACGGGATTTTTGGAAAGGAGATTTATGGCAGAAAAAAGGGAACTGCAGATGAAAGAAATCACAGAACAGCTGGAACAGGGAGTGAAAGAACTGTTTACATCAGAAATGTATACAGAATATCTCCGAACCATGTCCCAATTCCATAATTATAGTTTTAACAATACACTTTTGATTGCCATGCAGAAACCAGACGCCACACTGGTAGCCGGGTATCAGGCATGGCAGAAGAAGTTCAAGCGGCAGGTGCGGCGAGGGGAGAAGGCAATCCAGATTATCGCACCTGCACCTATCCGGGAGAAGCAGGAAGTGGAAAAGATTGATCCGGAAACACAGGAACCTGTGCTGCGGTTTGACGGACAGCCGGAAACAGAAGAGGTGGAAATTGTGATTCCACGGTTTCGTGTGGCCAGTGTCTTTGACATCTCACAGACGGATGGAGAGCCGCTTCCGGAACTGGAGACGCCGGAACTGATGGGGAGTGTCGAAAACTTTAAAGTTTTTATGAAAGCGGTGCAGGAAGTGTCTCCTGTGCCTGTACGTTTCGATGAAATCAGCAGTGGGGCAAAGGGATATTACAGTAATACGGAGAAAGAAATTGTTATCCAAAACGGTATGAGCGAGAGTCAGACAATGAAAACAGGCATCCATGAGGTTACCCATGCGATGCTGCATGACCGGGATTTTATGGAAGAACAGGGAGAGAAAAAGAACCAGATGACAAAGGAAGTAGAAGCGGAAAGTGTTGCCTATACAGTCTGCCAGTATTTTGGTTTGGATACTTCGGATTATTCTTTTCCTTACATTGCCGGATGGAGCAGCAGCATGGATATGAAAGAGCTGCGTACCTCGATGGATACGATACGGAAAACGGCAGGTTCTTTTATTGACAGCATGACAGAAGTGATACAGCGGCTTATGCGGGAACAACCGGAACTGTCACTGTCTGCCATGAAGCAGGCAGAAATACTGATAGACAGGGTAGAACAGGAACGGACACTTTTTAGCGGCGAAGAGAGAAATCTGCTGGTCAATTATGCGTATAAGTTTGACAATGCAGAGGAAACGGAGAAACTTATCCGAAAACTGGCGGAGGCAAAGGCGATTCCAGATCTTCGTTCCGCCACAGAAATCTGCCGGGATATACAAAAAGAAATCGAGTTTCTCCCTGATGGCATGGTGGGAATGACGGAACTGCATCGTTATGGCTATCAGAATGAGGGAATGCTTCCGGTTGAAAGGGAGAGGGCACATGAATTGTTTCAGGAAGGTTTTGAGATATTCGCCCTGTATCCGGATGATACGGAGGCAATGCTGGATGATGAAGGAGAACTTGATACGCATGACGGTCTTTTCGGGATAGAAAAGGCAGTGTGGGAGAAGTACCACAGGAGGGAAGCAGTCAGAGAAGAAAGCGGAATGCCGGAAAAGGAACAAAAGTATCAGGAAGTAGAATTGTTTGATGTCCCGGCACTTTTTATAAATGAACGTGTAGCCGGGGAAGCTGTCCCGGAGGGATTGCACCGCTATGAACTACGAGGGGCAGATTATGATCCCGGTTATCCGCTTACCATAGAAAAACAGGTAATGGTCAATCATGCCGCAACCATTCTCACAGCAGTTCCGCTTTCCCTCCCAGAACAGGGATATTTCCGGCTTGGAGATGAACTGAATTTCACAGGCGAGATGGTGACACTTGCGGAGTATCAGGAAAAAATGAATGCCATAGACCTGAACATAGAACAGGAAAAAATGGAAAATGCCATCGGACGGGCAAATGAAAATCTATATCTGTCCGGTAAGGAAGAGCGGTATGCCATTTATCAGCTTGGTGATTCTGAAAAAGGAAGAGATTACCGTTTTATGGGAATGGATTTTGTGACTGCCCATAATTTAAAAATAAATGCAGAAGATTACCGTCTGGTCTATGGAGGAAAGCTGTCAGAAGGAGAAACTCTAGAGGGACTGTATGAACGGTTTAAGATCAACCATCCGGCAGGATATGAGGGACATTCACTTTCTGTCAGTGATGTAGTTGTTTTGACAAACGGGGGCAGTGCAAAGGCATATTATGTGGACAGTATGGGATTTGCAGAATTACCGGACTTTATCCTGCAGCGTCAGCATGAAGTAAAAATGAACCATAAAAGAGAAGATTCCGCTGTAACACTGGATACTTCCGGAATTGAGATTGAGCAGCATGACGGTCTTTGGCATACCGCTGATGTACGGGAAATCAAGGATGAGATATTTTATCTTATGAAAAACAATGAATATGGTGATTCGGTTGCGGCTGTCATTGTCAATGCAGACGGCGAACTGGTGGCGCAGGAATTGGAGAATGGTTTTGATAAGGGTGCAATGGAAGCAATTCAGGAGTATCTTGCGGAAAAAGGGATGACGTGGGAACCGGAACACCCGGAGAGCGAACAGGGTACATCTTTGGAGAAAAATTATCCGCCCGTTTATCCTCACACATTATCCTATGCGATGGAACATGGCGCTGCGGATGATTATCTGGATTCCAGAAAGCTGAATTTAGACTGTAAAAATGCCATTGAAGAAGCAATTAAGGAAAATTTTGATGGGATGCATCTTGCACAGGAAACTGCAGAAAAGGTATTGGAGGCATATGGTGCAGAGAGAATTTCCTTTGTGCTTGCAAACACGATACAGAAGCATTCTTATGACGGCAGATATTCCAGAGACAATAAAGCATGGGCAGAAACGATTCAAATACCGGAGAATGTCAGCAGGGGAACAGACTTGAATGCAGATTATATTGTAAACAGCCATCCGGCAGTATTGGATGGATTTGTAAATTTGTTCCGTAAAGCAGGGCAGGAGATGAACCATGAACAGGAAATGGGACAAAATGATATATGGAATCTTTCTGGTCAGGAGACAGAACTTGCATATCAGGCGGAAGACCGATTTTTGTTTATCCAGGATACAGAAGGCGGTTATGATTATACATTTTATGGTATGGATTACCGGGAGATAGACGGCGGCATTTATGAGGACAGCGATGATATGACAATCGAGGAAGCTGCGGGGGATCTTCTTGCAGAAGAGGGTTATGCGCTGGAGGACTGTACACGTATAGACTGTGAAGAACTGCAGGAGAAAACAGAAAAAGCGGCACAGGAAGAGATAGAAGAAGCGAGACATTCCTTATCTGCTTCTGATGGAAAAGAACCGGAACCCAAAATCAGCTTTTATGTGGCAGAGTGTACAGAGTTTCACATTCTTGGAGAATATCATGAAGATTTGAGCCTTCAGGAAGCGGCAGAACTGTACCAGACCATCCCGGCAGACCGGATGAACGGGATCAAAGGGATTGGTTTCCGTCTGGAGGACGGCAGTATCTATGACGGGACATATGAACTGATGACGGCGGGAAAAATGCAGACGGAATTTATTAATGAAATCCCGCATTACCGGGACAGTCCGCTGGTACAGCAGGCTATCGTGGATATGGAGAAAATTTTAGATAAATGGAAAGAGAAGGAACTGACGGAACCGGAAAAAGAAAAGCCTTTGGAGCTGGAGAAAACGGCTGAAAAAGCACCGAAAGCGGACATACAGACAGCCAAGGGTAAAGGGAAGAAACAGTCTGTCTTACAGGCGCTCAGGGAACGGCAGGCGAAGCTGAAAGCGCAGGAGACAGGACAGACAGAACAGAAAACACAGGGACGCAGAAAAGGAGAACCGGAATTATGATGAAAAAATTTGAACAGGATGAATGCCTTCTTATGGCGATTTGTCAGGAGGATACTTGCGAACAGACGAAGGAAGAGATGAAAAAGATACTTCCGTTTTTGAAGCATGATACAGAGATGACTGCTCTTGTAAAGGGGACATTGGAGAAGATGGAACATCTGACAGAGGAGGAATTTTCCAAAATGGATTTAACCCCGTATTTGACAGAACTTTTGGAGGATAAGGAATGGATATAAACCAGTTTGCGGTATATCAGTTAAAAAACGGGCCGGAGACGAGACAGATGCGTTTCCGGTCTTATGAAAAACTGCAGCAAAGCGGGATTCAGGTGCGGTACGAATATTACAGGGAGGTGTATCTTGGCAAAATGCAGCGGCAGGATACTCCCGAAAACATAAGAGAACGCCTGCAAAAGAAAATACCGAAAAGCTTCGACGGTCATTCCCTCAGTGTCAGTGATGTGCTGGTTTTGAACCGAGAGGGCGAGATTACCGCTTACTATGTAGAAAAAGAAGGTTTTACCGTCATTGCAGGTTTTATCCGCATTGGCTCATCCGGGGCGCTGCTTACCTTTGAAACTACGAATTTTCATATTGAAGGCAAAGCAGGAAGCTGGCTGGTGCTGGACACCCTGATTATAGACGGCAGGGAATTTTTTCTTATGGAACATATGGAATACGGCAGGAATGCTGCCTATGTGATACTGGATGCAGAAGGGAAAATTGTGGCGGAGGATAACCGGAACGGCTTTGATGAGAACGCAAAGCAGCAGATCAGAGAGTATCTGCACCCGCCAAAGCCTGTGCAGAAGCCAGAGGAAAAGCCGCCGCTTGAAAACTGGCAGAAGTATATGGAAAATGGGGAATATCTCCGCAGTTCGGAAATCAGTGAAGAACAAAACTACAATATGATTGACGGCAGACGGAACAATATGCCTCCGAAAAAGACCAGGACATCGGTATTGGTAAAGCTGCACCAAAAACAGGCAGAGATTGCAAAACGAAGCGGAAAGGAAGTACCGCAGATGGCAGTGGCGGAAGATATGGAGCGCAGACGGAAATAAAGGTTGTAACGTTTTATAAAAACAGAGAAGGGAAAACCGTTCAACGGATTCCCTTCTCCGGTAAAACTTTGGATATCCGATCCAAAGCTACTTTGTGTTCTTATCATATGTTAATTAAAAATAAAATATGTAGCAAAAAGGAACTCACCCTGAGTCCCTTTCCTTTGAAAATTTGGTAATGTCCCCAACACACCGGAAAGGGATTTCTTTGTACTTATATAGTACATGATTTATTGTTTTGTGTCAATATGGTTTTTTAAATAATCCAGTAATTCGGTTGTATCGCCTGTTTCTTCAAGACCCAAAACAGAATAAATTTCTTTTAATGTATCTTGTGCAGTATTTCGTTCTGCTTTAATTTTGGAAATATATGTAAGTTTATCAGAAAGCTTTTTATTTAAGTCTGCATAGTAACCAATCAGCCCCATTGTTTTTGCAAGAGCTTCGTCAACTTTCTTCATATCACTGGCAGGTAAATCACAGATATATGTACCCAAACGGGATTTACTTACACACATGATATTTGAGGCATTTGCCTGTCCGTCCAGTTTGGTAGTTGTACCATCTGCTTCATATTGTGTGGTAATGACAGCAACACAAGGTAAAGTGCTTGTATCATGTGTAATGGGAATCACGATAGTATTCCCAGATTTTAAATTTCCGATGCTATTTTGTACAATAACAGCAGGTCGTTCTTTTTGCATTTCACTTCCGATCCCCATACCGAAATTGCAACGATATACTTGTCCACGTTTTACAACTCGTCTGCTTGCGTTTACAACCAACGTATCTAAATAGAGCTGTGTTTTGAGCCAGTCTAAAAATCTTTGTACTTTATTCAGATCAATATTCATGTAATTCTATCCTTTTCTCATATTTCTTTCAATCAACATACCATATTATACCTGAATTATCAAGAGCAACTCATTTGAAACAAGGTATCTGAAAGCATTGTATAATTCCAATATTACGTGAGAGTCTGTTCTTTTGTATGAGTTTTTTGGTGAGGATATTCTTTTCCTAGAATAGAATTTATATTAGAACGAACCGTATTCAATTCTTTTTGATAATCTCGATAATATTGATACTGCTCTTGGGCTGACTTTTTCTGTTTTAACAATTCTTCTTTCTTTTCTTTCAGCAATTTCATAGAAGGGAGTTTTATATTGCCGGATTTCTCCTTCAGGAATTTCCGGGCAGTTTCATAAAGTGCAATTTCAGCGGAATGCTCTTTACGGAAAACACCCTTATTTTTACTCTGACAAAATTTAGTATAGATAGCTTTATTCGCAAGGTACTGTCCTGTGTAGTGAAGCTGTTCGTTGATTTCCCGTAAGTCTCTTTCCGTTGATTTTAGATTTTTTCGGAAAGTGTCTGTATGCTCTTTTACAGATGAAAAGGAAGTTTCCAGAGCATCGAGAGAATCGTAACCATGTTCCTGAACATAGGCTACCGTTTTTGCCATTTCTTTCAGATTGGACAGTTTTACTTTTCTGGCGTAGGCGGCATTCTGCTGAGCTTTTACACAGTTTTGCAAATCCGTAACCAAATGTAAATCTGATTTTATAAAAAGAATGGCAAACGCAGTTTCATGTGGAATGGAACTATTTTGAGCAGCATACATTTCCGGTGCAGGTATGGCGGCTTTCGGAACAGGAGTTACAACCTCTTCATCGTGACATTTTACATTATTTCCTATTACCTGCAGAAGATAATTCTTTTCATAATGGGTTCCCAGATTTCTTCCGGTAATCGGTTTAGTACGTTCCGGATGGAGATAACTGAATCGTCCTCTGCTTTCTTTTATAAGTATCCCATACTTTTCAGAAAGAATCTTTTGAAATTCTTCCAGAGTATGCGCTGATGAAACGGCACTATCAATGGAGTCCCGTAAAAATTGTTTCTGTGTCTGGAATTTAGTATTACGGGGAGTGACGCCATCGGCAATCATACGTTGATTTTTCGTATCAAGTTTTTCCTGCCCTCTGCGGTTTGCCCAATATTCTTTTTCAGTAATTTTCCTTTCGGCAGGAGTCAGCAAATCCACCTGATTCAGATTTTCCCGGCGGCACATATCCATCACTTCCTGCTTGAGATGAATCAGATATTTTTTTGTTAGATGATGTTTGTTCCCTGCAAGGGAATCACAGGGACGTTCCATAAAGTCCTGACGTTCTACATCAAATTTCCGCAGGCTGTTGATTACAATATGTACATGAATATTGCCACTTCCATTGTGTCCGTCTGTATGTGTGCAGACGAGAGCCTGATGTCCGGGAAAATTCTTTTTTGTATATTCCAGACCTAACTGTTGGGCACGTTCTCCTGTTAATCCATGCTCATCCTTGTCATTCGGATCAAAGCTGAGAATATAATGGTGCGATTTAATTTCATTATAATTTTGGTTTTTATGGTAAGCTGCATTTAGTTCCATACATTCCGTATCAAAGGTAAAGGGATCACAGTTGATTCCGTCCAGATAATATTCTTCACGAGGCTGCAGATGTCCGTTCTCATCAAGCAGCGGTTTCTTTGTGGATTCATCATATTGAAAAATCAAATACCGCTGTGCCTCTCCGTAATCGGCATTTTTACTTGCTATGTGTTTCAGTATCGCCATGAAAAACTCCTGCCATTTTGGTCACTTTATATTTCATCTCATAAAGTTCGGTAATACACTGGTTAATTGCTGCCCTCATTTCCTGTGAATGGATTCCACCCTGATTAAAATATTTTGCAATCTGGTTCAGGTTACTGCCTATCTTTCCAAATTCAGAAATCAGTTTTTTCAGTTCCGGCACATCAGCCACTACTTCATATTTCATCGTAATACGCTGGTTCATCACTTGCTTACGTGCATATTCCGCTACAGGCAGATTAGCTGTTTGGGCATTTTCTGTGACAATATCATATTCCGTATCATTAAGACGGAGCATGATGTGATGATTTCGTTTCAGTTCCTTTTGCTTTTTTGGTCTTGCCATGTTTTATCCTTTCTCGTGATGGAAACCATCACGCTGCGACTATATTCTATATAGAAGCCGAAAAACACAGCTTGCTGTGTAAGAAACCGAGGGAATGGGGAAACGGAATCCCCATCAAGATTGCCCGTAACCAAAATCCACAAAGTGGGTTTTGAGTTACTTGGGCGAATCTTGCTTTAGTTTCAGCGATAGGAAAAATAACAATAGTACAAGTTTTTTTTACATAAACAAAAATTGTTTCAAAACTTAGATTATGATGTAATTGCAAGCACTTAAATCGGAGTCATTTTGAAGGAGGTCTAACATGAATAAAAAAATTAATCCATGCGGAAATAGTATGAGAGAATTGTCAACGGAGGAGTTAGTAAATATTTATGGAGCAGATACAGCAACACCTATCTCTACGATCCCTTGTTCAGTTGCAAAGACGGTTTCTGTAGTTTCAAAGTCTGTGGTGAACAGTTCAAAAGTTTGTATCGGTGCTTCTTTATCAGCAATTTCAGGTATTTTTTCTTATAATAAAGAATGCTTAGGATAGTTCCAGAAGAAGATTGGAAGCCTGCAAAACAAAAAAACAGATTATATTGTGAAGTTATAGTACATAGTAAATTAGATTAATTGCTAAAAAGTGATATGAAAAACAAAACCTTAGACTATTATAATCAAAATGTAACTACATTTATTGCTGACACAATATCAGTGGATTTAAAAGATACACAAAATAAATTTATAAATGCTTTACCAGGAGACAAAATCCTTGATCTAGGCTGTGGTTCCGGAAGGGACACGAAGTATTTTCTAGAAATTGGACTTAAAGTAACTGCTGTAGATGGTTCAGAAGAGTTATGCAAACGAGCCAGTGACTATTTAGGAATACCGGTTTACCATATGTTATTTCAAGAACTAGACCTGGAAGATGAATATAATGGTATATGGGCATGTTCTTCTATCTTGCATTTGCCCAAAGATGAACTTAGAACAGTATTTTATAAGATGGTAACAGCGTTGAAATCTTCAGGCGTTATCTATACATCTTTTAAATATGGAGAATTTGAAGGTGAAAGAAATGGCAGATATTTTACTGATTTTACTATTGAGTTATTCAATGAGTTCATAAAGAATATTCCCGATCTTAAGATAGAAGAGCAATGGATTACCGAAGATGTCAGGCCGGGAAGAAGGGATGAAAAATGGCTAAACTTATTGCTGAGAAAGATGGATACAGTCTAAGCCTTGATGTAGAATATTATAATATACTTGATATTGAATGCTTTTCCCGTATGATGAAAAATCCATCATATTGTTATAAGTTTTATTGGCTGGAAGCAATCGTTCAATTAATATCACAGGGAGTGAAGGAGACAACATTTGATGCTGTAATAGATGAGATGATTAGCAATGCCTGGTATTCTGTCAGAGAATTTCACATCCATTTGAGTGGGATACAGATGGATGGTCAAGTCAGAGATGGTCTGGAGCGAGCTGTACTCAAATTATCGGAATTGAGTAATCTTCCTGCAAATGCATCTAAAATAGAAATAAAAAATGCAATTGTTCAATACGCAGTAGATTTGAAGAGATTTAAAGAACAGGTGACCACTATGGTGCCTTATAGAGCACTTGCTGGCTTTTTTGATAAAGTAGGAGTGGGGGTTGATTGGGGAAGCAGTCGTAAATTGGTAAGCAGTATTGAAGAAATTAATAAAGAAGTTATGCCGCTTCCATATACTTTGGGAAAAAGCAGTAAGCTTAAGATGGAAATTTATTTTCAGCCATCCTGGATTCAAATGATACAGGATAATACGGTATCCATTCTTGGCTGGATTCAATATGAGAAAGTAAAATGGCTGCAAAACAATAATCCGGAAGTTCCCGGTCTTGTATATAAACTTACACCCATGGATGAAAAAATGCGTAAACTTAATCATGTTCGTAAACTATGGGAAGGAGTTCTGGAATTAAGCGAGATAAGAGATGTATTTACTGGTAATCCTGTAATTCATAAAAAGTATGATGTGGATCATTTTATCCCATGGTCATTTGTAATGAATGACGAATTATGGAATTTAATGCCTATGGATTCCTCTCTTAATTCGTCCAAAAGCAATAAACTTCCTAAATGGGATCCGTTCTTTGAAAAATTTGCTAATAACCAGTACTTGCTTTATGAACTGATACATCAGAAAGCTGGGATACATAAATTGTTTGAAGGCTGCTACAGAGATAATCTGCATTCTATCTGGGCTGGACAAGAACTGTACCGGAAAGGAAATTCAAGAAAAGAATTTTACAATATACTTCAGAAGAATATGCAGCCAGTCTATGACTCAGCGAGAAGACAAGGGTACGAAATTTGGAACAATAAATGATATTTTAAAACGGAAATTATTTTTTACTATGAGATAAATGCCAGGAAATAAAAGGAGTGTGTCCCATTATGTACAACATCATTAAACGATACGTTGAAAACGAAAACCAAAATGGTCTTCTTCTTATCGACATGCCCACAGGCTCTGGAAAGACGTATTCGGCAGTTGAGTTTATTTATGATTCTTGTATGAGTCCGGACAACAAGGACAGAAAATACATATTTGTGACTACACTGAAGAAAAATCTTCCTTATGAGGATTTTAGAAAACGATTTGTTGAATCTGGACATGAGGAGCTCTTTCAGGAGAAAATTCTGTTGATTGATTCTAATATGGACAGTGTGGTGGACGGATGGTGCCAGGAAGTTGAAAGGGCGATACCGGCGGAGATAAAAAGATGTGATGAGTATAAGGATTTCCAGAAAGATTTAGACTTTGTAAAGAAGCAGCGCGAGGATAAATCTTCTATGCTTCGCGAGTTTTTACCCAGTATTGAGAAAAATCTCCGGGAGAAGACCGAACCAAGATTTCGCAGATTGGTGTCTGAATATCTTGAGAAAAATTACAGAACAGTGGAAAAGAGAATTTATGCCATAAAAAAGGATAAGAATTGGCAATGGTTGGGAAAATTGTATCCGGCGGTATTCACGAAGGACAGGCAGGTCCTGCTGATGAGTATGGATAAATTCCTTAGCAGAAACACGACTATTGTTGAGCCTTCCTATATGTTTTGCAACTCTGACATTATTAAGAATGCAGTTATTTTTATCGACGAGTTTGATGCAACTAAGGACACAATTTTGAAGCGAATAATCGAAAATGGATTGCATGATAAAGTAGATTACATTGAACTGTTTAAGGATATATATGCAGCTCTTCATACAGATGAATTTCCAGCTGTTTTAACAGTCCCTTCGAAGGAACGGCAGGACGGAAAATATCGGGATCAAACCCTGGAATCTGTTGTGGCAGGAATTAAAGAAAAGGCGGACCATATTTATTCGACTTATTCTTTACAGTTTAAGCATAGAACATTGGGAGAACTATCAGATGCGTACCAGAATTATCTGTTTCAGGACCATCAGTTCCATTCTATTCTTAATGCAAATAATTCTTACATCACAATGCATAGTGATACAGGTCAGAAAATCAATTCTATTGGATTTTCACAAAAGAAACCAGAAAGAGCTAAGAATAATATTCAGACAATGTTAGGGCAGCTTCGGGGATTTATTACATATTTTCAGGGTGCAGTAAATATTCTGGCTATCAACTATATGCAGTGCAAGAAGGAGAAGCGAAAAGAGGGCGAAGACGCATTCACAATGGAATCTTCTATAAGATCTGTGCTGGCGTTGTTTCGGTTAAATGATGCTAGTATTGACTATCTGACTACGCAGATTATGATGACATCACACAAAATAAAGGGCAAAATCCAACCGGCTGAATTTGATCTTTCTTTTTATGAGAATGGATTTCGTTACTACGCTTTTGAAAATAATACAGAGCATGATATGCAGTCGCAGATTATGATGTATTCATTTCAAAATACACCGGAAAAGACTTTGCTTAGATATTGTGAAAAGGCTAAAGTAATAGGAATCTCTGCTACCGCTACGGTTTCTTCTGTCATTGGCAATTATGATATAGATTATCTGAAAGATAAAATGCAGGAGGTTTTTATCGAGACAACGCCAGAAGAAAAACAGGGATTGATAGATACTTTCAATGAGAGTCAGAAAGGTTATCAGAATGTAAATATTCATGCTGAACTGCTGGGATGTAAGGGAACTTATTCGTTGGAAGCATGGCTAAGTGTATTTGATGATAAAGAGCTGGCAGAAGCAATTTATGGGAAAATACAGAGACTGTATGGTGAAGGCGAAGATAAAAATGATTATTTCAAAAAGAGGTATCTTCGTATTGGTTTAGCTTTTAAACAGTTTGTGACTCATGAGGATATTCATTCTTTTCTGTGTGTTCTGAATAAGCATCCCAGACCGAAAGATCGAGATCTTGATCGGGACGTGTTGTTTGATATTTTTGCCTATATTGCTGCAGACAAAAAATGGAATGGATACGATAAAAGAAAAACAGTAGTTTTCCTTGATGGCTCAGAATATGAGGATAAGAAAACTAATCTGATAGAAAGACTTGCCGCTGGCGAAAAATTGTTTGTAATTTCAGTATACCAGACAATCGGTGCAGGGCAAAATTTACAATACCCAGTTCCCGGAGCCCTGGCGGACAGTGTTGTGAAAATTAATGATAGAACTCTTAAAAATGAGAAAGATTTTGATGCAATCTATTTGGATAAACCCACAAATCTGATTGTTCCATTAAGCGATAATATGGAAGAAAATGAGTTTGTAAAATATCTTTTCCAGATGGAGTTTTTGCAGGAAACATCAGAGCTTTCTTCGTATGATACGCTGCTCAATATCAAAAAAGCATTTAGGACTTTTATGATGGGACATCGTAATGATGATGGATTTGCCAATATCTACCAGAAGAAAAGTGTAATGCTTCTGAGCACCCGCTATATTATTCAGGCTATTGGACGTATTTGCAGAACAAATCAGAAGAATAGAAATATTTATGTTTATGCGGATGACAGTATTGCTGATTGCCTGGACGTATCTGTTGTGGAGGGGCGTACCTTTAATCCTGAATTTATTGCCCTTGTAGATGCTGTTAAACAACAAGGAATAAAGACACCAGAAATTATGTCATTGGAAGATAGCGCTTCGCTTAGGGCTGTACGTGTGAATAAAGAAATAAAAAATATGCTCAACAATGACTGGACGGAAGCCAATATAAAAAAGTGGAAAGCGTTAAGAGGGCTTGTACTTATGCGGCCCACTATTTCAGCAGCAGAGGCAAAGAAAAACTTTATTATCCGGAATTTCTATGTCCAGCTTCCAGAACCTGCAAATACTTATTTTTATTATCAACATGAAGATTATAACAGTGTTTCAATTTCTTTTGATAGAGATAAAAATCATATAATGAAAGTATCTGAGGAAGGGACAAAATTACAGCATATGCTTAGAATCCCTGGTGTAAAAGAATTGTTCCAGCAAAATGGATATGCGACTTCCTTTGAAGTAAATGACTATATTATGACGCCGCCATTATGGAATAATATTTATAAAGGGGCACTTGGCGAAGTTGTCGGTAAATTTCTTCTGGAGAGAAATCTTAAAATTGTGATAAAAGAGATAGAGGATCCGGCATTGTTTGAATTGTTTGATTTTGAAGTGGCAGGAAGTTCGGTTTATATTGACTTTAAAAACTGGCAGGAAGGTGTGACGGAAGACAAGAATGCTGTTATTAGGAAAATTGCAGACAAGGCAAAGAAATGTGGCTGTAAATGTGTGGTAGTTGCAAACATTTATGCAGAGGGAGAATGGAGTATTTCAGATACCGAGCTTGATGGTATTCGTATTATATCATTGCCTTGCCTTGTAAAGAGTACTGGCGGTAAACTTTATTATGATAAGGATGCCTGGGACATTCTGAGGGGGGTGTATTGATGAATACAAGTATTAAGACAAATCAACTTGAGTATTCTTTGAATCGAGATAAATTTTCGGAGAAATATGATATTTTTTGCCTTGAGACCAGTGATAAGTATATAAAAAGAGGTGCATATATTTTAGATGCTGCTGAATTATGCAATGATATAAAGGCGATTAAGTTTGAATCCGGCAGAAAAGTGTACCTGATGATGTATAAGAATCCTTCAAATAAAGCGAGGCTTAAGCAGCTTTTGGCTAAGGTGGAGGAAGGAGATAGATTCTCAATTGTCAATATGAATGTATGTGACATAAAGGACGATTACCTGATTCAGCTATTGTTAAATTCTATGGGAAGCTATGATTCTGAGTATTTGAAATTCAATAATCTTACCGGTCACTTATATTGTTTTCATTCAGATTGGATTAAGCATGGGAAAGAAAAGCATGCTGATGTAATCTGGAAAGTACCTTGCCTGGAAATAAAGGTTTCCTCATCAATGAGTCTGGAGCTAAATGTAAGGACATTTACATCGGAACTTCTGCGAAACAGAATTACTTTTTCAAAAAGAAAGTTTGAAGATTATCCTAAATATGTTTTTTCTGCAAAGAATACGCTAAGACGGCGGTTAAAGGAGGATACTGAGACCTGTTTTATACAAAGACAGATTGATGGAGTGAAAACAGAGATAACTTTTCTTGATTTACAAAGCAAGGAGAAATTCGAACATACCAAGATGGGAGTGCTTCAAAATGTAATTGCAGCTTTTAATGAAAAATTTGCAGGAATTTGCAGACTGGGATTTCAGAGTAAAGAGGTGAAGCGCAGGATAGATTATTCAAAATCTGTGCAAAAGGAAAATGTTAAGCGGATTAAAGAAATTCTGGAAGAAACAGGCGTACATTTAGTGGATAAAATTGGTGATGACTATTCTGCGCTATTTATAAAAAATATAAAGCTGCTTCTTGAAACGAAATATGAAATCGCAGCGAGTACCGGGAAACGTGTAAGAAAGGATACGCTCAATATTGTACTTATTCATAATGCAGAGTATTATAACGGCGTGAATGATCCGCATGATGAAGTATATGATGGAGTTGCAGTTCAACATATTACATTTGAGAATTTTTCTGATAATAGTGAATTCGCACTTGCTACAGTTGTTCATGAAATAATCGTTAAAAAAGATATTGAAGAAGGCAGGATTACTCTTTTTGACTGGGAGGAACTTGGATTTGACAGGGAAGTATCTTTTGGTATGGAGACTAAAATTGATGAAGAGAAGAGATATTTTTTTATGAAAATTAATCCGGATGGAACTTTTGAAATACAGGAGAAAGAGCTTTCGCTGTTTGAAACAAATGAGTATTCTGAAATGACAGAAATTTTTGAACAAGGGAGGACAGAACTGGAAACAGTAAGAGGGGTTATTAAATTCGCAGATGAAAATATTAATGTAATAAAAGACTCAGGGCTGTTTACAATCCCGGAGACTGCTAAAATAAAGGAATTGCTTGAAAAGGGAGACAATAAACTCCGAGGTCGGGAACGACGGGAAGAATTGTTGACTTCTCTATTAGATATAAAGCTGTATGAAGAAAATGGAGCTTACTATTATTTCGTAGGAACAATCGGTGAAGGCATGCGCCAGAAGATTCCGAGAGCAGCTGTTATCAGGAAAGTAGAAGGTTATAATGGGGCTGATTTATGTTTTGATAGATTGCTTCCGCTGCTGAATGTTTTATTTGTACATAATGGGCAGCTTACGGTGATTCCATTCCCATTTAAGTATTTGAGAGAATATGTGAATAGATAAATCCTCTTTCCGCCTTGTATTCGCCATTCCCGCATGTTACTATAAACTCGTGAATATCTTTTGATCTGCGATTTGTTTCCAACATAGGGAGGATTAATGCGGAGGACAACACAGCAGAACAAAAGAAAAAGAGACATTGGCTATCATCCTGAAATACATGCGAAAGATGTAAATAGCAGAGAGATTTTCAAGAACGACACGTTGACAAGCCAGTTCTTGAGAAATTACACGAACATACCGATTTTTGCAAATGTTCAGCCGGAGGATATTGAAGATGTATCGCGGAAATACCGGGCGTTTCTAGGTGTGGAGTATGAGTCGGATACGATTAAAAAAGTGTACATCCGCCGTGAAGATGGAACTTTAGAAAGAGAAGTTTATGTGATTTCGCTGATTGAACATAAAAGTGATATTGACTATGACGTGGCGATGCAGCTTCTCAGGTACATGACTGTAATTTGGCAGGAATACAAGAAGAACCGGAATAAAGAGAATAAGGATGCCAGCAAAAGGAAAAATTTTAGATATCCATTAATTATTCCAATTGTGTATTACGAAGGTTCGAAAAAGTGGACAGCTGATTTACATCTGAAAGATCGGATTGATTTCGCAGAAGGAATGGAAAAGTATATCCCTGATTTTGCATATCAGATAGTGAGTGTTAACCAATATACCAATGAAGAACTCAGCAAAAAGTGTGATGAAATGGCACTTGTGATGCTGATTAATAAAATACAGACACCGGAGGATTATGAAAAGTTCAGGAATGTTTCCGAAGAACTGATAGATTCCATATATGGCAATGCTCCGGAAGAGATAAAAGAAATATATAAAAATGTTATATGGTCTTTACTGATGAAGATGAATGTGCCCACGGAAGAAGCAAGAGAATTAATGGGTGAGATTGGAGGTCGTGGAATGGGTTATCTGTTTGAGAACATGGAAAAAATGGACATTCAGGCTGAAAGACGAAATACGCAGAGAGAAAAGGAACGCGCAGATAAAGCAGAAAAAGAAAAGCACCAACTGGAACTTGAAATTCTGCGGCTAAAACAGGAGTTGGCGAAGCAGCAGAATGCAACTGGAAACTGATAATTTTATTTTAAAGGGGCGGAAACAAACCGGGCAGAGGACATTAATGGAATAGTAATGTGAAACTATGGGTGAAAATTGGGGAGTAAAATAATGTTTAGAAGGTTCTTCTATGATAAAATAAATATCATTAGGGGAACCTTTTATTATGGAAAAACAGTAAGCGATGAATAATCACCCGGTCACGACCTCCAGGGAACCTCAAATGTTCAGGTTCCCACGATTTTCCGGTCTTACGTTTTCGATATCTGTTATGCCTGTGCATCTTTCTTTTATGAACTCACTCCATGGCATCAGCTGTTCTATGCCTGCGGGCTCATCCTTGTAGTCCGGCATATACAGCAGCAGAGTGTACAGATATTGGAAGATGTTCAGGCCATTCGCCTTTGCTGTTTCTATGATACTTAATACGATCGCACTTGCCGTTGCTCCATTGACAGTATCATGAAACAGAAAGTTCTTGCGCCCAGTTACATAACTTTTTGCCCGGCGTTCTGCTGCGTTATTGGAGATCTCGCATCTTCCATCCAGCAGATAATTCATAAGGGTTTCCTTATGGTTAAAAGCGTAGTTCACTGCTTTTTCCAGTTTGCTTCCTCCTGTTGGCTTCAGGGTTTCCAGCCAGTTCCAGAATTCATTCCAGATGGCTGGCTCCTGTTCCTGGCGTTTCTGTTTCCGCTCTCCTGCAGGGAGTCCTTTATACAGGCGTTCCAGATAAAACAGGCGGTTACAGAATACGACACCCTTTTCGGCTGGAAGCAGTTTCTCATCTGTGGCAGTCCCCTCCGGCGGTTCTGCAATCTCCTGTTCGGAATTGATGTCCAGCAGCTTCATTTTTTTCTGACAGGCTTTTGGGACTGCCTCAAAAAACTTCCGTCTGCAGTGGACAAGACAGCATACCAGGACAACGTCCTCGATCCTTCCGTATGCAGCATATCCATCGCAGTGGAGCAGCCCGGTAAAACCGGACAGGAATTCAATCGGATGGTCTCCGCTGCGTCCTGACCGGTAATCATACAGGATAATGGGAGGCAGCCCATCCGTCCCACTCAGATAGATCCACATATAGGATTTTGAGGTGGCACTTTTCCCTTCTTCATGAAGGACCTGGCATGGGACTTCATCGGCATGGAGTACCTCCCTTTTCAGGAGTTCCTGATGCAGGGCTTCATAGACCGGAAGGAGATAGTTCAGCGCACAGTAGTTATACCAGTGTGCCGCCGTTTCCCGTGGGACAGGCACTCCTTTTTCAAGCCAGTCCTTTGACTGCCGGTAAAAGGGAAGGTGCAGGAAGCTTTTCTGGTACATAACAGTTGCAACCATATCTGGTGAAGCGGGGCTGTGTGCAAGAAGCGGCTTTGGTGTTTTCCCTTCCAGGATGGTCGTCTCATCTTCTTCACGGCATACCGGGCAAACAAGGGTTTCCTGCATATACCGTACCCGGACGACCTTTGCCGGGGTGATGCGCAGCTCTTCCCGGACAAACTTATAGCCCAGATGTTCCATTTTGGAATCACAGTCCGGACAGATACGTTCTTCTTCCGGGATATCACATGGAACTTCTACTACGGGAAGGGCCTCGTACAGATCGGCACGGACGGATTTCTTCTTTCTGACCCGTTTATGCTCTTTTACAATTGTCGTTGGCTCCGCCTCTGGGACGGTTTCTTCTACTGGTTGGGAAGCCTTTGTTTTTTCACTGGATGATCCAAAGAGCTTCCGCTTCAGTTCATCCAGTGTTTCATTCAGGTTTGCAATGGTACTGCGCAGATCTTTTATGGTTGCCCTCAGGTCAGTGATCGTCTGTTCCTGTTCTTTATTCGTTTTTAATAGAAGCTGGATCATTTCCTCGGCATCAAGCGACATAGCGGTCTCCATCCTTTGTTTTCTTACTGCTATTAATTATAAGAAAATATCAGCCAGATGGCAAACTGCCGGAAATGCTGGTACCGTCAATCTGACGGTATCCCATATGTGGATATCTCTCCCAAAAGAATGAGACTGCATACGGATTTTCCATCCTCTTTAGAAAGATATCCACATCTTTTCTGGCAGGAGACCTGTCCATCCAGACATCATCCACATGACACCTGGACAAAGAAAGTCAGACTGTGGATAACGGTAAGCGCACCTTTCTGGAACTGGAAATACAGGATTTTTAAATTCTCCGTTTTGCACAAAATATTAAAAATCCTTCTTTTTCCCACCGCTTTTGATCGCTTTTGGCTGATCGATAGAAAGGCCTTCCATAAGCCAGCGGAATTCCTGACGTGTCAGGAGCCTGGCTTCCGAAGCATTCCGGGGCCACTGGAACCTGCCGCTTCCATCAAGCCTTTTTTGCAAAAGTACAAACCCATCCTTGTCAAAATGCAATGCTTTGAGTTTGCGGCTGTCCCTTCCACAGAAAAGGTAAACCGCATTTGCGTAGGGATCGAGTTCGTAAACATCACGTATGATCGCCATGAGGCCATCAAAACTCTTGCGCATATCTGTCCGGCCACATTATCCATATATGTAGATAATGTGGCAGAACAGATATGCGCAAGTCCATTGATGGATTG
>OLON01000345.1_pt1 | contig 33519 bp, 31 predicted proteins | sample 1672691 | NCBI WGS metagenome assembly OLON01 (sample SAMEA3136714, study PRJEB25190) | human gut metagenome | biome: human gut; feature: human-associated habitat; material: faeces | place: Austria | collected 2013
GCGCCGCATCAGGCGTCCCCTCAGGGGCCCGGGCACCACGACGGGCCGGTAGCGTGAGGCGACAAGGTGACGCGATGACGAGGAGAACGCATGTCTGATCCGATCACGGTCTTTCTGGCGGACGATCAGGAGCTGGTCCGCAGCGGGTTCCGCATGCTCATCGACGCCGAGGACGACATGGAGGTGGTCGGCGAGGGCGTCGACGGGGCCGATACCGTGCGCCAGATCGCCACGCTGCGTCCCGATGTGGTGCTGATGGACATCCGCATGCCGGGCATGGATGGCGTGGAGGCCACCAAGCAGGTGGTGGCGCTGGACAATGGCACGAAGGTGCTGGTGCTCACCACCTTTGACCTCGACGAATATGTGTTCGCCGCACTCAAGGCCGGCGCCTCCGGCTTCCTGCTGAAGGACACCCGCCCGGCCGACCTGCTCAGCGCGATCCGTGCGGTGGCCGCCGGTGATTCGGTGGTGGCTCCCAGTGCGACGCGCCGGCTGCTCGACCATGTGGCGCCCACCCTGCCCGACCACGTGGGCGAGCCCGACGAGCGCCTCGACGTGCTCACCGACCGCGAGCGCGAGATTCTCGTGCTGGTGGCCCGGGGCCTTTCCAACGACGAGATCGCCGAGGAGCTGTTCATCTCGCCGGCCACGGTGAAGACGCATCTGGCCCGCGTCATGGCTAAGACCGATGCTCACGACCGCGCCCAGCTCGTCGTCTTCGCCTACGAGACGGGTTTGGTGACGCCTGCCCCCTAGGGGGACTGTTCACTTGCACAAAATCCAACTTGGAAAGTAATCCCTGATCAAGATTATAATCACAGGAAACTTGAGTGAAAAAAACTCAAGTTTTTCTCCGTCTCCTCTTGCATTCCTTCCCGTAGCTGTTATGATGCGTAACTGTTTAGCACTCGTTGCTACCGAGTGCTAGCACTTAACCCAACCGAGTGGTTAAATTGGAAGTTGCGCGAAGGCGCTACAACAACCATTGAAAGGACGGCAAGCTATGAATTTGAAGCCTCTGGGCGACCGCGTCATCCTGAAGCAGGACGAGGCCGAGGTTACCACCGCCTCCGGACTGTTCCTGGCCTCCGATGCCAAGGAGAAGCCCCAGACCGGTACCATCATCGCCGTGGGCGAGGGCAAGATGGACAAGGACGGCAAGCTGCTTCCTATGCCTGTTAAGGTCGGCGACAAGGTCATCTACGGCAAGTTCGGCGGCACCGAGGTGACGCTGGACGGCGAGAACGTGCTTATCCTGCGCGCCGACGACATTTACGCCGTAGTTGAATAACTGAGAAGATAAACCGAGAAGATAGATCCACTGAAAGGAACGCGAACTTATGGCTAAGGAAATCAAGTTCGATACCGATGCCCGCTCCGGCTTGGCCGCGGGCGTCTCCAAGCTGGCCGATGCCGTCAAGGTGACGCTCGGCCCCAAGGGCCGCTACGTGGCTCTTGAGAAGTCCTATGGCGCTCCGCTCATCACCAACGATGGCGTGACCGTCGCCAAGGAAGTCGAGCTGGAGAACCCGGTCGAGAACATGGGCGCCCAGCTGGTGCGCGAGGTGGCCGTGAAGACCAACGACGTGGCCGGCGACGGCACCACCACCGCCACGCTTCTCGCCGACGTCATCGTCTCCGAGGGTCTGAAGAACGTGACCGCCGGCGCCGACGCGCTCGGCATCCGCCGCGGCATCGAGAAGGCCACCGACGCCATCGTGGCCGCCATCAAGGCCGACGCCACCCCGGTGTCCACCAAGGAGCAGATCGCCAACGTGGGCCGCATCTCCGCCGGCGACGCCGCCATCGGCGACAAGATCGCCGAGGCCATGGACGCCGTGGGCAACGACGGCGCCATCTCCGTGGAGGAGTCCCAGACCATCTTCGGCATCGACATGGACATCGTCGAGGGCATGCAGTACGAGCGCGGCTACATCTCCCCCTACATGGCCACCGACATGGAGAAGATGGAAGCGGTGCTGAAGGATCCCTTCATCCTGCTGACCGACATGAAGATCAACTCCATCCAGGACATGGTTCCGCTGCTGGAGGAAGTCATGCGCGCCCAGCGCCCGCTGTTCATCGTGGCTGAGGATGTCGAGGGCGAGGCTCTGTCCACCATCCTGCTGAACCGTCTGCGCGGCACCCTGAATGTCGTGGCCATCAAGGCCCCCGGCTTCGGCGACCGCCGCAAGCGCATCCTCGAGGACATCGCCGTGGTCACCGGTGCCCAGGTCATCGACAAGGACTTCGGCATGACCATGGCCGATGCCACGATGGAGATGCTCGGCACCGCCAAGACCGTGAAGGTCACCAAGGACACCGCCCTTATCGTGGACGGCGCCGGTAAGAAGGAGGACATCGAGAACCGCATCCAGATCATCCGTGCCGAGCTCGAGCGCGTCGATTCCGACTTCGACCGCGAGAAGGCCCAGGAGCGTCTGGCGAAGCTCTCCGGCGGCGTTGCCGTGCTGAAGGTGGGTGCTGCCACCGAGTCCGAGCTGAAGGAGAAGAAGTCCCGCATCGAGGACGCCCTGCAGGCGACCCGCGCGGCCGTGGAAGAGGGCATTGTCGCCGGCGGCGGCGTGGCGCTCGTGGACGCCATCGGCGCCCTGGACGCCGTCAAGGCCGATGACAAGGACGAGGAAGTCGGCATCGACATCATCCGCAAGGCCATCGAGGCCCCGATGCGCGCCATCGCCCAGAACGCTGGCTTCGAGGGCTCCGTCGTGGTGGAGAAGGTCAAGAGCCTGCCGAAGGGCGAGGGCCTGAACTGCGCCAACGGCGAGTACGGCAACATGATCGAGATGGGCGTGAACGACCCGGTGAAGGTGACCCGCACGGCGCTGCAGTCCGCGGCCTCCGTGGCGGCCCTCATCCTCATCACTGAGGCCACCATCAACGAGATCCCCAAGGAGGGCCCCGATCTGAGCGCTCTGGCTGCCGGCATGCAGGGCGGCGGCGGAATGTACTAGGCCCCAAGCAAGGAAAACTTGCACGTGGCTTAACCGCACAACCAACTAAATCGCAGAAGGGCGCCTCATCAGGGGCGCCCTTCCTGTTGTGCGCAGGTTTTTGCTGTGCATCTTGGAAATCGTGCTTTTTTGGATAGCTCAGCTTGGAAAATGTGCTTTTTTGTTTTCGGAAAACACCCATTTTGACCTGGTAAAACTCAAGAAATATCAGGTCAAACCCCTATTCAAAAAAGCACATTTTCCAAGCTGTGCTAACAGCCAATTCGCGGTCACATCCTTTTCTATGGGCGTTTTCGGCAGTCGTTCACAAGAGGGGCGCGATCTCCTAAGATAGTGTGATACGCGAAAATGGCCCCGAAGCCCAAGGAGGTTTCCGTGGAATTGTTGGAAGAGCGCATTCGCCGCGATGGCGTGGTGAAGGCGGGCGGTGTGCTGAAGGTGGACGCCTTCTTGAACCACCAGATGGACATTGAGCTGTTCTCCCAGATGGCCGAGGAATGGAAGCGCCTGTTCGCGGGCAAGCCCATTAACAAGATCCTCACCATCGAGGCCTCGGGCATCGGCATCGCCGCCGTGGTGGCGCACCATTTCGGCGTGCCCGTGGTGTTCGCGAAGAAGACCCAGTCCATCAATTTGGACGGCACGATGTATTCCACGCGCATCCAGTCCTTCACCCACAACCGCATCTACGACGTCATCGTCTCCACGCGCTTCCTCGGGCCCGACGATCACGTGCTCATCATCGACGACTTCCTTGCCAACGGTTGCGCCCTGCGCGGGCTGCTCGAGATCTGCGAGAGCGCCGGGGCCACCGTGGAGGGCATCGGCATTGCCATCGAGAAGGGCTTCCAGCCCGGTGGCGACGAGCTGCGCGAGGCAGGTTACGACCTGCAGTCCCTCGCCATCGTCGAGGCCATGGATCCCGCCACCGGAGCTATCGAGTTTCGCTCATGAGCCGCAAGAGAAACGTGGAAAGCGAGGGCGGCGTGGCGTTCGTCGACCCGAAGATGAAGGCGCTCTCGTCCCTTGATGGCGAGATTGGCTGGCTTGCGGCCTTCCCCTATGGCCTGCAGCACGTGCTGGCCATGTTCGTGGCGAACCTCGCGCCCATCGCGATCATCGCCGCGGCGGCCGGCCTTCCCGAGGACTTGCGGGCCACGCTCATCCAGAACGCCATGTTCATCGCCGGCATCGGTACCTTCGTGCAGCTGTTCCCCGTCTGGCGCGTGGGCAGCGGGCTCCCCATCGTCATGGGCATCAGCTTCACCTTCGTCTCCGTGGCCTGCACCATCGCGGCGACCCAGGGCTACGGGGCGCTCGTGGGAGCGGTCATCGTCGGCGGCCTCATCGAGGGCGTGCTGGGTTTGTTCGCCCGCTGGTGGCGGCGCATCATCACACCCATTGTGGCTGCTGTGGTGGTGACCTCTATCGGGTTCTCGCTGCTCGGCGTGGGGGCGGCCTCCTTCGGCGGCGGTTCCGGCGCGGAAGATTTCGGCAGCGCCACGAACCTCATCCTCGGCACCGTCTCGCTTCTGGCGTGCCTCGCGTTTCAGGGCCTCGCCAAGGGCGCTACGAAACAGCTCTCGGTGCTCTTCGGGCTCATCGTGGGATATCTGGTGGCCATTCCGCTGGGCAAAGTGGACTTCTCCGGCTTCGCTTCGGCGCAGCTCTTCTCGCTGCCGGGAGTGCTGCCCGTGACGCCGGAGTTCAACCTGGGCGCCATCATCACCGTCACGCTCATTTTTCTCGTGTCTGCTACCGAAACGGTGGGCGATTGCTCGGCGCTCACGGCCGCCGCGCTGCGCCGCAACCCCACGGACAAGGAGCTTTCCGGCGCTGTGACGGCCGACGGTCTCGTCAGCTCGCTCGCCGGCGTGTTCGGCTGCTCGCCGGTCACCTCCTTCTCGCAGAACGTGGGCCTGGTGGCCATGACCGGCGTGGTGAACCGTCGCGCCATTGCTACAGGAGCGGTCGTGCTCGTGCTCGCCGGTTTCGTGCCCGTGGTGAGCCTCGTGTTCGCCTCCCTTCCCGAGGCCGTCCTCGGCGGCTGCACCATCATGATGTTCGGCAACATCATCGTCAGCGGCTTCCAGATGATCGCCAACGCCGGCTTCTCCCAGCGCAACATCACCATTGCCGCGCTGTCGCTGGCCGTGGGCATCGGGTTTACCCAGATGGGCGACATCTTCGCCATTTTCCCGGAGCTGGTGCAGAGCGTCTTCGCCGACAACTGCGTGGCCGTGGTTTTCGTCGTGGCCATTCTGGCGAGCCTGCTTTTGCCCAAAGATCAGAAGGTGGAGGGGCCGCTCATCGTGGAGGAGGGCAACGATTCGGTGGATGCTGCCGCAGACGCGCTAGAATCTTAGGCCCATGGAAACCATCGCGCACATAGCCGAGCACGTGCTGGAGCATTCTCTGGCCGACACCCTGTACCTCATCCCGTTTCTGTTCGTCACCTACCTGGCCATGGAGTGGCTCGAGCACAAGACCGGCGGCAAGACCCAGGAGGCCATCCGCCACGCCGGCGCGGCCGGGCCCATCGTCGGCGCATTTCTGGGCGTGGTGCCCCAGTGTGGCTTCTCGGCCGTGGCGGCCACACTGTACGCGGGTCGCGTGATCACGCTGGGGACGCTGTTCGCCGTGTTTCTCTCCACCTCCGACGAGATGCTGCCCATTTTCCTGGCCGAGGCGGTACCCGGCAATACCATCTTGTCCATCATGGGGGCGAAGGTGGTCATCGGCATGGTCATGGGCTTCATCGTGGATGCCGTGCTGCGCCTGGCGCGCCGCGACAAAGAGCGCCTGCGCATCCACGAGCTGTGCGAGCAGGACCAGTGCGGCTGCAACCACGATTGTCACACCTGCGAGCAGGCTCCCGAACGCGTCTACGAGCACCACGACGACGTGGAGCACACCCATGAGCACGGGCACGGTTGGAAGGGCATCCTGAAGAGCGCCACGAAGCACACGGTGCAGGTGACGTTGTTCATCTTCCTCATCACCATTGCGCTGAACGTCGTGCTGGAAACGGTGGGGGAGGACGCGCTCGCCCAGTTCCTCGGCGATAACCCGAATTTCTCGGTGTTCGCGACCGCGCTTGTGGGCCTCATTCCGAATTGCGCCGCCAGCGTGGTCATCGCCCAGCTGTACGTGGAGGGCGTGCTGGGGGCCGGCGCCATGCTGGCCGGGCTTCTGGTGAGCGCCGGCGTGGGACTGCTCGTGCTCGCCCGGGCCAACCGCCCCTGGAAGCAGAATGTTGCCATCATCGTGGTGCTGTATGCCACGGGTGTGTTCTGGGGCCTCATCTGCAACGGCCTGGGCGTCGTGTTCTAGCGATCCCGTTGACGTCCGCTCGGCGGAACCGTGCTGCGCCGGGGATCGCGAAGTGGTTTTCGGCCTCGTTGCCGTTTTGTTAAATCTGACGGCCCGTCAAAATTGTCCTTGCGCCGCCTTCTCGTTAGTACTACGCTCGCAACGTTAACTTTTCTGGTCATCAATGGGAAGAAGGCGATGGGGTTGGCAGGCCGCGGCGAAGTCATCGAGCGACTTCTTGCCGCCCACGAGGCATGGTTCGACATCGATCGCGACCACCGTTTTGCCGGACGCACCTTCCCAGGTTACGCCGAGTTCCATTCCTGCGCCTCCCGGTACGTGCTCGTCAAGCGCGCGAAGCTGTGGGAGGCTGCCAGTCACGAGCACCTGTTCTTCTGGGACACGCCTCGTCTCACGGCCGCCGAGCTGGACGACCTGGTCGGCTGCATCACCGGCGAGGGGCTCTCCCTCGTGCAGCCCGCACCCGATCATATGACGACCTATCTGTCGCTCGCCATCGTCGCCGACGCCGTGGACGATCTCGCGTGGGAGCGCGTGCGCCGCACCCGCTTCCGCAAGAGCTTCGCGCTCGGCTGGCGGGGATGGGCCGATTTGCGCCTGGCGGTGGCCGACCTGTCGCGCGGGCGCGTGACGACCAATTCGCAGGGAAAACCGCTGGGAAAAACGCTCCAGGCCAATGCGTTCATCGACGACGGCGCTGCTGTTTGCAGCGGCGCCCGCGATGCTGCGCGTAACACCGCGCGCGGCGCTGTCCGCGATGGGCATCGGCTTGACGCGTCCGCCCCGGCGTTTCCGGAAGGAAGGGAGGGCCGAGCCTGCGATGGCGCGCGCCCTCTCTTTGAGGCCCAGGGCGAGAAGAGGGGAAGTAAGTCATGAATGCCCTGATCATCCTTTTGGTAGCCATCGTGGTTCTCGTATGTGGCTACGTCTTTTACGGCGGTTGGCTCGCCAAGCAGTGGGGCATCGACCCCAACCGCCCTACGCCGGCGCACGAGTTCGAGGACGGCAAGGACTATGTGCCCGCGGCGCCCTATGTGGTGCTCGGCCACCATTTCTCGTCCATCGCCGGCGCCGGCCCCATCAACGGGCCCATTCAGGCGGCCATCTTCGGCTGGGTGCCCGTGCTTCTGTGGGTGCTGCTCGGAGGCATCTTCTTCGGCGCCATGCACGATTTCGGCGCGCTGTTCGCCTCCATCCGCCACAAGGGGCAGACGCTCGCGACGGTTATCGCCCAGAACATCGATGACACGGCCAAGAAGCTGTTCTGCATCTTCGCGTACCTGACGCTCATTTTGGTGGTGGCCGCGTTCGCCTCCATTGTGGCGAGCACCTTCGCCGTGGTGCCGGTGCCGTTGGATGACGCCGCCAAGGCTGCTTCGACCGAGGCGGCCAACATGGCGAATATGCGCACGGCCATGATTTCGGTGCTGTTCATCGTGGTAGCCGTCATTTACGGCGTGGCCACGCGCGGGCGCAAGCTGCCCACGGCCGCCAATGTCCTTTCGGCCATCGCCATCATTGTGGTCGTCGTGGCCCTCGGCTACAACTTGCCGGTCATCGCGTTGGACAACACCACCTGGATGATCCTTGTGGGCCTGTATATCCTCGTGGCTTCCGTGGCCCCGGTTTGGATCCTCCTGCAGCCGCGCGACTACCTGTCGAGCTATCTGCTCTACGGCATGATCGCCCTGGCGCTCGTCGGCATCATCGGCGCCGGCATCATGGGCAACGCCGTCTCGCTGGACATTCCCGCATTCACGGGCTTTGCCGCCACAGCTGGCACATCCAAGGTGGCCGCCTCGGGCTTTTTGTTCCCGGCCCTGTTCATCACCATCGCCTGTGGCGCCATCTCCGGCTTTCACAGCCTCGTGGCCTCGGGCACTACCTCCAAGCAGCTCGACCGCGAGGCCGAGGCGCAGCCCATCGCCTACGGCGGCATGCTGCTCGAGTGTCTGGTAGCGGTCATCTCGCTGTGCGCGGTGGCCTTCGTGTTCTCCGGCTATATGGACGGCACCTACGCCTCGCCGACCCAGGTCTTCGCCGCGGGCCTTTCCCAGATGCTCGCCTGCGTGCCCGGACTCGCTGGGGCGGAGTCCGTCGCCTACGCGCTGCTCGTGCTGGCGGTATCGGTGTTCTGCCTGACCTCGCTCGACACCGCGACGCGCCTGGGGCGCTACATGTTCCAGGAGCTTTTCACGCCGCACGGCATGGAGGCGAGCGAGCTTACCGGATGGCGCGCGGTGCTCGTGAACCCCTGGGTCGCCACCATCATCACCGTGGTGCTCGGCGTGGGGCTGGGCATGACCGGCTACCAGCTGGTGTGGCCGCTGTTTGGTGCCGCCAACCAGCTTCTGGCCGCTTTGGGCCTGCTGGCCGTGTGCGCGTGGCTTGGCAACGCGGGCCGCAACAACAAGATGTTCTACTTCCCCATGGCGTTCATGATGGTGGTGACGCTGACCTCGCTGGCGCTGACGGTGTGGGCCAAGATCGGCCTTCTGGCGGCCGGCACGGTGGATGCCGCCACGGTGCTGCAGCTGGTCATTGGCGTGCTGCTCATGGTGTTCGCCGTCATCTTGGCCGTCAAGGGTTGCAAGACCATCTTCGGGAAGAAGCGGACCGCGCAGAACTAAGCGTGCGGCAATAGATCCCGCGTATTCCGGGAGGGCCGTCTTAGTGCGGCCCTCTTTCATGTCCTGCAGAGCCAGCAGAAAAGAGAACTGCACCGCTTCTGCTATGTGTCGGATGTTTTGGGGGTTAGGTCTCGGAAAATTCGTGGTCTCATTTTTTTGGCGGTTTTTGCGTTTGTTAGCAGGCGGGAGGTCGCGATGGCGCTCTGCGCTCGTTCAAAAGCCCTAAATCTATCTTTCGGAGTGCCGAATCGAACGTTTAGCCCTCTTTTCGAGGTTTTGGAACGACTCGGAAGAGGTTCATCCGTGTTCTGATTGCTAACAATCGCAATTTCTTCGAAAAAAACGGCAGGCTAATTGTCCGGAGCTTCAGCGGAAAGAGCAAAACTTTGGGCGACGCCCCATAGCGCAAGGGGCTGCATCCCCGTTATAGTGTCAGGAAGCGAAAAACGAAACGAGAGGAGACGCCCATGACCGCACTTTCCGCCGGCATGACCCGCGAAGAGGCCGCCGAGTTGCTCGCCGCCCACAACAAGGACCCCTTCCATATCGAGCATGGCGAGACCGTCGAGCAGACCATGCGCTACTTCGCCCGCGAGTACGACCCGGAAAATGAGGAGTTCTGGGGCATCGTGGGCCTTCTGCACGACTTGGATTGGGAAGAGCACGACGACGAGCCCGAGAAGCACACGCTGTACGCCGCGCCGCTCATCGAGGAGGCAGGCGGTACGCCGGAACTCATCCGCGCCATCCAATCGCACACCTCCGACTACAACACCGATCTGCCCAAGCCCGAACTGCAGATGGAGAAGATACTCTTCGCCACCGAGGAGCTGACGGGCCTCATCGGAGCGGCCATCGTCATGCGCCCGAGCAAGTCGGTCATGGACTTCAACGTGAAGTCGCTCAAGAAGAAGTACAAGGACAAGCGTTTTGCCGCCGGCGTGAGCCGCGAGGTCATCGCCTCGGGCGCCGAGATGCTCGGCTGGGAGCTGGACGAGCTGTTCGCCCGCACCATCGAGGCCATGCAGTCCTTCGCCCCCGACCGCGACACGTTCCAACCGGAGGCGTAGAAGCTGTCGGACGTCTAGCAGATTAACCGATCGAGCAGGGTCGTCTCGCTGTCAGGCGGGGCGGCCCTTCCGTTTGCAACAACTTTGCAAAGAATCGGTGGCGGCAGGCTGGCAGGTCTACAATGGCAGGCGGACTTTATTCGGCCGCGCTGGCACCTGGCGGAGGTGCGGGGCGGATACGTGAGCAGAAAGGACGCCCATGTGGTGCAAGAAGATTCTCGTGGCCTATGACGGCAGCGCTCCCTCCCATCGCGCGTTGGAGGTGATGCGCGAGATCGCCGCCCAGAACCCGGCGGTGGAAGTGGTGCTCGTCCATGTCATGCGCCTGTTCTCCTCCGGTTCGGCCGCCGCCGGCATGGATACCGTCATGGTGGACGACGCCATGGCCATACGGCAAGAGCTGGAGGCCATCGCCGCCGACATGGTGAACCCCACGGAGGTGAAGGTGCTCAAGGGCACCTCGCCGGCCGACCTCATCGTGAACTGCGCGAAGGAGGAGGGCTGCGACCTCATCATCATGGGCAGCCGCGGCCAGGGCGGCGTGAAGGGCTTTTTGGGCTCGGTCAGCTACGCCGTCACCAAGGAATCGCCTGTCACGGTGCTCATTGCGAAAGAGGGCGATTGCCGCTAATGGTCTCGTCTGCTGCCAAGGTCGCCCCCGCGCCTCGTTGCGAAAGGCCCGCGCCTGCACCGCTCTGGACGCGGAACTTCGTCGCCGGCACCTTCCTGAACTTCTTCATTGCCGGCAATTACTTCATGCTTATGGTGGTCATGACCGCCTATGCGCTCACGGTTCACCAAGCGCCGGCCGCCGTGGCCGCCTTCTGCGCGAGCGCCTTCATCGTGGGCACACTGTTCTCGCGCTTCGCCGCCGCGCCGATGATGGAGCGTTTCGGGCGCATGCCCCTGCTCGTTGTCGGCTGCATTGCGGAAGTGGCGCTCTCGGCGCTGTACCTGCTGAACGAGCCGGTGGGCGCCCTTATCGGGGTGCGCCTGGCCCACGGGTTCTCCTACGGCGTGTGCTCCACCACCATCGCCACGGTCATCACCAGCGTGGTGCCACCCGAGCGCAAGGGCGAGGGCATCGGATATTTCATGCTTTCCATTACGCTTGGCAGTGCCATCGGGCCCTTCGCGGGCATCTTTCTGGCGAACAATTTCGGCTACCCGGTGGTGTTCGCCGTGGCGAGCGTGCTCGTGGCGCTGTCCATTCCGGCTGCGCTGCTTTTGCGCCCGGCGCCTGCCACGAAGGTGAAGGGGAGCGAAGCGGCGGCCGAGGCCGAGGTAAAGGCGGCTGCCGATGCCGTGGCCGGCGCGGTGGCAGAGGCCCCGGACGAAGAGGCGCGCGAAGATGCCGCCGCCAATCGCGACGAGGCGCTGGCGGCCTCTACCCGCGTGCCCTCCACCCACTTGGAAGAGAAGGTCGCCGCCAAGGTGGAGCATTCGCCGCTCGCCCGTTTTGTGGAAGCCGGTGTGCTGCCCATCTCGGTGGTGTGCGGCCTTCTGTTCTTCGGCTATTCCAGCCTGCTCACGTTCCTCACGCCCTACGCCACCGAGATCGGCCTGGCTCGGGCCGCTAGCGTGTTCTTCGTCGTGTACGCCCTGGCCATGTTCGTCACGCGCCCCTTCACCGGCCGCGCCTTCGACCGCGTGGGGCCGCACCCGGTCATGGTGCCGGCGTTCGTGTCGTTTGCTGCGGGCATGGTGGTGCTCGCCTTTGCGGCCAACGATTGGACGATCCTGGGTGCCGCGGCCCTGCTCGGCTTCGGCGTGGGTACCGTGCAGTCGTGCGGGCTCGCCATGGCCGTGCGTGTGACGAGCGACGCGCGGCTGTCGGTGGCCAACGCCACGTTCTACATGCTGCTCGACGTGGGCGTGGGCATCGGCCCCATCCTGCTGGGCATCGTGGCGCCGCTTTTGGGGTACGCGAACCTGTACCTCTGCATGGCCGTCGTGGGCGTTTTGGCCCTGGCTCTGTTCCTCGTCGTCGCCAAAACCGAAAAGGGAGCACGGTAAATCGCCAGTTCACCAAGGGGGTGAGGGGAGGGGTGAGCTGGTTTCGCACTGCTGGTGGCTCTTTTCACCCGCGACATCTCATCGCGAGTTCTCCACAATGGCCTCCCATAAGGGCGTCGGTTGCCGCAATACGTGCGAACCGGGCGCCAGGGAGAGACGTTGAAGGAGGAGTGAATGATGGAGAAGGCGAAAGGCCTCACGTCGAGTCGCCGCGACTTCCTGAAGGCAAGCGGTCTGGCTCTTCTGGGGTCAGCGGCCGCTGCGGGCGCCTTCGGTGCTGTTCCGAAGGCGAGCGCCTATGCTGAAGGCGATGCCGCTGCTGCGGCCCCGGCGGAAGCGGGCATTGCGAACTTCGAGACCGATATGTACAGCGATGTGTTCCCTACGGGCGTTCGCTACATCCCGGTTGTCGACGCGCCGACGGACATGGATCGTCAGGGCAAGGTGGCCTTTGAGCTGCGCGAAATCGGCGAGGACGAGATTGTGCGTACAGAGGAGACCGACGTGCTCGTGGCCGGCTGCGGCATCACCGGTGTGTGCGCCGCACTGTCCGCGTCTGACGACGGTACGACCCAGGTGCTCTGCCTCGAGAAGATGAGCGAGGGCCGCGGCATGTTCGAGGGCATGGGTGTTACCGGCGGCGCCGCCATGGCCGCCGCCGACTATGTGTGCGACAAGCCGCTCATGATGGATCGCATGCGCCACGCCGCCTATTACCGCGTGCCCATCGATCCCATCAAGCTGTGGGCCGATCGCTCGCCGGAGGCGGCCGACTGGCTGCAGGCGAAGTTCGACGAGGGCGACGGCCAGATCACCGAGGGCTTTAAGATCAACAACGAGAGCGCCCATCATTTCGACGTTCCCCAGACCGAGGTGACCTTCACCTCTCCGCAGTGGTCCGAGCAGACCATCAAGAATGCCGGCGGTGCGGGCATCTATATCGTGAAGGATCTGGCGAACACCCTCTCGAAGCGTGCGAACGCCGAGGTTCGCTACCGTAGCGCCGTGGTGAAGCTCGAGCGCGAAGAAGGTGGCCGGGTGACCGGCGCCATCTGCAAGGACGCAGACGGCTACTTCCGCGTGAATGTCAAAAACGGCGTGGTGCTGGCCACGGGCGGCTTCGATGCGAACCCGGCCATGCTGAAGGCCTGGTGCCGCCCCGAGGATATCGCCAACGCCGCTTCCTGGTGCCCCAACTACGGCACCACTGGCGACGGTCAGCTCATGGGCCTTGCCGTGGGCGGTCAGATGGACCCCCTGCCCGCTGCGGTCATGAACTTCGACTTCGGCAGCCCGGAGTCTTTCTACTCATCCAACCTCGGTATCACGGGGCTGGTGGCCGGCGGTCTTATGATCAACGAGGAAGGGCGTCGCTTCGCCTCCGAGTCGCTGCCGTTCCAGGCGCGCTCCAACGCCATCACCGCCCAGCGCCACTATGGCGAGAACTGCTGGCGCGTGGCTAGCTCCGCCCAGGTGCCAGCCCCGGCAGTGCTGGAGGCGTTGGAGCCGTTCAAGGAAAAGGGATGGGCTTTTGAGGCCGATAGCCTGGAAGAGCTCGCCGGCATGATGGAAGTGACCGCCGACACCCTTGTCGCCGAGGTGGCCCGCTTCAACGGCTTCGTGGACAACAAGCTGGACGAGGATTTCAACCGTCCTATGGAGAAGGCGGTGAAGATTGAGGGCGAGAAGTACTACGCTATCAAGCATCAGTCCTCTATCCTTGCGACGGTGTCTGGTCTTGTAGTCGATTACGAGTGCCGCGTGCTCGATTACGACAATGAGGTCATTCCGGGCCTCTATGCGGCGGGCGGCGCTTCAGGCGGATTCTTCCATACGAACTACCCGCGCCATATCTTCGGGCCGTCCATCGGCCGCTGTGTAACCTTCGGTTTCGTCTCCGGCCAAAGCGCCGCTCAGGGGGTGTAAGCAATGAGAAAATCACTGCGTTTGAAGACTTTGGTCGCTGCAGGCGTCGCCGCCGCGTTCAGCCTATGCTTGGCCGCCGGATGCACGCCGTCAGGTGGCGCGTCGGATATGGAATTGGCTGATACGGGTGCGGGCGATCTGGCTGCTACGTATACCGTGCATGCCGACAATGCTGCAGGTGGTGCGGGTCTGGCCGCTTATCACACAGCCCTCGGCCAGGATTGCGAGTCGTGCCACAAGGGCGACTTGGGCGCCCAGCTGGCTGCTGCCGGCCAGGACGGTGAGCCCGATTGCGCGAGCACCTTCTACAACGACACGGCCACCTGCCTGAGCTCCGAGTGCCATGTCTCGTGGGAGAAGCTGGCTGAGCGCACGGCGGATCTGGGTGACTACAATCCCCACGATTCCATCCATGGCACCATTGAAGACTGCAACGAGTGCCACAAAGGTCATGCCGAGCAGGTCGACATCTGCGGCGAGTGCCACCCCAACGGCGGCCAGGAGATGGTCGGTTAGGAGCTTCGATTTCGAAATGCTCATGCGTCAACGGGCGGTCCATTGCGGCCGCCCGTTTTCGCGAAATCGCCTGGAAATGCCAGTTGGGGGCCGCTTTGGCGGCGGCAGATTGCCAAACCGGCCCCCAACTGGCATTTTTAGCCCTTTTGGAGCCGTTTTTCCGTGCCGGCCGCGCCAAAGCGGCCCCAACTGGCATTTCCGGACCATTTTCGAAAAGGGGCAATGGCAATTGCGGTAGGGGGTTGGTATACTGCCCGATAAGAGGGGGAAAGGAAGGGAGCTTCATGAGTGGGACGCAGCAAAGGACGGCGATGGGCGCCCAAGAGGTCGCCTACGACTTCGAGCAGGAGACCTCGTCGGCTCGCGTCTTCCCTGTGCGTTTCCTGGGCATGGGCCTGTTTATTGCATGGCTGAGCTGCACCCACATCTCCCTTATCTTTCCCGGCCCTGGCTGCGATCTGGATGCCCGTACGGCTTTCGACATGGGTATGCGTGTCGGGGATATCGGCACTTTTGTCATGCTGGCTCTGCTCGCTCGCCGTATTGGAGTGCTCTCGCGACATCCGTCGACCTGCTTCGCGCTTGCCGCGCTGTGCGCTGCGGGAACGGCGTTCATCGGTCTTGTCGCCATGCCCGCAGGACTGCACTATAACCTCATATTCGCGTTCTCCGTTCCGACGGCCATTGGGGGAGCGGTGCTGTTCTGCCTGTGGGGACGGGTGTACTGCTCCATGGGCATGACCCAGGCTATCGTCGACGGGGCCCTTTCCTGCATTACGGCTTTAGCTATGTCGGGCTTGGTGGCGGTCTTGAAGCCGCCTTTCGCGGTGATCGCCACAGCGCTGCTCCCGCTGGTCTCTATGATTGCGGCGGCTCTTTCGCTCCGGGTACTTCCGTTGGAGCGTCCTGCCGACCTTTCTCAGCGCTACCCCATGCCGTGGAAGTTGCTGGCCATCATGGCCATCGGCAGCTTCATCATGGGTGCTTCTAGCCTGTTCATGGACAATGCTGATTACATGGGATCTATCCATCGGGTGCTTGCCACGGGGGTCTTTGGAATGGTGGTGCTCGGGTTGGCGTGGCTGCACCGCGATAAGCTTGACGCCCGAACGCTGGCTTTGGCTGCCCTGGGGCTTGCGGTTTTCTCGCTTGTGCTTGTGCCGTTCGCCCATGGCTCGCTCGGAGGCGCCGTTTCCTTCACGGCGAAGTTCGCTTTCGTTTTCTTCACCTTCTTCGTGCTGCTTGTCGTTGTTGGTATTGTCCGGCGCTTCGAGGTGCCGAGCCTGCGCCTGTTTGCCGTCACCCGCATTGCGACGGAGCTGCCACTTCTGCTGGGCTTGCTGCTCATGCGCGCTGTTCGCGGGTCGGGCGTTCTCGATAGCCTGTCTATGCGCGTTATCGTTGCCCTGGTGGGTTTGGTACTCGTGCTGGTGTGCGTTGTCATCTGGAAGAGCGAGGCGTCAATGAACGCCGACTGGGGCGCCCAAGGGGTGGGCATCGCCACCAACGTGCATGAGCCGGGGCCCCAGGAAGTGTTTCTGGCCCGCTGCGAGGCCTTGGCTGAGCGCTATGGCCTGACAGCGCGAGAGCGAACTCTTGACGCTGGCCCTGCAGGGCAAGACGCGCTCTCAGATAGAACAGGAGCTGTACCTTTCGGCCAACACGGTGAAGACTCATTTGCGCCATGCCTACGGCAAGCTGGGCGTCCATTCGAAGGCCGAGGCCGCCGAGCTTTTAGAATCGGTTGAGTAGCAATTTCGGCCGAGAGACGTGGCTGGTCGTCGGTGCCCTGTTTTCGAGAAAGAAAAAGCCGCTTAGTGCGAGCGGCTTGGCGATGCAAAAATGGCTGGGGTACTAGGATTCGAACCTAGGTAGCTGGTACCAAAAACCAGAGTCCTGCCGTTGGACGATACCCCAGTGCCGTATCGAACGAGAAGTGGTGGGCCCTGCGGGGATCGAACCCGCGACCTTGGGATTAAAAGTCCCCTGCTCTACCGACTGAGCTAAAGGCCCACTTCTTTACGCAATCGCATAGTCTACCGCTCCGTGCGATTCCGGTCAATGAGCAATCGGCCCACGGGGCATCCCCGTTTTTGTGCAAAACACGGCAGATCTCGTAATTGGAGGTGTTGGATGAGGGGTTTGTGAAAAGTATGACCTGGGAAAACGTGTCTTCATTCTCGAAGAACGTGCGTTCCGCACTACGAGAACTACTGTGTTTTGCACAATTGGAGGCATCGGAAGCCCAGAGCGTCGACGTGCCGGTGTGCCGGGGCGTCGACGCGTCGGTGCGACACAGTGCCGGGATGCAGGGTTGCAGAATAGTAGCGATGCCATGGTGTTTCGCGACGCGCAAGTCGCAACTGGTAAACTTAACCGCGAACATCAGGGAAAGCGGGACCGCATGGCCGCCGCTTCAGGGCGCCGCGCCGACGCCCGACGCATTTCGGGAGGCAACCATGCTGCACGCCCACGACGAATCAGTTCGCGCTCACCTGCTGGAGGGCGGCTTCGGCCTGGAGAAAGAGTCGCTGCGCATCGACGGCGGCGGTTTTCTCGCCCATACGCCGGCCGACTTCGCCGACGACGTGCATATCGTGCGCGACTTCTCCGAGAACCAGGTGGAGGTGAACACGCCGGTATGCGCCACGCCGGCCGAGGCCATCCAATCGCTGGAGCACTACAACGGCCTCGTGCAGCGGGCCATCGCGAACTTGCCGGAGCGCGAGCTTCTATGGCCCTTCTCGAACCCGCCCTACATTTTGAACGAGAAGGACATCCCCATCGCCCAGTATTTCGGCGACGATGCCAGCAAGACGGAGTACCGCGAGTACCTCTCCGACCGCTACGGCCGCTACAAGATGGCCTTTTCCGGCATTCATCTTAACTACTCCTTCGGCGAGGCGCTGCTGCGCGCCGACTACGAGGTCGCCCGTGCGGAGAGCCCCGACGCTCCCGCCACCTTCGAGGCCTACCGCGACCAGTTCTATGTGCGCCTGGCCGAGAACTGCGTGGCGTACAGCTGGATCCTCACGGCGGTCATGGCTGCCAGTCCCGTCATGGACTCCTCCTTCGTGGAGAAGGGCAAGATCGGCGGCGACCTGTTCCAAGGCCTGGCCACGGTGCGCTGCTCGGAACTGGGCTACTGGAACTTCTTCGCCCCCATCCTGGACTACACGAGCGCGAAAGCCTATGCCGACTCCATCCAAGGCTACATCGACAACGGCATGATCCGCTACCCCTCCGAGCTGTACTATCCCATCCGCCTGAAGAACTTCGGCCCCTATAGCTTGGACGGCCTGCGCGAGGGAATCAGCCACATCGAGCTGCGCATGGTGGACTTGAACCCGCTTGTGCGCGCCGGTATCGACGAGCGCGACGTGCTGTTCAGCCAGCTGTTCCTGGTGTGGGCCGCCTCGCTTCCTCCGGCGGACCTCACGGTGAAGGACCAGGTGCAGGCCGTGCAGAACTTCAAGAACGCCGCCCACTACGACCTGAAGACCGTGAAGATCGTCATGCCCGACGGCAGTGCGCACTCGGTGGTGAAGGCGGCCAAGCGCGTCATTGCCGCCATGGAGGAGTTCTACGCCGACTTCGGCGAGTCAGTGCACGACTGCCTCGCCTTCCAGCGCCGCAAGTTCGAAGAGCCCGAGTGCCGCTACGCGTGGAAGATCCGCGAGCAGTACGGCCAGGGCTTCGTAGCCCGCGGCCTCCAACTCGCCCGCCAACGCCAACGCGAGTACCTGGAAGAGCGGTAACGCGCCCTTGCGTCACCTCACGCCCTGTGCTATCATGCCCTCTTGCCGACAAGGCGGCAGCGCTTAGGCAGCGCGAATAATACCTGGCGGCTCCGGTTGATCACTGAGAGCTGCGCGGCTCGACCGCAGGCCTGACAAGCAGGTCATCTTCAAAGCCAAATCCGCTTTTTGGTTTTTTACGCCCTTGTGCGATTTTTTCTTCAAATCCCCTTGCCTTTTTGGTACTATCTTGCGTTGCTGCTTTATCAGTCCGTTTTGGAGGAGCAACTTTTGGCTAAGGAAGATGTAATCGAACTCGAGGGCACGGTGCTCGAAGCCCTGCCCAACGCGATGTTCAAGGTGGAACTCGAGAATGGCCACACCATCCTCGCCCACATTTCCGGCAAGATGCGCATGCACTACATCAAGATCCTGCCCGGCGACCGCGTGACCGTGGAGCTGTCGGTGTACGACTTGAACCGCGGCCGCATCACCTACCGCTTCAAGTAATCCCCCTTAAGGCCCGGTAGGGCGCCCCCGCGCGAAGACCCGGATCCTTCGCGCGCGGTCACAGCTGAGAAAACACTCGCCAGCGGCTGGGCGTGCACGTATAGAACGATCCGCATACCGAAAGGAAACGACATGAAGGTACGTCCCTCGGTCAAGAAGATGTGCGACAAGTGCAAGATCATCCGACGCCATGGCAAGATCCTCGTCATCTGCGAGAATCCGCGCCATAAGCAGCGTCAGGGCTAGGAAGAAAGGACTCTGAACAAACATGGCACGTCTCGTTGGTGTCGATCTTCCCCGCAATAAGCGCATTGAGATCGCCTTGACCTACATTTACGGCATTGGCCTCACTACGGCCAAAGAGATCATCGCCGCTACCGGCGTCGATCCCGACATTCGCGTGAAGGACCTTTCCGAGGAAGACCTCGCGAAGCTGCGCGACTACATCCAGCAGAACCTCAAGGTCGAAGGCGACCTGCATCGCGAGGTTTCTCAGAACGTGAAGCGCCTGATGGAGATCGGCTGCTATCGCGGTCTGCGTCATCGTCGCGGCCTGCCCGTTCGCGGCCAGCGCACGCACACGAATGCCCGTACCCGCAAGGGTCCGCGCAAGCAAATCGGCGGCAAGAAGAAGTAGTGAGGTAAGCAAACCGTGGCTAAGAAGCAAGTACGTACTACGCGCATCAAGCGCTCTGAGCGTAAGAACATTGCCGTGGGCGCCGCTCACATCAAGTCTACGTTCAACAACACCATTGTCTCCATCACCGATCCCCAGGGCAACGTGATCTCCTGGCAGTCCGCGGGCACCGTGGGCTTCAAGGGCTCTCGCAAGTCCACGCCGTTCGCCGCGCAGATGGCCGCCGAGGCCGCCGCGAAGACGGCCATGGAGCACGGGCTGAAGAAGGTTGCCGTCTACGTGAAGGGCCCGGGTTCCGGTCGCGAGACCGCCATCCGCTCCCTGCAGGCTGCCGGCCTCGAAGTGGCCAGCATCCAGGACTGCACCCCCATTCCGCACAACGGCTGCCGCCCCAAGAAGCGTCGCCGCGTGTAACTGAAAGGATCGTACATTATGGCAATCAACAGAACTCCGGTTCTCAAGCGCTGCCGTCAGCTGGGCATCGATCCTGTGGTGCTCGGTTACTCCAGCAAGAAGGAATCCATCCGCCAGCCCAAGCGTCGCCGCAAGGAGAGCGAGTACGCTATGCAGCTGCGCGAGAAGCAGAAGGCCAAGTTCATCTACGGCGTGCTCGAGAAGCAGTTCCGTGGGTACTTCAAGCGCGCCAAGTCCATGGAGGGTCAGACCGGTGAGAACCTGATGACCATCCTGGAGACCCGTCTCGACAACGTTGTCTTCCGTCTGGGCTTCGCCCGCACCCGCAAGGAAGCCCGCCAGATGGTGACCCACGGCCACATCTGCGTGAACGGCCGCCGCGTGGACATCCCGTCCTTCCGCGTGCGTCCCGGCGAGCTCGTCTCGGTGGCCCCCAAGGCCAAGGAGCTTCTCGTGGTGAAGAGCGCTCTGGTTTCCAACGAGCGCGTTCAGGTCCCGGCATGGCTGGAGATCGACATCGAGAAGCTGCAGGGCAGCGTGCTGTCCCTCCCGACGCGCGACCAGATTGATCTGGACATCAACGAGCAGCTCATCGTCGAACTGTACTCGAAATAATCGCGACTTTTTTAGGAGGCTACCCATACATGACAGAGTTCATGAGGCCTACCGTTACCACGGAGGAAGTCAACGACACCGTTGCCCGCTACATCGTCGAGCCGCTCGAGCGCGGCTACGGCAACACGCTGGGCAACTCCATGCGTCGCGTGCTGCTCTCCTCGCTGGACGGGGCTAAGGCCACCGCCATCCAGATCGAGGGCGTCCAGCACGAGTTCACTACCGCGGAAGGCGTCATCGAGGACATCGCCGATATCGTGCTGAACGTGAAGGGCCTGGTGTTCTCCCAGGTGTCCGACGAGGCCGACGAGGCGACCGCGCACGTGTTCGCCGAGGGCCCCTGCACGGTGACCGGCGCCGATCTGGAGGTGCCGGGCCAGTTCAACCTGGTGAACCCCGATCACGTCATCGCCACGGTTGCCGACGGCGGCCAGCTGGACATGACCATCCGCATCGGTGTCGGTCGCGGATACGTGTCCGCCGAGCGCAACAAGCGCACGGAGGATCCCATCGGCATCATCCATGTGGACTCGCTGTTCTCACCGGTGCGCCGTTGCACGATGAACGTGACGGACACCCGCGTGGGCCAGCGCACCGACTACGACAAGCTGGTTCTCGAGGTGGAGACCGACGGCTCGCTTGCCCCCACTGAGGCAGTGTGCCGCGCGGCCAACATCATCAACCAGTACATGGGCGCGTTTTTGGCTTTGGCTTCCACCGGCGAGGAGGAAGAGGGCGAGGCTCCCTCCATCTTCGCGCCGGAGGGTCAGGAGTCCAACGCCGAGCTTGACAAGCAGATCGAGGATCTGGACCTTTCCGTCCGCTCCTACAACTGCCTGAAGCGCGCGGGCATCCATTCCGTGCGCCAGCTCGTCGAGTTCTCCGAGAACGACCTGCTCAACATTCGGAACTTTGGTGCGAAGTCCATCGAGGAAGTGAAGGACAAGCTCATTTCCATGGACCTCAATTTGAAGCTTTAGGAGACAAAGAGTTATGAGACACAACAAGAAGGGTCGCAAGCTCGGTACCGACTATAGCCACACTAAGGCTATGAAGCGCAGCTTGGTTTCCGCCCTGTTCCTGAACGACCGCATCAAGACGGTGGAGTCCCGTGCCAAGGAGATCCGCCCGCAGGTCGACAAGGTGATCACCTGGGCCAAGCGCGGCGATCTGCATTCCCGCCGTTTGGCCATCGCCTACCTGAACGACAAGGAACTCGTCCGCGAGATCTTCGAGAAGGTCGCCCAGGGCATGTTCCAGGATCGTCCCGGCGGCTACACCCGCATCATGAAGCTCGGGCCCCGCAAGGGCGACAACGCCCCCATGGTCATCATGGAGCTCGTGACCGAGCCCTGCGTGCCCAAGGCCGAGCGCAAGGCCGCGGCCGAGAAGAAGGCCGCTGCCAAGAAGGCCGCCCCGAAGAAGGTCGCCAAGAAGGCCGACAAGTCCGAGGAGCTCGCCGAGGATCTGGGCTTCGAGGCCGACGGCACCGTCGAGCAGATCGAGGCTGTGGACGCCGCCGAGGCCGTTGCCGAGAACGGCGCCGAGATGACCGATGCCGAGAAGGTTGAGGCCGTCGAAGAGAAGAAGGCCGAAGAGGCCGAGGCGTTCCGCGAGACCGAGGAGACCGCCGGCGATTCTGACGAGGCCGCCAAGGAGGAGGCCGAGAAGGCCGAGGCCGAGGCTGCCAAGGAGGCCGAGACCTCCGAGGTGGAGAAGGCCGAGGAAGAGAAGGCCGACGTCAAGAGCGAGTAATCGTTCGACTGGGACCTTCGGATGCACCGCGCGCCCGCCAGCCGCAAACGCGGGGCGCGGAAGCATCGTTCTATACCGGAGAAGCCGCCTGAGGGCGGCTTCTCTGCGTTCCCTCCGTAGGGGGCGACCTTGGTCGCCCCTTGCTGCAAGCACGGTAAGACCCGCGGTGGGGGCTTCCTCCCCGTAGGGGGCGACCTTGGTCGCCCCTTGCCGCAAGCACGGTATGACTCGCGACGCGGCTCTGTGACGGCAAAGCAACGCGCATCCAACCAGTGAATTACTATCGGCTCGCTCAAGTTTAGGTTGCTGCGCAGGCCCATAGAATACTCCTTGCAAGGGCAACCGATCTTGCTCCTGCAGTGTAAGTACACGGGTATCGCACCGATTGAAAGGAGCCGGATCATGGCTGACAAGGATACGCTGATGGAGGAGTTCGTTGCGACCGAGGCCGCCAAGAACGAAGATGCTGCCAAGGATCTGGAGCGCGTCGAGCAGGAGATCGTGGCCGAGGCCACCATGTCCACCGAGTACGATGACGCGCTGGGCAACGAGCAGGCTGCCGCTGAGGATGCGGAGACTGCCTTCGAGTTCGAGCAGGCCGAGATTGCGGCCGAGCAATCGCTCTAGAACTCGCATGCGAGCCGTGCGGCTCGCCAATTTGAGGCCGGTTCGCTAACTCGCCGGCTTCGAAACGACTCCACCAAGCCTGGGCTCTTCCTTAACAGGAGTCCGCGGGATGGCTTGACGGAATTGAAAGAAGGCGCCCCTTGAGCATGGGGGCGCCTTCTTTTGCGTCCGTGCACAAAACACGAGTGCTTACGGGAGTCTGGCCGATAGGGAAGGGGCGGTATGCTGGACGGTGGAAGCTCTGTGGGATACTGGCGACATGGAAAAAGCCCCGACATATTCTGCCGCATCCGAGAAAGGGGATGCATGTGCTGCTCGCGCTGGCGCTGCGGAACACGCAGGCGGTGCGAGATGCAGCGGCGGCGAAGCTCGGCGCGCTGCGCGTATCGGTGCGAAAGGGATGCTGCGCGCCGTGGACGCCCGCGCGAAGATCGGGCTGCTCGTGGCCTATTCTGTGGCGCTTTTCTGCACGGGAAACCTCTTGGGCCTGGGCGTGGCGACTGCGCTGTTGGCGGCGGTGGCGTTCGTCGGGGGCGTCCCCGTCGCACGTCTGCTGCGAGAAGGAGCCTTCGCCTATCCCATTGTCGGCTTCCTGCTCGTCTACAACGTTGCAGCCTCTGGATGGCTTGCGGGAATCGCGGTCGCCCTCCGGCTGCTTCTGCTGGTATGGGCGAGTCTTTTGCTCATGGCGCTTTCCACGCCCGCAGAGCTTTCCGAGGGGCTGCGCCGCCTGTTCTCCCCTTTGGGTCGCTTGGGCCTGCCCGTACGCGACTTCACGACGTCGCTTTCCATCGCTCTGCGGTTCATGCCGCTGCTTTCCGAGGAGCTGAGAGCCGTGAGAGCCGCCCAGGCCTCGCGGGGAGCTGCCTTCGAGGACGCAGGGCTCGTGCGACGCCTGCGGGCCTACGGGGGGCTCATGGTGCCGGTGCTCGTAGGGCTCTTTCGCCGGGCCGATCGTCTGGCCGCAGCTATGGAGGCGCGATGCTACGGGGCCTCGGGAGAGCCGACCTCGCTTGTCGAGCGCCGTTTCTCCGCCGGCGACGGAGCGGTTCTTCTCGTCGGCGTTGCCGCCTGTGTCGCTTTCGCGCTCGTTCCCTAGGGGTTCGCAACGGGCTCGGCGTCGTCCTCGTTGGCTATCGGGACGTTGCGCGATCCCAGGATGCCGAGCGGTTCGTTCGTCTCCGGTCGCTTCTCGCGCTTTGCCCGTGCCGGCGCCAGCTCGCTTATCAGAATGGCCGCGAAGATGAGGACGAAGCCCGCGGCCATGCGCCCCGTAACCACCTCGCCGTAGAACAGCACGCTGGCCAGCACGCCGAAGACCGATTCCAACGACAGCAGAAGCGACCCTTGGGCCGGAGAGACGTGGGCGAGCCCCACATTCTGGAAGAGATAGCACAGCCCCGAGGCAAACACCACGAGGTAGAACAGATTGAAGGCGAACTCCGGCGTGAGAGCCGCCAGGTTCGGCGCCGGCTCGGTGAGTGCACCGACCACGAGCCCCATGAGGCCACCGAAGAGGAACTGGTACACGGTGAGGGCGAGTACGTTGAAGTGCTCGGAGTAGCGTGAGATAGCGATGATCTGCGCCGCGAAGAAGACGGCGCACAGAAGCGTCATGGCATCGCCGAACTCGAAGGAGAGGGAGCCGGCCGTAAGCGATACGAGCCCGATGCCGACGATGCACATCCCCGCCGCTCCCACGTTGGCGAGAGTGGGGCGCTTGCCGGCGACGGCCCACAGCATGAAGGGCACGATGACGCAGTAGGTAGCCGTGAGAAAGGCGTTCTTTCCCGGTGTAGTGTCAGCAAGCCCCACGGTCTGCACCCAGAAGGCGAGGAAGGTCACGGCGGCCAGCACGAGTCCCGCCTTAAGGCACGGCCCGTTCAGCGTGCCCGCCAGCGAGCGGCGGAACACGGCGGCCATGAGCAGCCCCGTCAGGAAGAAGCGCACGCCGATGAGCTGGGCCGGCGGCAGCACGTCGACGGCGTCCTTCATCACCACGAAGGCGAACCCCCAAATAATGGTGGCCGCCAACAGCATGAGCTTGTACACGAAGCCGGGGATATGTCTCTTCTCAGTCACAGCCTGCCATTATAGTGCGGCCTTTCGCGTTTCGCCAGGTTACTGCCAGCCAACGGGGGCGCAACGGAATCCTGTTGACGGGCGTGGGTGTGCACGGTGGCCGCATGATGGTGGGTAAGCGTTAAACCCGACCAGAGAGGACGTGCGCTATGTACTATTCCAGCGGCAACTACGAGGCCTTCGCTCATCCGCTTCCGCCCGAGGGCGTGGAAAACAAGCAGGCCTACATTATCGGCAGCGGCCTGGCGGGACTTGCTGCGGCGTGCTTTCTTGTGCGCGACGGCCGAATGCCCGGCGAGAAGATCCACATTCTGGAGCGCGACCCGCGCGCCGGCGGCGGTTGCGATGGCTGGGAGTACCCGGGGCTCGGCTTCACCATGCGCGGCGGCCGCGAGATGGACAACCACTTCGAGGTGATGTGGGATCTGTTCCGCGACATCCCCTCCATCGAGGATCCGTCGGTATCGGTGCTCGACTACTACTATTGGCTGAACAAGCGCGATCCGAACTACTCGCTGTGCCGCGCCACGGTGGATCGCGGCCGGGACGCCCATACCGACAACAAGTTCAACCTGTCCGACAAGGCCTGCATGGAGATCATGAACCTGTTCTTCACCCCGGAAGAGGAGCTGCAGGACAAGGTCATCACCGAGTACTTCTCCGACGAGGTGCTGAACTCGAACTTCTGGCTGTACTGGCGCACGATGTTCGCCTTTGAGAATTGGCACTCGGCGCTGGAGATGAAGCGCTACGTCACCCGCTTCGTGCACCATTTGGGCGGCCTGCCCGATTTCTCGGCCCTGCGCTTCACGCGGTACAACCAGTACGAGTCCATGATCCTGCCCATGGTGAACTACCTTGAGGCCCACGGTGTCGACTTCCAGTTCAATACCCATGTGACCGACGTGCGCTTCAGCTGCGACGACGCCAAAGACGACAACCGCAAGCTGGCCACGGAAATTCGACTGGTGCGCGAGAACAACCCGGCGGCCATCGATGCTGCCGAGGGGCTGCCCGAAGACGGCAAGACGGCTCCCGCAGCCGATACGGGCCGCGAGGAGACCATTCCGCTCACGGAAAACGACCTCGTCTTCATCACGCCCGGCAGCCTGGTGGCCCATTCCTCCTTCGGCAGCCAGGACGCCCCCGCCCGTTTCGCACCTGAGCTCACCCCTGGTGACGGCTGGGATCTGTGGAAGAAGATCGCGGCCCAGTCGCCGGAGTTCGGCCGTCCCGAGAAGTTCTGCGGCGACCCGGAGAAGAGCAACTGGGAAAGCGCCACGGTGACCACGCTGGACGAGAAGATCCTGCCCTACATCGAGGCTATCTGCAAGCGCGACCCGCTCTCCGGCGGCGTTGTCACGGGCGGCATCGTGTCGGTGAAGGACTCCAGCTGGCTGCTCTCCTGGACCATCAACCGCCAGCCGCAGTTCCGCGCCCAGCCCGAGGGGCAGGTGTGCGTGTGGCTCTACGGCCTGTTCACCGACGTGCCCGGCGACTACGTGAAGAAGCCCATGCGCGATTGCACCGGCAAGGAAATCTGCGAGGAGTGGCTGTACCACCTGGGCGTGCCCGAGGAGCAAATCGAGGAGCTGGCCGAGCATTCCGCGAACACGGTGCCCTGCATGATGCCCTACATCACGGCCTTCTTCATGCCCCGCGCCGATGGCGACCGTCCGCTCGTCGTGCCTGAGGGCGCCGTGAACTTCGCCTTCATTGGCCAGTTCGCCGAGACGCCGCGCGACACCATCTTCACCACTGAGTACTCCATGCGCACTGGCATGGAGGCGGTATATACGCTGCTCGACATCGACCGCGGCGTGCCTGAGGTGTGGGGCAGCGTGTTCGACCTGCGCGTGCTGCTGAACGCGACGGTGCTTCTGCGCGACGGCAAGCCGGCAACAGACATGAACATGAACGTGCTGGAGAAGCTTCTGCTGTCGCGCGGCCTGAAGGAGATCGAGCATACCGACATCTACGGCCTTCTGAAGGAGTTCGGCGTCATTCCGACCACCGATGAGAACCGCGATGTGCCCGTGCCCGCCACGGGTGCCGTGTGGCCGGGCATCCATTAACCCGCCTCTGCGCCGTTGTTGGGGCTCTGTCTGAGGGCGAGAGCCGTCGTCCTTGTTGGTTGCGGTGCCCGATTGGGCCCGGCAGCGACCCCTGTTTTATGCGCCCCGTGCGGAATGAACCCGCGCGGGGCGCTTGCGCTTGCGTCGTTCGTGCTATGATGGTGAACGCTGATTAGAAGCATCAACCAACCTTCAAGGAGGCACTACATGAGCGTCATCATCGATGTGTACGGGCGCGAGGTTCTCGATTCTCGCGGCAACCCCACCGTCGAAGTGGAAGTCGTGCTGGAAGACGGCGCCTTCGGCCGCGCGGCGGTTCCCTCGGGCGCTTCCACGGGCGCTTTCGAGGCCGTGGAGCTGCGCGACTGCGACAAGAGCCGCTATCTGGGTAAGGGCACGCTGGATGCCGTGGCCCATGTGAACAACGAGATCGCCGACGTGCTCATCGGCCTCGAGGCCGAGGATCAGCGCATGGTGGACGCCGCCATGATCGAGGCCGACGGCACGGAGAACAAGGGCGTGTTCGGTGCCAACGCCATCCTGGGCGCTTCTTTGGCCGTGGCCAAGGCTGCCGCGGAGGCCGCCGAGCTGCCGCTGTACAAGTACGTGGGCGGTGCGAACGCGCATCTTCTGCCGACGCCCATGATGAACATCCTGAACGGCGGCGTGCATGCCGACAACAACGTGGACTTCCAGGAGTTCATGATCATGCCCGTGGGCGCCCCCACCTTCGCCGAGGCTCTGCGCTGGTGCGCCGAGATCTACCACACCCTGAAGAAGGTGCTGCATGATGCGGGCCTTGGCGGCGGCGTGGGCGACGAGGGCGGCTTCGCTCCCAACCTGAAGACCAACGAGGAGCCGCTGGCTTATATCGTGGAAGCTTGCGAGAAGGCCGGTTACAAGCCGGGCACCGACATCCTGTTCGCCATGGATCCCGCCTCCACCGAGTTCTACAACGCCGAGACCGGCAAGTACGTGCTGGCCGGCGAGGGTCGCGAGCTGACGAGCGACGAGATGGTGGACTACTGGGAGGCGCTCGTGAACAAGTACCCCATCGTCTCCATCGAGGACGGCATGGCCGAGGAGGACTGGGACGGCTGGAAGAAGCTGACCGACCGCATCGGCGATCGCGTGCAGCTGGTGGGCGACGACCTGTTCGTCACCAACTCCAAGCGCCTCGCCAAGGGCATCGAGCTGGGCTGCGCCAACGCCATTCTCATCAAGGTGAACCAGATCGGCTCCCTCACCGAGACGCTCGAGGCCATCGAGATGGCCAAGCAGGCCGGCTACGCCTGCGTCATGAGCCACCGCTCCGGCGAGACCGAGGACGTGACCATCGCCGATCTGTCCGTGGCCTGCAACACCGGCCAGATCAAGACCGGCGCCCCCTGCCGGTCCGACCGCGTGGCCAAGTACAACCAGCTCATCCGCATCGAGGAGCAGCTTGAGGGCCAGGCCCAGTACGCCGGTATGAAAGCTTTCTACAACATCAAGCGCTAGAGGGCCGAGCAGGGGCTCGCAGTCCACAAGGTTCGCCTTGGAAGGCGAGCGCACAAACGACTAAAGAAGGGCCGCTTCATAACGAGGCGGCCCTTCTTCTGTTTCGCGGCAGCCAGCTGGGATCGCTTTTGCCTGTTCTCGGTCGACGAACCCCTCTGTTTCTGCACGAAATCTCGAGTTATAAGCGTCCGGAATCCGCAGAAGGGCTCGCGGCTGAGAACGGCTTTTACAAAACGCCTGGTCAAAGCGTTGCGCTTGGTAAGGGAGTTCCCGGCATCGGGTTGCGGGCGTGCCCCCAGAGACGCTGATAACTCAAGATCTCATGCAGAAAACGGGTAGTTCGTTGACCGAGATTTCTTCAGAACGGCCTTGGGGAGCCCAAAAGCACGCCGGCGGCGTCTTCGCGTTGCTATGCTATGCGGAGCGGGTGCCCGGTTGCGGGTCGCGGGAGAGGAAGGAGATATGCAGATACATGTTCATTCCCTCCGCGATTTTCTGAAGGACGCGTATCGAAGGGTTGCGGATTCCGCGTTCTATGCGGCTGATTTCGGTCTGAGCTATGCCACATCGTTCGGCCAATTCCTTTTGCGTGAGATTTTGGCTTTGCCGGGCCTCGATCATAGCGCGCATGAGAGCAGCTTCGGGCTGAAGCTCGTGGCTAGCCTCAGCGAATTCAGGGTCGAGGAGCCCTGAAACCCCGAAGGAGCGGTAGCAGAAAAGCCGTATTTGCGCAACATCGGTTGAGTTTGGCCCCAGCGGCTGCTGACCTGCTGCGAGGAGCTGATGGGGTATACTGGTTGCAGGTTGCGTTCCGCGATTCGGGGGTGGGGAAGGAGCTGTCCGTGGACACCGCATATCTGCGCGAGTACATCGAATTCTCGCGCTCTCTCAATTTCGCCCAGGCGGCTGCTGATCTGTTCGTGTCGCCACCGACGCTGCGGGCCCATATTCACGCACTCGAGGAGGAGGTAGGGGCGCCTCTTACGGTCAAGCGCGTCGGTCAGTTGGAGCTATCGCCAGCCGGCCGTCTTTTTCTGAAGCGTGCTCGTGCCATAGTGAAGCTGGTAGAGGAAAGCGCGGAAGAGTGCCGGGCGCTGGCGGAAGCCTCGTCGTCCATAGTGGTGGGCACCCTCGATTACGCTCCCTTCGAGGAGTTGCTGACGCGTGCGCTGCACGCTTTCCGACGGGATCATCCTGACCGATGCCTCGAAATGCTCATGGCGTCGGGCGCTTACGCGAACATGGAAGCGGTGGAGAGCGGCAAGGCGGATCTTTCCATTTTCGTTCAAGTGAGGCGACGAGATGGCGGGGAAGAGGCGCTGCCCGATGAGCTGCCTGCCGGAGTGGGGGCTTTTCGCTTTAGCGAGGGCGAATGTCGTTTTTGGATGAACCGCTCCTGTCCTCTGTTTGAGTGCGATCGCGTGACGGCGGCCGACTTGGACGGCTTCACGATGCTCTTGGGGAATTCCGCGAATATGGAACGCGCGGGCCGCGTGCTCATCGAATGGTTTGCAGGGGTCGGGGTAGCCGTGGAGCCCGACAATCAGCCTTGCTCGAACTATCTTGACCTGTATCTGTCGGGAACGGGCGAGACGTTCGGCATTGCGCTGGGGGGAGTGCGCTCGGGTCTGCGGGCGAGCTCCGACATCAAGATATTCGCGGTCGACGATTTTACGGTGCCCTGCGATCTCTATGTGATCTACAACGAGGAGCGCATCGGGGAGAACGGGAAGCTGTTCGTCGACTGCCTGAAGGAGAGCATTTCTTCGTTGGAATAATGTCTTCTGGGGGTGATGATGCCTCGGCTGGTGGCAGGGTGCGCTGGCGCCTCTGTCGGCGGTGCAACATGACGGCGCCCCGTCGGTTGGACGGGGCGCCAGGGGAGGGCTAATGATAGGTTGTGGCGAAAGATGGCTGACTAGATCTCGCCGATGATAGAGCCTGCGGCCATGTACCCACCGAGGAACGATAGTCCCACATCACCGTACAGGCCGTTGAAGGGCTTGCCGGCGAGGTTGTTCTCGCCGTTCGAGCCTCCGGCGGTGTGCCAGCCAGCGTAAAGCCCGGGAATAACGGCGCCTTCGGTATCGATGACCTGCATCTTGGGGTTGATGCGCAGTCCGCACTTGGTGGCGAACAGGTTGCCGCCGAGCTTCGCTCCGTAATAGGGAGGCTCGCTGATGGGGATGAGCCACGAGGGATCGTACTTGTAGGTGGGAACAGTGTCCTCTCCGGCCTCGCAGGCGGCGTTCCAGTCCTTAACAGCCTGCACGAGCACGTCTTCGCGCAATCCGAGGGCCTCTTCCAACTCCTCGATGGTATCGCATTCCTTGACGGCGCCGGCATCGACCATCATCTGGAAGGCATTGCGCCAATCGCGCTGCCATTCGGGAACGCGGTCGATAAGAGGGTCGTCGTCGGGGATGACCTTTCCGATGTTGCGCAACCTTCTAACCCAAAAGCCCCAATCCTTTGGCGATGTTGGCGATGAAGTCCTGAACGTTGGTGACGATGCCGCGGCTGGCGAGGCTGCCACGATCCACCAGCTTGTTCACGGCGAATTCGGCGATGTCCACGCAGTAGAAGTACACGGGACGTATGGTGCCGTCGGCCAGCACGCGGTAGGAGGGGGTCATGTTCCCCGTGGCGATGGTGTGCAGCATGGTGGCCATGCAGATGACGGTGGTGGCGCTGCGAATGTGGTCGCGCATAGCGTCCTGCGCCTCGTAGGCGTTGCCGTACACGCCGGGCAGAGGGCCGTCGTCGCGGATGGATCCGGCCAGCACGTAGGGCACGCCATTGCGCACCAGCGCGTTCATGATGCCGTCGCGCACGCCCTCTTCTTCGATGAACCGCTCGATGGATCCCCAATAGCGCACGCGGTTGATGGTGTCCAGGTGGTGGTAGTGGCCGTTGGGGCGGTTCTCCTGGGTGTCGATGTCCTGACCGAGGGACGTGTGGAAGTAGGCCCCTTCCAAATCGTGGGTGGCGAGAGCATTGCCGGCGAACACCGCGTCCGCATAGCCGGCGTCGATGATTTTCGCGAAGGCCTCGCGGGAGTACCCGTTGAAGGTGAAGGCCGGCCCCATGACCCATACAATGGAGCCGTGGTCGCGGTCGTGGCGCAGAAGCTCGTAGAGCTCGTCATAGTCGCGCGAGAACGCGGTCTCGCGAGAGCGGCCCAGGCGGAAGGCGAAGTTGTCGTGGCCGCCCGGGTGCGGAGCGCCGTCCTCCGATGTGGCCAGACCGCGGAAGCCGTCGGTGTAGACGAGAATGCCCTCCTCGCCGTTTTCCGTGCGTCCGCAGGCGATGAGATCGCCGGCGCGGATGTGGCGGAACTCGCGCACGAACACGTTGCCGCCTTCCACGACGGCCACGCAATCCATGCGGGAATCGCGGGCGAGCGTCCATTGCCCTGCGATCTTCAGATACTCCGGATAAATGGACATGGCGTGGTAGCCCTCCGGGGCCACGAAATCCTTCGGCGCGGGCACGAGCGTCACATCGGGCGCGGCGGCGAGGTGGGGGAGCGTGAAGTCGGGCGGCGTGTAGGGCGTGGGTGTAAACGGCGCGGGCGAAAACGGCATAGTCGCCTTCTTTCTCTGGGTGGCTGAGGCCATTGTAGCGCTTCGGCCTCCGGTTCCCAAGGAATGTGAAACTCTGCAGGCAAGAGATCTCATGCAGAAAAGCGGTAGTTCGTCGACCGAAGTTATGCCAGCGAAGGTTCGGGTTCCAAAGTGGATGTTTGGGCGGTTGCGGGGCCGGTTGCGGAGATGAAGGAGGACGGGGAGCGACGATTCGTCGAAGGGTTGTGAAAGCGTGATGACTTCGGCATCGAAATTAATCCCAGAGGGCTAGAATGGGCCTATGGCCACTGCTGTCGACACATCCAAGGAAACACACGCCGACGTCGCCGCCGCCGAGGTGCTGCGGCGGTTCGCCGGCTACTACAAGCCCTACAAGGCGCTCTTCTTTGCCGATCTCGTGGCCGCCTGCATCTTGGCCGGGGTCGATCTGGCCTTTCCGCAGCTGCTGAACTTCTTCACCCGCGAGTTCTTCACGGAGGCGCCCTCGGTCATCTTGGGCAGCCTCGGGCTCATCGCGCTGCTCTTCATCGCGCTGTACGCCGCGCGCACGGGCTGCCAGTGGTTCATCACTTATTGGGGTCACGTCATGGGCGCGCGCATGGAGGCCGACATGCGCCGCGATTTGTTCGAGCAGTACCAGCGCCTCTCCTTCGGCTACTACGACCGCCACAACACCGGTGTCATGATGTCGAAGATCACCACCGATCTGTTCGACATATCGGAGCTCGCGCACCACGGGCCGGAGAACCTGTTCATCTGCACGCTCAAGATCGTCGGCTCCTTCGTGCTGCTGTTCATGATCAACGGGCCGCTCACCGCCATCATGCTTGTCGTCACCATCGTCATGGCGGCGCTGTCCTTCGCGCTGAATTACTGGCGCCGCCGCATATTCCGCGAGAACCGCGAGCGCATGGCCGGCATCAACGCGGCGGTGCAGGATTCCCTCGGCGGCATCCGCGTCGTGAAGTCCTTCGGCGGCGAGGACGCCGAGCGCGAGAAGTTCCGCGCGGCCAACGAGGCATTTCTCGACACGAAGAACCGATCCTACAAGTTCATGGGCGCCTTCCATGGGCTGAACTCGCTGTTCACGGGGCTTTTGTACACCATCGTCGTGGTGGGCGGCGGCTACTTCGTGGCCGCAGGAACGCTCGCCGTGACCGATTTGGCCATCTACGCCCTGTATGTGGGCATCTTCATGGCACCGGTAGAGCAGCTCATCAACTTCACCGAGACCCTGCAGAAGGGCTACGCAGGTTTCCGCCGCTTCATCGAGGTGCTGGCCGAGCGGCCCGACGTGGCCACCAAGCCCGGCGCGCCCACTTTGGCCGAGGCCTGCGGCGGCGAGGTGCGCGGCGCTGTGGATTATCGCGACGCGACGTTCTCCTACGACGGCACCCATCCGGTGCTCGACGGGCTCACGCTTTCCATCCCCGCCGGCACCTCGGTGGCGCTCGTGGGGCCCTCGGGCGGCGGCAAGTCGACGCTTCTGCGCTGCATGACGCTGTTGGAAA
>OLON01000352.1_pt1 | contig 33101 bp, 16 predicted proteins | sample 1672691 | NCBI WGS metagenome assembly OLON01 (sample SAMEA3136714, study PRJEB25190) | human gut metagenome | biome: human gut; feature: human-associated habitat; material: faeces | place: Austria | collected 2013
AGATACCATCGGATTGTAGGTTATTGTCGGCTATCCTATTTGCCTCGTCCTTGGTGCAGGCGGTGTATTTTTGTGTATAAATTTCTTGTATTAGGATGAAATCGTTATATTTGTGATATGAAAACAAAGTCATTTAAAATACTTGATCAATACTTTCTTCGATTCTATAGATCTATTATGTCTAAGAACGGGAAAAGGAGGAAGCATACGATCGTGGATAAGAATGATATCCTTGAGTGCCAGTCGTTGATCTGGAAAGTCATACGTGATAGGTATCTGGAGGATGAGGGAGGGGTTTATATAAACAACATCGGTTATCTATGTCATAAGATTAATCCTAACCGCAAGATATATCTGAATAAACTTACCGGTACTATTAATAGGCGTGGGACGGGTGGATATTCTTACGTCCATACGTGTATGGATTTTATGCCTAGGAATAAGTATTTTCATCTATATATCTCTCCGGCCTTGAATAAGGAATGTAGGTTGGCTATGGAATCAGGTAGGAGATATAAGTTCTTGTATCGGGAGGTTGAGTCGGAGAGTAAGGTATTTGGAGTTAAATGGGTTTACAAGCTGTAGAAGTTTTTTTGTGATCCAGTTAGCCCGTGAGGGTAGACTGGATTTTTTTTGTATCACGGATTCAAATACATATCTTTGTGCAAAAGACTTGAATATGACTATAAAAGGGTTGTTGGCCGAGATCAAGGCCGATTTACATAAATACGATGATAGCGGGGCTATAGATACCTCGTCTGTTTATAGATGGGCTGAGATCGCCTTGAAAAGGTTCGGGGGTGTTATAGCGGTCATGTCCGAGGCGGTTGTCAAGACCAGCAACAAACAGGCGGTATTGCCTTCTGATTTTTTCGACATGCTTGATGCCTATAGGTGTGAGCCTCTTGTCTGTGAGATTCCGGGCGGCGACAAGGCCAAGGCTGACCTCCAACACGAGATCGGCTGGGTCGAGCGCACCGAGCGCGGTTTCCGTTGGAACTCCTGCACCGAGTGCTGTAAGGAGGAGTTTGAGAAGACGATCACGGAGAGGATATATATCGGGTCTCACGAGGTTCGATTTCATTACCATCATCCCGTAAGGCTGTCTATAGGTCGAGGACTGAGGCGTGATTGCGCCGCTGACAAGTATCGGGATAAGTACGATATAACTATATCCGGCAATATTATGTATACCGGGTTTGACGGGTTTATTTATATCATATATCGTTCTACGCCTAAGGATGATGACGGTCTCCCATATATACCTGAAACGGCGTTAGGATACCTTGAGGATTATGTCGAGACGTATATCAAGATGAAGATCTTCGAGAATGCCGCCGTGAATGGCTTGATACAAGGCGCTGGTGACGCTTATAAATTATATGCTCAGCAGGAGCCGGGTAAGTTCGCTAGGGCTATGAAGGAGCTTAAGATGTCGATGATTACCTTGAATGATTACCGGGAGCTGGCTGAGGATAATAGGAGAAGAATGTTGTCTTATGATTATTTAACCAACAAAACCACCATACTTTAGAAGGTGGATGAATTGGTTTGATTAATTTTGAATCAAAATTGTAAATAAAAAAATGATTACCTACAAATACAACATCTATCATTCCAAGAAAACGAAGTATCTTGGTAAAATGCTTCGTGAATGTTGTTTTGTATGGAATCACGCTTTATCTTTACAGCGTAGGTATTACAAGTTGTTTGGGAAATATATCTCAATTGGTAAAATGAAGAAGCATTTTGCTAAAAGAATTAAAAGAAATCTTCTTCATTCTCAAACAACACAAGAAATACTTGAACGTCTTGATGAATCTTATAATCGTTTCTTTAAAAGAAAATCAAAGAGACCACCTAAGTTTAAAAGATCAGATTGTTTCAACTCTTTTGTTTTTAAACAAGGAGGTTTTACCTTAAACGGTAATATCCTTACAATCAACAAAGGAAAGAAACGTTTTAAGTTTTCATACAGTAGAGCATATGAAGGTAATGTTAAACAAATAAGGATAGTCAGAGAAACCTGCTATCGTTTTAGTTTGATTATAGTTACAGATTATAATCCTGCAAACTCTTACAGAAAGACATATGATGGTGCATCTGTAGGATTGGATTTTGGTCTGAAAACTTACCTAACTAAAAGCGATGGTAGTAAAATCAATTCTCCACTATTCTTCAAGCAATATCAAAACAAGATTAGAAAACTAAATAGAAAGTTTTCTAATGCGAAGAAAGGATCCAATAATAGAAAAAGAAGACTGTTTGAACTTCAACAAGCGTATCGTAAAATAAACGATTTTCGATCTGATTTTCAATGGAAATTAGCTCATGAATTATGCAAACAATATGATTATATTTTCATTGAAGATCTAAACATTGAAGGGATGAAACACTTGTGGGGAAAGAAGATTTCCGATCTCAGTCATTCTTCTTTTATTAACAAACTTACGTATATCGCTTCAAAGTATGGAGTGATAGTACATAAGATTGACAAATGGTATCCTTCCTCAAAGACTTGTGAATGCGGGCTTGTTAATAAAAACTTGTCGTTACGCGACCGCACGTGGGTATGCCCGTCGTGCGGCGCAATCAACGACCGTGATGTTCTTGCAGCCCGTAATATACTTCGGAAGGGCATTTCCGAATTGGAGAGCAAGAGTAATTCCAGCGATAGTAATATCGGGGTTTCTTACGTCTGTATCCAAGAATCCCATTTGCTTTAGTGATGGGAGTATGTCAAGAGCGTATGTGGCCTAATACTTTTGATAAGTATATCAAATTTATTTAGTTGCGGGGGAGGGAATCGAACCCTCGATCTTTAGGTTATGAGCCTAATGAGATACCTCTTCTCCACCCCGCGATTATGACGCGAATATACGTTTTTTAAAAAGAAAAAAGATAATATGGCAAAGAAAAATGATTGGATACATTTAGATAAGACAAGTGGTACTGGCCCTGCTGAGGTTAAGGTTACAGCTGATATTAATGAGACCGGCGAGATACGTCAGGCTACGTACAAGGTTATAAAAGAAGGCACCAAGGAGGAGAAGACGTTCGTGTGCAGGCAGGAGTCGGTTCCGGTGGTGATCATCCCTGAGTTCGATTTCCTTGTGCTTAGGTATATCTGGGATGACGAGGACGGCATTGACTTCGACACGGCAACCGGTTTCGACAACACTGGTCTCCCAGACGTGGACGGCAAGCTGGTTGGTTGGAGTAAACAAAACCAGACCACGCAGGAGCGGGTAGGTGATTATCTTATCCACGGTGGTGATAATATGGAATCAGGGAATGAGGCGGCTCTGATCCAGATGGGACCGTTATTGGATGGCGATAATTACGATAAATTACCTCTTGAGATCAGGTGTAGTATATACGGTAACTGGTATGGTGGTCGTGAGAAAGGTAATGTCACTATCAAATTCACGGCCTATAAGGGTGGGACAATGGAGAAACGTGGATATGATTTTGTCAATATAGGAGGTGAGGAGGTTTATACCGGTGACGCCCCTACTATCCGCTCACGGCGAGGATAATTGGCAAAATATAAAGACCTTGTATTCTAAGGTAGGTACGATGATCTATAACAAGGAATCTCGTGACTGTATTGTAAGAATAGGTGAATAGATTTTTCTTCATAATATAAACACATCGGCTCTCTTGTCCGTGAGGATAGGAGAGTTTTTTATTTTTTTAGTCCTTTACTTATGACATATTTGATCTTTTATTGCACAGGAATAATCTAGCTTTGCCGAAAACTAGCGTTATGATTACATTAAGTGATGTTAACAACGAACTCCATGTCCGGTTATATATACTGGAGGTGCTTAAGGATTATATAAGAGATGATGATTTCGATGGTCTTGTAGATAAGGCGTTGGATTTTGTCATGGAAGGCGTTTCTATGCCTAAGGCTCCGGCCAAGGATACCACCATGAGTGACATATCAAAGAGCGTTTTGGCTTTGGTAGCGGGTGCTGGATTAGATGAGAGGCTAAGCAAAAGCTCTTTAGAGTTAGCTTATGACAGATGTAGGATGAGATACGTATTCGATCCTCGGAATCGGGATATACACGGTGTAGTCGTAGGTTATTCCAATGACTTTAATAGTCTGGTAGCTGTATGTGATGAGGGATCGAAGAAAGGGGTGGACAAAGGATCTACTGATTTTGTGGACGTCAATGAGAGATACGTGACTAATGGTTTCTTTTACATATCCGTAGAGGACGCCGACAAGCAATCAAACTACATGGGAAAAGATCTGTAATTATTATGTTTTTGTATTTTCATTAGATGTGAATTGCGAAGTGTTTAGATTTTCCTTCTGGCTTGTGATAGTCAGAAGGATTTTCTATTTTTGTGCGATTTGAATGTTTTGCATAATACGTACAGTTTATTAGAATCCGCCACATAAGTGATTATCTGGCGGATTTGCTATATTTGCGAAAAACATAACATCGTGCAAAATAATTCTAATATAGCGGTTCCCGATTCCGGGATGAACAGGGATAAGCATCCACAGGACCTATCCCCGTCTGAGTACAGTTTCGCCTTGAACGCTACCATAGAGGGTGACGATGGGAGTCAGCTTAAGATCCAGAACGAGCCTAGTACCCTTTTATGTAAGCGATTTGATGGCTATAAGGTTATTGGGTATAAGAATGATATAGCTGGTGATAACACTTATTTCTTTCTGGTGAATCCTGATAACAATACCTCTAAGATCACGTTCATGAGGTCATTGGATTATGTCAAGACCGTAGAGGATCAATTAGCGGGATCAGGAAAAGATATTCATCGTATCCTTGGCGAGAGGCTTGAGGAGTCGGATGGTCGTTTCGATGAGATATGTGATTTGATGGAGGTGTTGATAGAGGATGGGACCGATGACCCTTGTCTTAACTTTTCCATTCATCACCCGATCTTTGATATAGAGATCAAAGATGAGAAGTGTGGTAAGGTGATATACTGGACTGATGGATATAACCCCCAGCGATATGTTATGGTTGACAAGGCTCTTAATCCAGATGATGATGGTGACTTCTGGTATCATTATCATGGATATAAGACATGTGGGGATGATAAGCCAATAGAGAGGTGTAGGCTGGCTTGCGAGAAGCTACTGGTGTTCCCGCTGCTGACGGCCCCATGCGTGGAGCCTGAGGTCGTGGAGTTCGGGGGGAGCTTGCGTGCCGGGACCTACCAGTTTTGCGTGGCGTTGTGCGATGAGTTCGGGATAGAGAAGACTGGGTATTGCTCATTGACCAATCCTATCATGATATTCGATCGTCAGGATATAGTCATTCGTGATGGCTTATGGGGCAAATCAACCAACATGGGTATCCGGCTTACCGTATCCAATATAGATAAGCAGGTATCTCATTATAAGGTAGGTGTTATACAGAATACCGTTGGATATAATGGCGAGCAAAGCCCGGTTCTTGAGTATTTCATAGAAGGTATACATCCGATAACGGAAAGGACTATCTATTATCTTACAGATCAGTATAGTGAGCGTACGACAATGGAGAAGCTGTCCAAGGAGATACCGGTATATAAGACGGCTAGAGGAATGACCTCCGTAGGTAATCGTCTTCTTCAATATGGTTTGACTGTTGAGAATGAATGGAATTTACAGCCGGTAGTTAACTTCTTGGGACATTTTGTTAAATGGCAGACATCCATAGCCACTGAGAATCTATACAAGGATGGGGTAGCTTGTTCTAAATACGCCTCATTCATGCGTGATGAGGTATATCCGTTAGGAATAAGATTCTTTACCAACACAGGATACAGGACGGCTAGGTTCCCGCTTATCCCTCGTCCGGCCACAAGGGAGGAGATGGAGGTTATCGTTGATGAGGACGGTAACTCTGACGACCTGTCGGCTGCGTCGGTGCTGGAGAACAACCCGCAGTGCGCAGGGAACAGCCGCCGTCATCTTTGGCAGTTTAAGAATACGGCAAAGATCATAAACGACCCGTCTTGGGGATTTGATGGTTTTGGAGGAGAATGCAAGAATCAGCTAGATGTCAAGCAACTCAGATATGTAGAGCAGGAATATGCCACAGTAGGAGAGACTCAATTCGTTATCAACACGATGGGGGAAGATGTTACGGTAGATGATGCTATTGATTATATCGCTGATAATATAGAGAATCTGTGTGATATCATAGAATCTAATGTAGGTATTACCGACGAGTTATGCGCTGCTATATCGTTGCCGGAGGATCAAGACGGTATAAAGGCTCCCGATTTCCCTAGTGGATGTGATGATATTGAGAGGATAGAGACCAGGACTATATTGGATAAAAACTCTTTGGTGGATTCTAGGATTGATTTTACATATAAGCTGGCTAGTGATTATGTGGAGACCGAGCCTACTACATTAATACAAAGTAATGCCGAGTCACAAAGGAAGTTCTCTGTATTGTGTGATTTCGATAATTATTCCAGTGGAGGTAAGAATATCATAGATCTGGTTCAGGAATGGCTGGATGGTCAGGATGAGGATAAATTCCCGTCTGATATAGACTCCTCCGCCTTGGTCTTGTGTCAGGATATGTCTAATGTCCGGCAGTTATATGATGAGGATATATGTACTAATGGGTGTTCGGTAGGTGATCCTTACGTGAATCCTACTATTAACGATGTGCAACTGCCAACGTTCCAAGGAGGTAGGTCATTGGGTAAATGTACGTTTTTATTCCAAGGCGATGGATGGGAAGGCAAGAAGCATACCGAGACTATGCTTGATATATTGATGGATTCAATGAAAAAGTACTTCCCTCAATATGAGAGTCAGTTTGGTATTGAGAACGCCATGTGTCTTTTTGGTGATGGTGATAACTCTAAGTTCAATACCGGCATATCTACTGATTGGGAAGATCGTGTGTCTGCGCAGAATGATATTGACGCCAAGACCAATTGGTTCGGTAGAAGCAACTTGACTTATTTCAAGTTCTATCCACATGTATCCTCATACGCCAGATGGGTGGAGTTGGATTACGAAAAATACGTAAGCGGTTTATCCGATCCTGATAACGGTATTATGTATATAGAGATGATGGGTAACTATAATTATCCGATCGGCGACTCATCATCATACAATAAGGTTCGTATAACGTTTTTCTCGGATAAGGAAGGTACCGTGGCTCCTAATCCTTTGGCTAATGATGCCAAGAAAGGTGTTATAGTGAATTACGTGGATCATAAGATATTTATGATGCCAAAGTACTTGTTCTGGAATGATGACAAGACTACTTTCCATAAGATATATGTTTGTATTGAGCCAGCGGTATGTGTGTTCTTCACCGGTTTCGCCATGAGGCAGGACATGAAGGAGCTTGCCGGATTCTATACGGCCGGCACCGCCATTTTCCCTGCCCCGTTCTGTTTTGGCATTCGGCCACTGGAGGTGAAATACGTATTCTTCTTTACGAAAGAACTGAAATTAAGGAGATTTGTTACCTATGAGGCGAAATGCATCTCATGTGGAGATAAACCCGCTGATTGCGCTCCCAGACCATATCAGTATGGTGATTTTGGATATTGGGAGTCTACCAATAAGTATCCGGCTAATTTTGAGTTGTATGATTCAAGTAAGATCGGGATATCATCGGGAGGATCAAAGAGGAAGGATATAATAGATTCTTTGACGAAATACTATGGGTCTCCTAAATCCGTTGAGGGTAAGTCTTATTTCACCGGTAATGGGGATAACGCTGAGTACCCCAATACGTCAACCACATTTTGTCAGAAACCTATACGTCATTACAAGTTCCCTGATAACTCTGTCGCTCCTTTTATGGGTAATCCGTCTCAACTGACCGGTCAATATGGAGTTGACTCCTATATTTATCCTATGGGGGTGATGCTTGATGACGATATCGTTAATGAGTTTCTGGATATAGCGGTAGAGAATGGTCTTATAGATAAGGCTAGACGTGACTCTATAATCGGATACGAGCTATATCGTGGAGATAGGGCCTTGGATAAGAGTGTTATTGGTACAGGTCTGGCTTATGATATGTTTAAGTACGATGATCCCGACGGATCGGCTAACCTTTATCCTAATTATCCTTACAACGATTTGTCTGATGATATGTATATCTATAAGGATATTAATCGTGAGAATTTTATAACGCATCCGTTTAATAGGAAGGGTAATATCTGGTATTCATTCTTAAGCCCTGATATTGCCTTCAACAAGCCTGATGCTCCCACTGAGTGCCTTGTTGATGGTTATCAATTAGGTAAATCCTCCGGTATATTCAGGGAGGTGGAGGATCACCCTAAATGGACGATATTAGGAAGTAAGGCTTATAGTATGGCAACGTCATTGGCTACGGTGGAGGCTATGGCTAATTTAATATCCGCTATAGCTGAGTATACATATCAGTCGGCTTCACAGCAATATGTCGGTGGAGGCGTGATGTTTTTGGCCAACCCTGTCGGCATAGCGCTGACGGCTATCCGTCTGGCTACAGGTATCGCCAAGGCCACTGCTCAGTCCGTGGTGGATATAGGCAAGTACAGGTATCAGTGGTTAACGGCCTTGATAGATAGGGGACCTAGATGGAATTACGCTTATTATTATACTTCTGTCGCCCATTATAATTTATTTTACCAAAAAATAGGGGCGTCGGAGCTGCGTGGATTGTCAACGGCTAAATATATTAAGAGCGGGTTATATCCGGTAACAGACATCTCGTCGCAGGGGGAAACCGTAGGTGGTAAGCCTATTGTCATAAACAACCTCGATCGTGAGCATTCGTTGTTCATGTCATTTGGTATGGATAAGTATATGCTTGAATATCCGGAGTTGGTTTCAAGTTATGATACCAGCCGTATTCAGGATGAGTGTAATATTCGTAACGACGAGGTGGCTGGTATGACGCCTCATTTTATGACACGTGAATCTTTCGTATCCTGCCCCTATATGAGGATAAAGAAATATTCTCCGGCTCAATACGGGCAGATAGAGGATATCAGATGGGTATCGTTAGGTGGTTGCGGGTTGATGGATGAGGGTAAGCGTAAACCTGTTTTTGGAGGTGATGTGTTTATATCCAGATTCTCTCTTAAAAGAAAAATGCCTATGTTTTACTTGACCCAGTTTGGTCAGGGAGATATGATACCATTCCCTTACTACGACTATCGGAATATCGGGTATCCACGTTATTTTGTTAATTATGATACCGGGGAGGATTATCTTAATAAGACCGATACGGATACTGGATCGCTATACTCTTTCCCTAGCCGGAAGAGCGCTTACGAGATGGCTTGCAAGACCGGAGATATGTATCTTAGCGGTCGTTTCTTCCTATACTTCTATGGTATACCTCAGTTCCTTGTGGAGTCTGAGATCAATTGCAATTTCCGTATAGCCGGCCCTGAGCCTTACGAGGGGTTCTATCCGGAGGTGGGGGATTATATATCATGGACTCAGGAGCGTAATGTCCCTATATCAAGGGATAATGTGTTTAAGATGAGTCCTGTGTATAAGAATCGATTTACGTTAGGTGGCAGGTCGTTGCCGGAGACATATGATAGCAATTTCTGGGACTGCGCCTACCAAAGACCCAACGGCGTCATATGGAGCACCGCCGACGTGTCGGAGAATGGCATGACCGATCCTTGGCTGTCATACAAGCCTATGGATTACCATGAGTTCAAGACCTCATTTGGGAAACTCATAAGCATGAAGGGGATAGAGTCGGATCAGATATTGGCCCGTTTCGAGAATCAGGTAGGGTTGTACAATGCCATAGACGTGTTGGCGGAGAGAATATCCCCGGAGAATAGTGAGCTAGGGACAGGCGGTCTTTTCGCCTCTCGTGGTATCGAGTATAATAATACGACGTTAGGATATTCCGGAACCCAGAGCCGGGATATGATCAGTTGTGAATTTGGGCATTTTTGGGTCGATTTAAGGCGTGGTCAGGTATTCAAGGTAGATTCTAATGGTAGGAATCTTACGGAGGTCACACCGGGGCTTAGAAACTGGTTTAAGGAACATCTTCAGATGAAGATCATCCGTAGTCGGATATATAACGCCGATACGGATGCTGAGTTGTCTTATTATGATATCGATAACAAGTTCTTTGGTATAGGTCTGTCCATGGGTTGGGATAATCGTTTCAAGAGGGTATTGATAACCAAGAGGGATTACATACCGGTAGGGAATCCAAGCGAGTACCAATTCAGGGGAGGCCGGTTCTACAGGAACGGGCATGCGGTGGAGCTACAGGACGCCAGCCATTTCACGGACGTCTCGTTCACCGTTGGATATAACTGCCTGAAGGGTGAGTGGAAATCATATCTATCATACACCCCTGACTATTATATCGAGCACCAGCATTATTTCCAGTCTGGTAAGAACTATTCTAGTGATAGTCGGGAAGTGGGATTGTGGTCTCATGGCTTAACCAATCAATCGTATCAGGTATTTTATGGTAAGCTATATCCGTTCGTCATAGAGGTACCTGTCCGTGAGCAGTATGTGAATAAGATCCTTACGAACTACCAATATCGGATGGATGCCAGAAGGTATCAGGATGAGGTTAATTATCAGGTTAGAAGAACAACTGGATTTAATAAGGCATGGTTCTATAACGATACCAACAACAGTGGAGAGCTTAGGATGACCATCGCCGATAAGAACGACATGAGCCAGCGCCTAAGATATCCTATAACTAACGACGATAGCCGTGAGATATTGGTGACGGAGGTCGATCAGAAGATAAATATAAACGACTATTTTAATGAGGTTAAAGACGATACTAATAACCTACCGGTATGGGTCAAGGATGTCAACGACATAGACCGGGTGGTGGAGCCTAGGGCTATCGACTATCACCGGAGGTGGCGTGATCGTCTTCGTGGCGATTGGTTCTTGGCAAGGTTCGTGAATGACATTGAGAGCCGGTTCAAGATGATAGTGCGTTGGTTTAGTAACGATGAGAAAATTTATTAGTTATTAACATATAGGGGAGAATATTTGTTCTTCCCTTTAATACTTTAAGATAGTATGGAAGATTTTGCTGGTAAATACAATGGCGAGCAGATAGATCAGAAGCTCGACAAGGTCAAGAACATGGTTGGCGCCACGGCGTCTGAGGCTGGGGAGGCGGGACTGGTCCCGGCCCCGGCGAAGGGGGATGATGGTAAATTCCTTTGTGGGGATGGCACATATAAATCTCCTTGTGAGATAGAGTGCGTAAAAGGTATGATTGAGGATGTGGATGAGCTAAAGATGTTAAATTCGCATGATTATTATGTCGCTGGATGGGTAGATGGTGATCTCGCTCCTAACGCTGTTGAGTTCCATGGGGACAGGGAATTTGCCAATAAATGGAATGTATATCTATTGGATACGACGGATAACGCCGGGGAAACCACTACTCCTGTCGGGAAGTTGATGAGGGGTAATTTGTTGAGGTTCGAAAACGGTGATTATGCTCCTACGGTTGGTATTACAGAGGATATGAGATCCCAATGTGATGTCGATTTGTACACCGACATCTCCGCTTCTTCTTTGGCTTACGCCGCCGGGTCGTATGATGCGGTAGCTGAATGGGAGATAGACAAGGGTCTGATACAGTCCGGTTCATCTCCGAGGGTTTTGTATGTCGCATCAGGGCAGGCGGTATCCCATAAGCTTCGGCCGTGGGAGACGACCGAGACCAAGTATTTTATTGGCATGGGTCGAGATGAGACGGTATATGTCCTTGATAATATTGTCGGTGACTCAGGGAAGGTGTGGGCTGGATTATTCTCCAAGCCTATCGTATGGGATGGAATAGACGTATCCAAATATCCTCTTCGCCCAACAGCGTACACCCCATGTCCGGTCGTTACGATAGACAATAAGACGAGATGCTTCTTTTATGCTTACGAGGCTGGAGACGCTAATTGTAGAAGTCACTCCGGTGTTAACAATACATGTCAGATGTTTGTGAACGGTCGTACGTATCCAAGGACGGTTGACATGAATCAGATAAATAACATGTCATGGAGCAGGGCTAACAACGCTGATCCAGACAAACCATATCCTTTCGCTGAGGGAGGTTTTCATGCTCTTAATGCTTATATAATTTCTCAAGAAATATATTACGGGAGAAAGGATATACATAATGTTAATATGTTTGGATCTGGCATATCGTCCAATGATCCATGTGATTCTGAGATCGCATGGAAATCAAACGGAGGAGTAAGGTATAAGTTGTCATCATCGTCTACATGGAAGTATTTAAGATGGGCTGATTCGGGAGATATAAAGGAAGCCGATAGCTACAATTATCTGTTCATGTCTCATATAGTCAATATGGAGTATCAAAAAGAGCAGTGCATGGAAAGCCAGATGGTAGCCTCGTACGCCAATGAGATAAGTGTCGTGGAAGGTTCTGATTTTGATTTTTATGGATCATCTTATTCGTATGTTAATGTGCAAGGGACTAACGGTCTTGATGGGATGAACGTAAAAGTCATGAAGGTGATGAGAGATACGTTTAACGCCAAAAACTCGTCAAGTCAATCAGTGTCTTGGGACTTGGAGGCTATGTTAAGGATGTCTCTTTTTGGAGGGATGTCGTTATCTGGAGATATATTCGTATATTCTGGTGGGGGATATGAGCAAGTGGGAGAACTTAAGAATAGCCCTAACGTCAATAGGGGTGGCAACCCTTTTAAGTTATATATGGAATGTGATCAAACAAAATGGATGAAAGTAACAGATATCAATAAGGCTAATCATGGTGTATTTGATTTTGAGTCCGTTTATCCGTTTATGGGTGATTTTGATAATAAGTTAAATGGATATGTGAAGAAGCGTGCTCCTTATACAGGATGGAAGGTTGAAAATGGAGGAAATATCATAACTGGACAATGTTGTTATGGATGGAGCGACTGCTATTGGGGTAGCACTATCGGTACTCGTACTAGGGTGGCTGCTCGTTTTCGCGGTTATGCTCTCAACAGTTATTGTTCGGCTCGTTACCTCACCGCTCACCACGCTGTTTCTTATGCGCTTCGTAATGTTGCGGGGTCTGCCCAAGCTTTGTTGAAAGTGGGTGCAGCGACGCCGCAGGCGTAATGAAGGGACTGCAAGTCCTTACTTTATCATAAAAATCCTATCGCTTCTAGACAAATCTGACATAGGGATCAGGGATTCTGAAATTAGAGAGATAGGTTGAAATAACGGATAAGAGGGCGGCTGCTCGTTTTCGCGGTAATGCTAACAACAGTAATTGTTCGGCTCGTTACCTCAACGCTAACAACGCTGTTTCTAATGCGAATCGTAATAATGCGGGGTCTGCCAAAGTAATGGTATTTTATGTTTTTAGACTTAATCCCTCTTGTTCGTGGCCGGGAGTGCCGAAAATTATAAGACATACGTATATGCGTTCAATATCTCGTGAGATTATGAACAAAGGGATACGATGGTGGTCATACAAGCGATCACGTTTAATGCCAAGCTTGGCTAAAAATGGAGATGATTGATGAAAAAGTTTTCTGGTATTTTTGACTCTATCAATATTGATATGATCAAGGAGGCTGTTGTTAGGGCCTCGGATAGACATGGGTGGAAGACGGAAGTTATCCGTTTTAATGAGAATCTTGATGTTAATTGTAATATGATTTACGATAATTTGTTGGATGATGGTTATCTTTCTTTTATCAAATACAAGAAACTTGAGAAGATCAATGGGAATGGGAAGGTAAGGAAGATAGATAGTCCTACTTTCGTCACCCGTATATATCAGCATCTTTTCTTGTTGCTCATAGAACCTGTTTATTACTCTAAGGATAATATGACAGGTCTTAATTGTAAGCCTGGCTGTGGCATAACATCTAATACAAGAAGAAAATCTGTGGTACGATTATTAAAGGGCCTGTTTTACGATAGGCTTGATTTGGAATGGGCGCTTATCATTGATCAAAGGAAGTGTTATGATCATATAACTGTTAAGGTTTTTCGTAGGGCTATGAGAAGGATTGTTGATGATCGTAAGCTGATTGATTTTGCTGTAAATGTTTGTTTTGTCAATGGCAAGCTTCCCATAGGTACGCCTACAAGTCCGATGGTTCATCATATAGTTATGCTTGGATTTGATTATTATGCTAAATCCATATCCCCTTTTGCTGTTAGATACGCTGATGATGTTATTATGGCTTTTCATACCAAAGAAGACGCTAACGTTTCTAAATGGAGGGTTAAAAATTATTGGTGGTATAATTTAGGCATTAGGGCTAAAAGTAATACGACAAGGATATCTAGTCTTTATGATAGTATAGATTTTTGTGGATATGTATTTCATCGTAATGGTATGGACATAAATGATCATAATAAGGGATATGTGTCTGTTCGGGAGAGAACTGTTAATAGGGTTAAGATATGTGGTAGTGATGATAAATGGGCATCTTATTTTGGTATATTTAAACATGCTGATTCGTTTAATTTGGCTTTAAGAATAGAAAAAGATATGAAATTAAAGGATTTAACATCCAAGATCAAGATAGACAGATCTATGGATGCCAGAAATATAGATATAAAAGGATTGATCGACAAGAAGTTTTCTGTACTTGATTATGATATAAGGAGAGATAATAAGGGGAATCCTAATTGGATAAAATGCCTTATTGGTATAGACGAGGTAGTTGATGGTGTTTTAACTGGCAAGATCGAGGCAAGGGAGTTTCATGGCAATTATCAAGGAATCATTAATTTTGTCTTAGCATGTGAGGTTAAATATGGCAAGAGCGCTATTTTGCCTATAGAGGATGTTGAGATAGAAAACCAATGCGGTTATATATTTAAGGATAGTACGAACCAATTAAAATACATTTGATATGATTAATTTAAATTATATTGAGATCCCTTCTTCTGTTGACAATGATGACAATAAGGGGAAAACTAGATGGGTGGATGGTAGATGTGTATCATTGGATCTAGGAGGATCGGTATTGCTGTATCTTGGTCATAAGACGTATGTCAATGATAGTTATGTAGGTGGTGATGGGAATGTCATTAGCAAGACTATTACTGAGGCTTTTCCTGTCAAGTTGGATAAGCCGGTGAGCCGAGATAAGGCTATAATTGCCGCTGAGATGACGGCCTACGGATTGGATTCCGCTTATGATGTGGCTTCTCTGGATGCTTCCTTGGCGAGGAAATTCAGAAATAATCCAGAAGATAAAGAGGTGCAGGATCATGATATGTTTATATCGTGGGTAAAGGTAGAGCTTGATAAGATTGGACTAAAGGGCGGTTATGATGAAGATCAGACGTTGCCTGTTAGTGGGTTATGTAAATTTGTCAAGTCTATAATAAATAAGGTGGAGTTGTCTTCTTCTGAGGCGTTATCCATGAAAGAGTATTATCCTGAATGGAAGGTTGGAATCAATGTTCAGGTTGGTCAATATTATAGGTATGATGGCAAGTTATATGAATGTGACCAGCAGCATACCACGCAAGACAATTGGAAGCCAGGGAATCAAACCGCTTTATGGCATGAGGTGGTGGATGGTAGTGCTGGGACCAAGGATGATCCTATATTATACAACAATACGCATGATTCTGGGTTTGAGGGCATGATTCTGGAGATCGGTAAATATTATTCCCAAGATAATATCTTGTACGAGTGTATAAGGGATAGTGTTGTTCCTTTGATTCATGATTTAAAGGATTTGGTTGATCTGTATGTAAAATTAGCATGAGTGATTATATATAACTTTACACCAGTTTTATATAGTCATGATTAACGAACGATACCGGAGGTACGCCGGGAATTGAAGCACGTGGAGAGACCTCTTTAGAATCAGTTTCGTGTAAGCAGATTCAACAATGTCCCTGTGAAGCGTGAAAATATACTTTTGGTGTAGAAAAGTATATAAGTACCTTAGCATGAAAGAAAAATCGGGAAAGAAGAGCGATGGTAAATCCGGCAAATGCCCGAAGTCTGGATGTGTCAAGAAAGTAGGGAATGATTGGCGGGTGGTTAGCAACAAAACCGGGAAACTATGGCCGGCTAAGTACAGGTCGAGGGATTCGGCTAAGAAAGCTCTAGCGGCTTATCACATGCATTGAAAAGCGTAGGCGGGTAGGTGATATGAGTCATGTACCCGCCTATTGTTTTATCCTGCATCCGATTATGTATATCTTTGTAGAAAACGTGATTTATGGCTAAGAAAGATAAGAAAGAGGAAATCCCTTCATGGATAAAGGATTTGTATAAGGAAGATCTTGATCGTGTTGTAAGAGGTGAGCGTCCCATGTATTTCAGGGGTATGGATGATAATCCTTTAAAGAACGTATCCCCGGAGTTTGATATCCTTAGTGGAGGAGCTGCTGTTAAGGGTATGAATGGGATAAGAGGTGCGTTGTCTCCGTTGAATAATGGCATGGGTAATTATAATTTCAGCATTAGGGGCATAAATAAGAAGATAGGCGATCTTGTTGATGAGGCGGGGTTATATTTGCCTGAGAAATTAAGACCTATATATCAGACTGTGGTGGACGCTATGTCGAGATCCAAGGATAAGGGGTTTGGTCATATCACGCAGCCGTTGGCTAACGCCCTGTACCCTGCGGACGAGCGACGGAACCGGCGTCTAGACGGGGAGCATCCCGTTGGTTATGTGGATGCCATAGACGGCATATGGCCTAGGGAGAAATATGGGTTATGGGGAGAGAAAATTGAGCGGAAAGCTGAAGGAGGTTCTACTGGTAATGATCCTATGTATGTAAGACAAGATGTATCTGATAGAGCTTCGTATTTAAAAGATATCTTAGGTAATGCCATAAGAAGAAGGTTGTACGAGAATGTCACTCCTGATGTGGTAGCCTCAAATGCCAGTCTTCCTGATAAGGTTAAGGAGTTTATACACGGAAGAAATGGCAAAGCTAATGTTGATGAATATAGCGAACAGCTATGGGGTAGATTCTTATCCCAACCTAATAGTCTTGACGGAAATAGCAAGGAAATAAGAATCCCCGATAATATTATTGCTGATATCGAGAGGATGTTTAATCGTGACACTAAGGATGAGATAAAGAGGTTGGATAAGAAGATTCGTGATACGGAGCGAGAAATATATGGTTCTGATAAGCCGGCTACAGATGATGCTTATGGTAGGCTGAAGCTTTTGAAAAAGTCTAGAGAATGGGTAGATATATTTGAGAAGAATCGTAATTCGGTAAGATCCGGAAAGCCTACGGTTTTTTCTGAGTATGATTTTTACCCCGAAGCTGCTGGTGATCTTACCCCGTTATCAGGGTTTGGTAATTTTACTATTTATAGACGTCCGGATGGGAGGTTAGGTGTTTACGATGTATATGATTTTTATAGTAATGATCAAGAGTTCCCGGTCAATATAGTCACTAAGACATTAGACGCTATAGGTGATAAGTTTGAGGAGAGAGGATCGTTTAAGGACTATAGCCCTATCCAAGAGAGTGGAAGGGATGCTCTTATCCGTAATGCTATCATGTCCAAGAATAAGTTAGAGAAGAAATATGATGGTGGGTATATAGCTTCAAAGGATAATACGAGTGTAGGAGGCCCCGGAATAAATATGAATACGAGGTATGACACAAAGCCTTATCAAGATCCTTTAACGCCTGTTATAAGTGGATTTGTCCCAGGACTGGATGTAGCTTCCGATGTATCAGACATGGCTACCGCTATAGAGGATAAGGATAAGATAGGGATGATATTGGCTTCTTTGGGTTTTCTTCCTGTTGTTGGAGGGGCGGCCTCGTATGCAAGCAAGGCAAGGAAGCTTGATGGGAGGGTAAAGGCTATACGTATATCGGAGCCTCCCGAAAAACCTGTATATTATCATAACAAATTATCTGATGGTGTTACGCATGGTGATGTGGTTGATGCGGATAAAAATGACTTTAAATTGACATCTAACTTATTTTTCGAAAGAGGCTTTTATCCTAGGTTTGAGAGGATGATGGATGAGTTGGGTAAAAATGTTAGGCGTCCTTATAAAAGCGGGATGTTGCTTGAAGAGGATAAAGATTTTATCAAAAAAATGAAGGGGAAGGACGGGAGTGTAGTTATTCCTGAAAAGAATACCCCTTTAAGGTTCGAGTTGGATAGAATGTTATCTGATTATGGTATAGAGGATCAGGAAGCGGCGTGGAATAGGTGGATAAATTATGCTAATTCAAAGAAATCTTATGATAATAGGGAATCTATACTTGATGGGGTTAAGAATATGATAAAGAAACCTGATACATATGATTTTGATTTTGTTGATGGTTTAAGCATGAACGGCCATGTTATTAGTGGTGTTCACATGAAAGATGGCGACAAGATGTTGATAGATGCCAATCTTCCTTACAACCAGAAATTAACTACTATGATTCATGAGACTAGGCATAGGATAGGACAGTATATAGATAATACTTTTGGAAAGACATTTAGACATGGATTGACAAAACCTGCTGACAAGACTGTAGATTTGATCTATAAGACATTGAATTATGATGATTTTCTGGATAATGCTAATCATATATGGGAAAAGTCGGCCACTAATACGGAGTTGCAATTCTTGATGGAGAAACTTAGAGGCTATGAATCTACAATGGATGACATAGGGAAAGTCTATGGAGATGATAAAATGAGAGATATAATCAAGAATATTTCTGATGATGACATAAAGAGTCTTTTAGGGGAGATAAATAGTGATTATTCTGGTAAGTATATAAAGGCCTTAAACAAGGGTGAGATGAACTATGATGATGTAAGAAAAGCTTTGATGTACCCTATCATATCAGGTCTTATGTATAAAAGTTATGATGCGATATCATCTGGTGATGAGGATAAGAATAAAATGAATAAGGGAGGTTCAGTAAACACAGGTAGAGCTTATGGGGATGGGAAATATGTTGTTGATCCTCGTAGATCAGAGGATAGTAAGATGGCTGTGTATGATGAGATATGGGATTATCTGACCGATAAGAAGGGGATACCACAAACGCAAGCTATCGGCATCCTGTCGAACATCGCCGCCGAGTCCGGAGGGGACACCGAGGCCCTGGGAGCTGCCGGTGACTTTGGTATCCAGCAATGGCTTGGGCCGAGGAAGAAGGAGCTACAGCGTAGGTATGGTAAGAAACCGACATTGACTCAACAACTGGATTATCTTGTGGATGAGTATCAAGGTCGTGTACCGGGGCTAGGCTGGAACTACATGAACCAAGGCAAGTTCTTTGATAAGGACGCTCAAGGCAATGTTTATAATTACTATATGTATTCGAAGGCTGATTTTGATAACGCCACGAATTATAAGGACGCTACCGTGGCATGGAATCAAGGATACGGGAGACCCCTTGGATCGACATTAAGAAACGAGAAGCGGTTTGAGTTCGCCGATATGTTCTCCAACAGATACGGTGTCCCGGAGAACGAGCCAATGAGATACGAGTTCGGGCAGCGGGATTCTGGTACGGGAGACGGAGGCCAGCAGCCCGTGCCTGAGACGGTAGCCCCCGCCGGTTCTTCTTTGGCTTCCCATCCTGCCATGGATAGCTGGTGGGAGAAGGAGGGTCAAGATCTGTTATATAAGATGCTAGCTCAATCCGGCGCTAACAAGAAAGCTATAGAGGACATCGCTAATAATATTAAGAATGATCCTCAATCAGAGGCGCAGATAGCGGAGGCTGAGCGTATGCGTAAGGAACAGGCGAAAAGGCAGTTGGTGCTTAATATGATACCGGGGTTGATGCTGAATATAAAAGGAATGTCGTCAATAAAATCCGAAGGAGGTCCTATTGGGGATGATAAATGGTTTTATGATAAGGATCAACGAAAACGCATCGTGGACAAGCAAGAGGCGATAAGAGCATTAAGCAAGGAAAGGCATAAGATTCTAAATGCGTCAAGATCTGCTTTTCAACAGGGTCTTATAGATGAGGATCAGTTCAGGAGGATGAATAATCTTCCTATATTTAAATTGAGTGATAATATAAGAGGAGGCGGAAACAAGGATGTTGATCTCTTGAATAGTCTTTTTGATACAGCCATGTACGACACGTTTGGAGAATCTGTTAAAAAGGGGTCAGAAGAGGGTGAGATAAAAAGGAAGGAGAGGTTTTATCCCTATAAGCTTATGGCTGATACTTTACTTACAATAGGTGATATAGCCACAGCATCTCCTGGATTCTTGAGGTTAATAGAGAGATCAGGCGCTAGATTGTATCCGTTATTGAATAATATAGCCCATAGTAATTCTGTCCAAAAAATATCTGGTGTATCAGGAATAGGTGTTGATTCTTCTCAGATGGCACTAAGCCCGGATGATGATAATTTTTGGAATATACTAGGGGTGGCGGGTGCGGCCGCTGAATTGATAGGTGGTATGGATATATTAAGAAATACGAACGTGATGGGTAGGATCGGAAATAGATTGGATGATATTCTTGATATAGCTAATCCTGTCGTGACTTTAGGAGGGTTAGCTAATGATATATTGGACTAATTCGTTATATTTGTCTGTTTTTAAAAATATTTTAGTATGAAAAGGTTGTTGTTTTTATTTACTATGTTATTGACGCCATTCGCTTTGATGGCGCAAGAGGTAATCCCATCAGAAGGGCCTATTACTATTGATCTGACTACCTTTACCGGCATCATGGCTTTCGTCACGATGTCAGCCACTCAGCTAGCTAAGGTGGTTCCGTATATCGACACCCATAAGTGGGCTAAGATCCTATCGGCTGTAGTTATCGGCATGCTGGTATGTATCCTGGCTTGGGTTCTTCAGGTATCCCCGTTGTTAGTAGGGAGTGAATGGTGGGAATCTCTGTTGTATGGGGTGGCTGTCGGGCTTAGCGCTGCTGGCTTCTATGACTTGGTGAAAACGATAGGTTCGTTATTTGTAAAAAGGATTTAAAAGAAATAGGTTGATATAATGCGATAGCTATATGGTTTATTGTAGGTAATATAATCAGCTATCGCATTTTATTTTTTATTGTTTGTATTTTTTAAATCCGTATTTTTTAGCTATACTATTTATTATACCTTCATCTATATTAAACCATTCTCTATCTTCTTTAAATCCTAATAAAAGTTTATGCATATACGACTCGATGTCGTCATCTATTGTGTATATCATTTCTATATTTATATTTGATACCCTAAGAGCTGATAGTCTTTTTTTTATATTAATAGCTCTACCTATTTTACAAAGACCTGATATTCTATCTATTGCTATATACGTTTTATATCTATTATTTGAAATGCTTCTATAATTTTTTGATATACTGTTTAGTATTTCATCTATAATCTTTGTCGAGGATATTGAGTTTATTGCATAAGATATTAGATGTGCCTTTATTTTATCATCTATATTCATTGCGATTGATATAAATACTCTGTAATCGACAAACCATTTTTGTCCAGGCCCTTTACCTTTTCGGTATGCTAATCCAACATTTTTTAAATCAGATATTGTCTTTATGCTTTTTTCTGGCATATCTATTTGTCTTAATATATTATTGATTACGTTTTGTGTTATACTTGATGTTATGTAATGATCAGTTCTAATTTTTGGATTATTCTTTGATTCTCTATACGAGTTTATTATATATACAAAGTCTGTTATGCAAATAAAATTGTCTTCTTTGTTGAACTCAATACTATTTTCTGATATTTCTCTATTCATTGTTTTGTAATGTTTGTTTTTATGCGAATATATAAAATAGTATGCATTACAACAATATTTATAGGTGTTTTTATGCATCTTTAAAAGATTGATTTAAAACAAAGACTCATCGTTGTGAAATGGTGGGTCTTTATTTTTTTCAACTATCTTTGTGTCAGAACGAAATTAATTTGATATGGGCAAATATGTAATCAAGAGAAAGATACCTAAATATCAAGAAGCCGGGGAAGTTGGGTCGTATATGCTTGGTAATATGGATGGCATACAGGGGCTAGGCATGGAGCCTTTGGTAAATACCAACAAGGGATTACCTGCGCAAGCCAGTCCGTTAGGGATATATTCTATGGATACGCCTGACCGGTTGATGGATAAATATGATACCGCTTTTGAGAAGAAGGATATGAATGATATGTTCCCGGCTAGCTTCAAAGGTAGTTTGCAACGGATAGCTGAAAATTATCAAGACAATGCTATTACATTTAATAATGTGACCGTTAATGATGTTGATAAGTCTAAGACCGGTTCAGGCGAGACGGATGTTTTTGATTTTACCACCATCCCCTACTATGGCGCTGATGATATAGGGTCTAGATTCACTCAGATGGGTCGTGGTATAGGGCGTATGAGAAGCGAGGGATACGGTGATTTATCCACCGGGGTTAAGACAGCTAATGTTGTGGGTACTGTAATGTCAGGCATCGGCGGTGTCTTAGGGTTGGCAAGGAACGTATTCTCAGGGATGGCGTCAGAGCAAGGCACTCGTACTAATATCAGGTTAGCTCAAGAGCGAGAGGCTAGGCAGAGACGGCAATCTCAGATGCGGTATAAGGATGGAGGTGGTGTTTATCTAGGGCCTAATAATAGATTCGATAGCGGTAGCCTTACCGGTGAGTATCTATATCCGTTACCTAAGTCGATGGAAGATCAAGCCAACGTAGAGGTCGAGAAGGGCGAGTACGTGGAGCAGCCCGGAGAGGCGCCAATGGAGGCTATGGGGCAGAAGCACGTCGATGGGGGAACCCCCGTTTCCTTGGAGCAGGGAACGAAGGTTATTACCGACGACACAACCATAGAGCCGGATTTCGCTAAATACATCAGAGATACGTATGGGATCAAAGCCACGCCTAAGGATACGTATGCTACGTTAATGGACAGGTATAAGGCTAAGATCGGTCTTAAATCGGCTTACGATGATCAGAAAAAGGCGCTGGAGAAGCTGAAGAAAAACGATAAGATAGATGACGAGAATACAAGGCGTTTAAACGCCTCCGTATTATCTAAGGCTATAAATGATAGCAACGATACCGTTAATGGATTAGAGGGAAGATTTACGGACTTCGCTAATGTCATATACAAGGAGCAGGAAGACCGGAAGATGAAGAAGGATGAGGATACGTATTTCGCTAAGGGTGGTGAGATAGATAACATCATATCCAGATCCATGAAAGAATACGGTCTTACGGAGGAGGATATAGCTGAGGCTAAGAAAGAGCTGCTTAAGAAAGTGGCTGGTATTCGCCAGAAGATGGAGATAGGAGGCACGTCTTTGTTCGGTCGTAAATTAACTTTCCGCCCGATCGAGAATAGGTTCAACAATGATCCTAACTATTTCGGTTATCAGCGCCAAGGAACTGATGGCTCTTATGGAGGTATTAATACGGATGAGAGGTTGAATTATTATAAGACATTCAATCCGGTCGCTTACGATGCTTATATGGGAGCTTCAGAGGGCACTAGGGCTAGGGCGTTGCAAGACGCTATCTACGGTCAGACAAGTAGCTGGATGGGCTTGGCTACGGCTGAGAACCCGATCATCGCCAACGCCGAGGCGCTTCGGGATTACACGACGCTCGTTTCCTTTGGCGGTGAGGATAGTCAAGGTAATTACCCGGAAGACAAGAAAGCCGCATATCATGATAGGATGAGAGACAATAAATTAGGTTTGTTTACCACATCTCGCCCTATGATCGGTCTAGACGTTGTTACAGAGGAACAGCATAAGGCTCTTAACGATGCTGGTATCACCCATTTTAGCCAACTATTCTCTGACAAGAACAAGGATGTCGTTAATAAGATACTTGGCGAGGATATGCTTAAGATGCAGGCATTGAGATCCATGAAAGGAATGGAAGGTCTTGATTTTATACTTGACCCTCATAAGGTGGCTCCCGGTCCTATGGATATAGGTGATGTGGAGGATCCTGATGTTAAGTTGGATATGCCTGAGCTGATTGATCCTAATACACTCCCTAAGACCAATACAAATGCCAGTACTAACACCGGTAAGACTAATAATGGTAACTGGAACAGGAATATAGTGGGTGGTGGCCTTGACTTCCCTGAGGTGTTCAGGATGACTCCGGGAGCCGTGACAACGGAAGGTCTAGAAAGACATTACGCTCCTACCGTGGACCCGGTGTTGAGATCGGCTGATCAGTATATGATTGAGGCTAATCGTGCTTTCCAATCACAATTGGATCAGATGGGTAATGTCCCGGATTCCCAGAGAGGGGCTTTATCTTCCAATTTACAGGCTATCATGAGTTCCAATATAGGTAAGTATATAAATGAGGTAGAACAAGGGAATGTGGCTCAAAGGACTTGGGCTGATAATGTAAACGCCCGTACTTGGGCTGATACGTATGATAAGAATATAGCTCAACGTCAGGGTTATCAAAGTCGGATATTACAGGCTTTGGCTAATACTGACGAGAACTGGGCTAGGTATTTCGATAGCGTAAATGACGAGATCCAGCAGAAGTGGAATACGGCTACGACCATGAATACATTAAGGTCTATATTTGGGGATGTAAAGATTGGTCCCAATGGACAATTAATCGCTGATCCTCAAGGAGATATATTGAGTTATAGGAGATTATATCCTGCTCAGGAAGTAACTAAAGGCAAGAAAGGATAAAGGATGGCTTCACAATATAGTATATTAAGGAATTACGGCAAGTACGTATCACCCTACAACATGGATGTCATGATGCAGGGGATGGGGTACATGCAGCAGAAGATAGATACCAATCGGCAGGCTATAAACGAGTATGCTGATTATATTATCAATTCTGACATTATAAAACCTCAGGACAGGGAATATCTTCAGAACAGGTTAAATGGATTGATACAGGACGTGAATAACGTGTATCGTAAATCTAATTTGGCTTCCGACGGTATAGCCAGAAGTATACAGGCTCGTCTTGGAGAAGCTCTGGATACCCGTGTGTTGAACGCTATTGCCGGCACTAGGGAATATAGATCTTTCTCGCAGAAGATCGAGGATATGAAACTCAATAATCCAAAGCAATATAGCGCTATAAATGAGGCTGTCGCTTTGTTGCCATTTTATGAATGGGTTAATGATGGTCAGGTTGGTACAAGGATGAATCCTATTCACTACACTCCTTATACGGATTACAATGAGGAGATGAATAAGATGATGAAGGATTTCGTTAGTCTTAATAAAGGAAAGAAGTTTTCTGTTCCTGAAATAGTGGATGGTAAACCTACAGGGAGGATGAGGGATATTACTGTTGATGAGATGAGTCAATCTCAAATTAGATCAATAGCGGCTAGGTCTATATCTCAGAATGCTAAAGCTCAGATGCAGATAGAGGGACAGTATTTAGCCATGACCAATCCTGGCATGTTTAGTGGTATGACTACTGAACAGTTTGTTAATAAATATGTTTCTGGGTTTGACGCTGAAGAGAGCGTTCTTTTAGCCAAGCTCAAAGGGGCGGAGGCCAGCCCTTCCGCTAAGGTGGCTATCGAGGCTTCGTTGCAGGAGGTTCGGGAGCAGCGCCGTGCGTTAGTGGAGGAAGCCACATCCTTTATTGGCAACAACATGAATCCCGCTAGGGCAGGGGAGTTTATTGTCCGTAATGAATTTCTTGATGGTGTATCCGCTAGATGGTCATACAATAATTCATCAGAAAGCTATAGTGCGGATGATTATTATTTTAAAGTAAGAGATCTTGATTTCAAGGAGCGGGAGTTCTCATGGAGACAAAAATCCAAGGAAATAGATCAGAATCTTAAGCTTAGGGAGATAATGACTAAAGAAGGTGGTAACAGTCCCGGCGCTTCTTCAGGTGTTATGATTGAGCTAGAAAAAGTTCAGCCTAATGTCACTCCTGAAAATATATTTGACAATCAGTATATTCAGAATGAAAACAATATATCAATAGGAGAGAAGGATTTAATATCGTCTTTAAATCCTGTTGATTTACGAGGTATAGAGAACGATATACAAAACAATCCCTCTATATATCCAGGTGGTGTTAATAGTGAGAATATTATGGCATGGATTACCAATAACGGTGGCGGGTCTAGTTCTGTGTTATCATCACCAGAAATGGTAGGTAGGTATGAGGCTCTTATGGCGGCGAATGATAACAGGAAGAAATATAGTAAGATAATGGACGAGGAAGTTGATTATCTTACGAATGCTTTTGATGTCGCTACGAAGAATATCCTTAATGATGCTATCAAAGATCAAGACTATGTTACTGGTGGTATTGATACATATACCGATAATGGTATGGTTAACGCAAGGGATGTTGGTAAGAATGGAGCGGTTATTGGAGGAAGGGAATATTCTCCGGAAGACGCTTTGAAAGTTTCTTCTATAGTTGGATTGATAAGCGAAAACATCAACTACACGGATAGGTCTATAGCTAATATGGAGTTGATGAGATCTTATATAAATCTGTTAAATAGATATTCGGGAGAAAATTTCACTTTGGATGATATAGATAATATAGCCAAAACTTATAGTCGTGTAGATAATCCAATAATGAATAGTGATGATGCCAATATGACTAATAGGGATAAAATGATCAAGATCATAGGTAAGAATATGTCTAGAGCTGATGGCCCTACGCTTAGAAGGGAATGGTCTTCTTCCAATGTAGGTCGTAATATAGCTAAGGCTGTTCAGGATTCTAAAACAGTCTATGAAAGAAGATATGATGAGTTTGCTCCAAGATCATGGTCATTTTCCAATTCTACCAACGCTTCTAAAGAGGATAGGCGTATGCATGCTAAATTAGAGAGTCTGCTTTTGGCGAGAGCCGGGTTCTTGAATAAAGATAAAGATAGTAGACTTAATAATTATATATTGTATGCTCGTCCTACAGATAATCCTAATACATTTGATTTGGTAGCTATGGCTGGTGGAAAGAATATCGCTACGGTTCAAGTTACTAAAGAAGAATTAGATAGTATGGGGTATAGTTTGTATGAAAGGGAAAGAAATGTGAGATCGGAAGATTATGAATCCAAGATCATTCCTGTGTCTTTTTCTGCTACAACCAATAGACCTTACCAGAAATGGGCGCAGGCTAATTCGCTTGGTGCTTTCGCTACTGTCGAGAATGCGGCGGAGGAGGCTTCTAGGATGGTTGATAAGTATGATATTCAAAGTAATGATCTAGCTACATCTGAGCTTAATAAGAGGGCTATTAGGATAATTAATACGGTTTTGAGGAATTACAAGTCGTATGATGTCAAAGCTAAGGGATTCCCCGGAGGGGTTGAAGTTGGTATTTATTTCCATGGTAAAGCAAAGACTGGGACACCGCTTAAGGTATTAGAGTATAATACTGATTATGCTGATAATATCATGAAAATCATAAATATGTGTCCTCAGATGTATCTTACTCAAGCTGTGGTTGAGGCTATTAATAAGGATGTTATTGTAAAGGGTAGGGATATTAATGAACAGCATTCTGACCTTAGCAATCTTCTTTCGGTGTTGGATAAAGAGACCATAGATAAAATAGATGGTAAAAATGAACAGCAATAATAATAATGATATGGGGAATGTGATGAGGGACCAGGGATATTATGTTCCGACTCCATCCATTCCATCCCCTATGCTTTCTGGGGACAATATTTCTTCTATCCCTATTCCTGTCGGGATGAGTAGTTCATCGGATATGGATAATGATGTTTTATCCAGGGAAGGAAGTAGAAGCATACCGTCATTGGTTGAGGGTATAAAAAAATCTGTAGAGACATCTTATCATGATGACGTAAGAGCCAGAAACTCGCTTTTCCAGATGATAAATGAGGTAGGTATACCTAAGGGTAATTATGATATAACTGGGAGCAGGATCAATCTTCGTGATTCAAGATATAGGTTGTCAACAGGCGAGTGGATTTCTAAATATGAGAATTATATCAATAATATAGATAATGACGATCGTCTATCGAGAAGTCAAGGTGGTTGGGAGAAAACTTATAGAGGATTAGGTAAGTTTATTTATAAGTCTGCTTTGTATGGGATAGGTGGAGTAGGTCAGTCTGTTTATGGATTAAAGGAACTTGTTACAAAAGGGACGTTATCAGCTATGTATGATAACAGTTTTGCCAGATGGTTGGATGATATGGATAAGCGTGGTGATTATACGCTTAATCATTATTACAGTAAGGAGGAGCGAGATGCCGGATTTCTTAAAAGTATGTTTACAACCAATTTCTGGACAAATGATCTTTTGTCAGGGGCTGCATTTACGGCTGGTGCTATCTTGTCGTCTTATGCTTTCGCTGGTGCCGGTCTTATGAATGCTGCCCGTATGGGGGCTAGGGTAGGAGCGACTGTCGCTGGATTAGGTAGAGCCGCTTCCGCCACGAAGAGCGGGTTTAACTCCATGCTGAGGGCCGCCCGCATAGGACGAGGCATAGGTAAGGGGTTGGATAACCTGACCTTTATTGGTACGTCAACGCTTTGGGAGGCTTCGGTAGAGTCAAGAAGCGGGTTGATGGAATCTGAGGAAAACTTCAAGCAGGCTTACAGAAACGCTTATGGTAGAGAAGCCTCGTATGAGGAGCTTATGAGGTTCAGAAATGACAACGTCGATGCCGCCAATACTATATTTGCCGCTAATATCGGTATTCTTACATTGTCTAACATAGCTATGTTCGGTGATATGTTCGGCATGGATCTTGGCGTGGATAAGTTCATAAAACGCAATATATTTGGCGTAGGGGCTGAGAGGATGGATAATGGTATGTTAAGAGCCATAACACCAAAGAAATGGCAGAAGGTAGCTGGAAATACGTTCAATATCATCAAACGTCCGGTATCCGAGGGTCTGTATGAGGAAGGTTTTCAGGGAGTGGCTAGCAAGTCCGCCGAGGATTGGGTAGAATCAAGATACAATCCTATGGCTATCCGTCAGAACATAGGTTATATGGAAGCTATAAAGAACGGATTCAAGGAGACATACGGATCTAGCCAAGGCTGGAAGGAGATCGGTATCGGTATGATTATCGGATCGATTATGGGTGGAAAGACTATTGGGGGTATAAAGGAATGGAGCCAAGACATGTCCCGGAACAAGGGGATGGTGGAGGCCTACAACGCCAATGCCGGCGCCTTGACCACCGCCGCTGTCCGTGCTATTCGTGGCAGTATGGCTCTTAACGCTCAATTATCTGGCGTAGACACATCATATGGGGGTAATGATAGGATTATAAACAAGGATTTCAGTGACGCCGTATTCAATCGTCTTCGTTATGATTCGGAGATGGGGATGTTGGATGATACCAAGGAGAATTTCAGGACGGTAGTCGAATCTATACCTAACAGCGATATAGCCTCCGATATGAATATGACAGATGAGCAGGTAAATGAGTATAAGTCCAACCTTATCAGTGAGTTTAATAAGAAGGTAGATAATTTTACCATGGCCAATAGGTTCGCCGACTCCCTTACCGATGGTATATCCAATAGGTCGTTTAACGCCTATATCTCCAATATGGTTTATAATGGCCTTGAGGCGAAGGATAATTTGAACGATATTGCCAATCAGTTAAGAAGGATATACAATACGGATATAGGCCCCGCTCTTGATATATATTCTCGTCTTAATCCTGATTCGAGCAGGGATCTTGAAGAACTCAGGAAGCTTACGGATGATATACAGAGGATGGAGAAGAATATCTTGAGGCTTCAACAAAGTGCCGCGTCGAAGGACGCTCTTGAATCTGATAAGGCTAAGTTGGTCAAGGAGAATGATAGGCTTCTTAAATTAACAGAGGATAGGATCGCATTGGAGAGGAAATTAACTACGTTAATTAACTCAGAGGCTGATATATCTAAGTTGTTCTTAAATAGAAATGATTCAAGGATCAGTGCCGCTGATCTTATGGCGGCTTATGATACTATAGCTGATTTTGAGAACGTCGTATCTATCCGTGGGGTTGATAATTATAAGGAGGCTATGGCATTGCTTAGTGAGTATCGTCATAATCTTGTGGCTTATAAGAATATAAACGAGTCTCTTCGTCGTATGCGTGACAGAAGATTCATCCGGGCGCAGGAGCGCGGGTTCATGAAGATATTATCGAACGTATGGGGTAAGACTTATGAGGAGGATGATAGCAAGTATGATTTCAGGAATACTGATAATCCTGATGCCAATGATCTTTACGCCAACGACCAAGCTATAGACAAGGCTTACCAAGATGGTCTTATAGGGGAGGATGAGGCATTTATGTTCAAGACATATAATCATATGATAGCCAGATCTATGGAGAACGAGATTAAGACCGATGAAGGTAATATAGTCGAGAGGGTTCCTGATGATGAGGATATCATAAATCCTTCTGACGATAGAATCAATAATATAGCTATAAAGATATGGAACGGTAATGAGGATGTCTTATCTCCTAGGGAGAGACAGATATATGATAATAACAAGCCTCGTGTCGATAGTCTAGTTAACGGGTTTGGGGATAATCCTATTTCAAGGATCAATAAGGCTAGATCGATAATAGATAGATTGAAGATCCATGATAATATTTATGATAATATCAAGGACGCTGTTGATGATATTGTAGATATGAATATCAATGGCCTTGATCAGGATCAGATCAAAGAAGCTATAAAGACTTATAATGATCTTATGAATGAGGCTGACAATGGCAATGAGATTGATCAGGATAAGCTTAATGAGGCTATTGATATTATCAATAATTATTCCGATGGGCCTCTTCTTCAATTCGTGGAATGGATGAGGTTGTATGATAACGGAAGTATAGCTGTCAAGGATTACGATAAATCCATACCTATGGGTGATGTCCTCACAGAGAGCGAACCCGGGACATCCACCGGCAGGACGGAAGTTAACGCCGCCCAGAATCCGGTGGTGTTGATGGCTCAGAAGAGGGAGATCGGTGGGGTTATGTATTATGAAGTTGGCGGAATGAGACTTGACAGGTTTATGGACAGTCTTGGGCTTAAAAGATCTGATGCCACTGATACTGATAATGGAAGGGTGATGGATTTCACCAACGGAACCGACATATTTACTGTTATAGAGTCAGATAACCACTCAAGATGGATGATTAGCGAGGATGACGCTCAGGCTTTCGAGAACGCTACCGGTGTCATATTGGGGCGGCAAACCGCCTTGTCGACCTCCAACTGGTTCATGGTGTATCGCAAGGGGCAGGATGGATCTATTGTCCCTTATTATACGGGTGATACGTTTGGATCTAACAACGAGTCGGTGAATCAGGAAGCCGTAGCTAATCTCCGTAAGGATAATATCGTAAGGTTTAAGATGGATATGTTAGATCCTTATACCAAGGGATTGTATGATAAATACAATAGCCTTAACGCCGTTTACCCTGATTCTGATGAGGCTAAGTCGGCTTACCGAGAGCTGGTTGATAATATGGTTATTAAGATCGTGGATAGCGACGGCAATTTTGTCTCGGTGCTAAAAGCCAATGATCCAGACTCAAAAGGGAGTAACGCTGATTTAAGGAGTATGGCCTTTGAGTTGTATAGGGATAATGTGGGATCTGTCGCTGGCGAGATTGATATACCGTTCGTAGGCGCAGTCACCAGTGTTTTGCCGGGAAGACCGAACTTCAGTGTAAGTGATGATAATGGCACGTTGATGGTATCTGAGAATGATTTTACCAACGAGACGGTTGATAAGGTCGAGAGCGTAGGATATATAGAGAACGGGGAGGTTACGATGAGGGATGATATTAAGTATAATATATTCCCGTTCTGTACGGCTATCGTCAGGGATAAGTATGGTGATTATAAAAATTCACGTATCCCGGTCGTGGCTATAAAAACAGGGAACGGAAGAAATTATCTATATCCCGTAAGATTGAAAAATCAGGATATATCGTCATTCTCTTCCATGATCGGATCAATGGCTGACAGAATTATAGAGGGTCTAGGTGGTGGAGTAAGTATTGATGATATAATGGATCTTAATAACGCTATAGCCAGATCCGGGCTGGATAACAAGACATATATGATTCCGTTGGCGGGAGACGTGGATGTTATCAAGGGACGGTTAGAGGCTGTCAAGGAAGCCGCTAGTAAGATGCCTATGACCGCTGACGTAAGAGGATGGATAGGCGATTCTAGGACCAAGGAGGATATTTTGATGAATGACGTTACGATCAATATTGATCTTAATAACGATCCTTTCATAGCTCCTAAGTTCAGGATGAGTATTAGGAGGGATGAGACGTTCTTCGAGGATACGGAGACCCCGTTCGTCAACCCGCACGGCTCCCAATCGGAGTTCGCCTCGCCTACGAAGGCTGCTGAGGATAGGTCTTTGGTTTCCGGCGGTAATGTAGTATCCGGAGAAAATGAGGCGGAAAATCCTTGCTAGGTAAATTTATTCGTCTTATCTTTGCGGCGTCAGTCCATCACCTGACGATTGACATACTCCCATCGTTAAAGCGAATGGGATTCTTGGATACAAGCGCAAGAAACCCCGATATTACTATCGCTGGAATCACTCTTGCTCTCCAATTCGGAAATGCCCTTCCGAAGTATATTACGGGCTGCAAGAACATCACGGTCGTTGATTGCGCCGCACGATGGGCATACCCACGTGCGGTCGCATAACGACAGCCCTTTATTAATGCGGCCGCATTCGCAAGTTTTGGAAGAAGGATACCATTTGTCAATCTTATGTACTATCACTCCATACTTTGAAGCAACATACATCAGTTTATAAATAAAATAAGAATGACTAAGATCGAAAACTTTCTTGCCCCATAGCCGTTTCATCCCTTCTATATTCAAATTCTCAATGAAAATATAATCATATTGTTTACACAATTGATGAGCTAATTTCCATTGAAAATCTGATCGAAGGTTATCGATTCTCCTATAGGCTTGCTGTAAATCGAATAAGATTCTTTTTCTATTGCTAGATCCTTTCTTCGCTTTAGAAAACCTCCTGCTTAGTTTTTTAATCTTGTTTTGATATTGTTTGAAAAATAGCGGAGAAACGATACTACTGCCATCGCTTTTAGTCAGGTAAGTTTTCAGACCGAAATCTAATCCTACAGATGCACCATCATGTGTCTTTCTATAGGAGTTTGTTGGATTATGATCTGTAATTATTATCAAACTGTAG
>OLON01000355.1_pt1 | contig 32669 bp, 29 predicted proteins | sample 1672691 | NCBI WGS metagenome assembly OLON01 (sample SAMEA3136714, study PRJEB25190) | human gut metagenome | biome: human gut; feature: human-associated habitat; material: faeces | place: Austria | collected 2013
TCGTCGATTCCCCTTTTATTATACTCAAGAGAGTAGCTGTAAGCAATAAAAAATACACAATGTTCATCAGATCAACGTTGACTGTTTTTATTTTAAATCACCAAGGAGACAAGAACAAATATCAATGTTCGACAATGTTCGACAATTCGACGTTAAAAATCGACAAAAATAGTCAGAAAGTCGAGCAGTTTTAGATGCATTTTAACTGTACAAATATTGACAAAGACCTTAGAAAAGGGTTATCATTTTGTTATGGATGTAGGGGATAAGCTGATACGAAGATGGCGGAATACCGTGCGTTATAGATTGTATGAAGAGATCAGAGGAGTGTGGCGCGTATGAAAGACAATTTGCCGATATTGGAGGTAAAGGCCCTGGGCGGCTTTTCGATGAGATATGGAGAGAAAACGATTTCGATTGGCAGTGGGAAATCGACAAAGGCAGTGAAGCTTTTGCAGATTCTGGTATGCAGCGAGGGACGTACTGTTTCCAGAGAACGATTGTTGGATATGTTGTATGGGAATGAAGATATCACGGATGCTGCGAATAATCTGTGCGTGACTACATTTCGCCTGAAGAAGATGCTGGTGACGGCGGGGCTTCCTCAGTATGATTATATACAGATCAAGAGCGGCATGTATTCCTTTGCTGCACCGATGGAGGTTGTGCTGGATGCAGACGGGTTTGTGTCACTGTGCGACCAGGCAGATGAGACGGAGAATGCCGAAGAGAAGATCGATCTGCTGAAGAAGGCCTGTCAGTTATACGGCGGGGATTATCTTCCGGATTTTATCTGTGACGGTGTGGTCCTGGCGAAGAATTCTAATTACAAAGAGAAATATACAAATGCATTGAATACATTGTGCGAATTACTGATGGACAGAGGCGAATATGAGACAGCCATTGAAGTCTGTGAACCGGCCTGCAGAATGTATCCCTTCGATGAGTGGCAGGCTATTCAGATCGACTGCCTCATGCGCATGAAGAAATACGATGAGGCTCTGAAGGAGTATGAGAATACGGCCAAGATGTTTGTGGATGAGTTGGGAGTGTATCCGTCAGAACGAATGATGAAGCTTTTTGAGCAGATGAACGGGCGGATGAACTTCAAGACCCAGTCGCTGCCGGAGATGGAGAAGCGTCTTAAGGAGACGGACAAGGGCAGCGGGGCTTATTTCTGCAGCCTTCCGGGGTTCCGTGATACATACCGCTTACTGGCCAGAATCGTAGAACGCAACGGTCAGTCCGTTTATCTGATGCTCTGCAGTATTACCAACGGCAAAGGGCAGCCGATGAAGAATGAGGAACGGCTGGATATGATGGGCAAGGAGCTGCAGGACACACTGGCGCATTGTCTGAGAAGAGGTGATTCTTATACATGGTACAGTAAGTCACAGTATTTGCTGCTCCTGGTGGGAACCAACAGAGAGAACTGCAGTCTGATTTTTGAGAGAATCCAGAAGTATTTCTCAAGAGAGCATAAGACCTGGAGTAAGTATCTGGAGTATGCGGTATCATCCGTGGCAGACAGCGGATTTAATAGTGAAGATAATGAGAATAAATGGAAATGGGGCAAAACATGGGACAAATAGTAAGACAGCAGAATTTCCAGCGTTCTCCCAATCTGATCAGTATTTGCGTGGATGAGATTCGGAATGGTGAATTGTCAGGGCGTCTGTATCATTGCTACAGCGAAGAAGCCTGTCCTTTCTCAAATGTGGCTCATCTGATCGAGCTGGCAGAGAATCTATTTGACCAGATTAAGTTTCCGCAGGCATCGACACAGATGCGGACATTTACAGATAAGAGCCGGAAGACGGTACAGCCGCCTGAGAAGAAGAAATCAGCAGAAGAGCTTGAGAAGGAGCGCGGCAAAAAGGGGACGATGTTGCTGTACGTGCAGTATCGTCAGCGGTCAACCTGGCAGGGCGTGGTCAAATGGGTAGAAGGCGATCAAGAGTGGAAATTCTTCAGTGAATTGGAACTTTTTAAGATTATTAATCAGGCGATACAGTAATAAAGCCAACAGAACGAATGTAATAACAGACATTGATAAGCAGAGGGTTTACTAAATCTTCTTCGACATGACAAAACGACAAAGAGGCGGACATCCGGATCGATTAAAGGATGCGCCTCTTTTTGTGTTCAGAAGGGGAAACAGGGCAATCTTCCGGATGTAAAAAAGATAGATAGAATTAGGATGATTTCAGGAATATTACGTCATGCACCCGCATATAATGGTTGAGATGACGGATCGGCCGAACATTACACAAAATATAATCGTCACAATGTCGAATAATGAAACAATAATTGAAATATGTCGGAAAAATGCATTAAGGGAAAATTAAAAAAACTGCAAAAAATGTAGTTTTGTAATGGTTGGCGTAATGGGTGATTCGCTATAATAAAACTACAATAACGGAGTAATCCAGAAAGGACGATGAAGGTACTGTCATGAAAGGAAGAGCGAAGAAAGCAGATACATTTCTGGTCAAGATTATGGATCATGAGCATGCAACATGGCAAGGGAAAGTGACATGGATTGAAGGACAACGTGAACAGTACTTCAGAAGTGCACTGGAACTCATCAAACTGATAGATGACGCTGTTGAGAAAGAGCAGGAAATGGAAGGAGGAAATGATGTTGAGTAAGTTTAATAATAAGAAGCATAGACGATTGACAGCCTTGTTGCTGTGTGCAGCATTGATGCTTGGCAGTGTAACCTCTGTTTCCGCAGATATTTCTGCAGCGGATTCAGAGACAGAAGTTCAGAATTATGCAGAAGAGTCATCGACAGAAGCGGTTTCCTATGAGGCACCGGAGACTCAGGCAGAAGTTCAGGAAGGGACACCTGTTGCAGAGGAGACAGAAGCACCTGCAGCAGATACTCAGCAGACAGAGGCACATACCGAAGCTTCAACAGAAGCACATACAGAGACAGCATCGGAAACTCAGGCAGAACCTGAGACAGAGACACCGGTTTCAGAAGCGACAGAACTCAGACAGGATTTCACAGATGGTATCAGTGTTATCGCTAATCTTCCGGATGGCGCATTTGAAGCGGCAACTTCAGATATCACGATGCAGGTCAACCGACTGACATCCGCACAGCTTACATATATTACATCTTTGATGGATAAAGAAATCGACAAAGATACATATGAAGTTGGCGACTATGTGATATTTGATATTAAATTCCTTGTGAATGGTGTGGAAACAGAGCCATTAAAAGAAATTACAGTCAATATTAAAAACAGCAAAATCAATGTTGGTGACGTGGAAAGTGCAAAGGTATTTTACTTTGACCCACACGATACAAATACTTCCTCTGATGATGAACTTGCAGAAATTTCACAGAGAAGTCTTTTGATCAAAGAATTTCAGAAAGCCGGTAAAAGCACAGCGAACATTGATGACTACGATTTGTCAAATATCATTTTAAATGATAAGGGCAAAGCAACAGAAATCAATTTCGAGGCAAGAAAGAATACAATCTATGGCTGTTATGTAGTCAATGAGATGGAGAAAGAATCCGAAACAGAAGATATAAATAAGGAAGAAACAGAGTCTGAAACTGAATTGGAATCTGAAAGCGAATCAGAATCCGAAACAGAAAATGAACTTTACACAACAGATTTTACAAATCAGACATTAGATTACGAAGATGCACAGGTAAAGATTTCTGTAGAAGCAGTTGAAGAAAATGCAATCCCTGAAGAAGCATCATTAAGTGTGACACCGATTGTCAAAGATAACAGTGATACATCAGCTCAGTATGAAGCAGTTGAAAAGCTGCTTCAGGAAAAAGTGGAAAACGAAGATTATGACATTGCAGGTTTTCTTGCTTATGATATTACATTAGTTGATGCAGACGGCAACAAAGTTGAACCAAACGGTGAAGTCAAAGTGACGATGAACTATAAACAGGCAGTCATCGCAGACGAAGCTGTTCAGACTGTAGAAAATACAGACGGACTTGAAAGTACAGCAGATCTTGGCATTGCAGTGATGCATCTTGAAGAAGATGAACAAGGCAACGTCCAGAATGTTGTCAACATGACAGAAGAAAATAAAGCTGATATTGCTGCAACACAGGACAGTAAAGTTGAAAAGACAGAGATTACTACAAACAGCTTTTCTACATATGCATTAGCGTGGACAGCCGAAACTGTAGCACAGTCGGCAGATGGCTCTGTTACATTGACCGAAACTTACGGAAAGATGACAGCCACTTACACAGGCAGCGCGACAGATTATAAATATGTCTGGTACAGAAGCATCAATGGTGGCGATTTTGAACTTCAGACACCGGTTCAGTACACAGGCACAGACGGTACAGCACTTGGTTCTGATATCAAAGATGATGGCACTGAACTTTATATCTCATTAAATGGTGGAGCTTTAACATCAGCAAATACAAATGTTCAATATAAAGTTGCTGTATATGCAGCAGATGCTTTTGATAAAGATGGTGATTTAAAAGAAGATGCGACACTATTAGCAGAAAGTATTGCAAAGAGTGTTACAGGATACGATGAGATCCGAAACGGAAGCTTTGAGAATCCAGTGGTTACAGATAACCATTTGAATACGAATAACTGGCAGTATTCAAATGAAAATTATCAGGCACAGGGTGGTGTATGGCAGACAACAGGTACACACAATTCAAGCCAGTGGTCTGATGCAGATGGCGCAGATATTGAGATCGTTACAACGAAGACAAAGAACCAGAATGGTACACTTTCTCAAAGCAACTTAGTTGGTTATAGCTGGTATGGTACGGTAGCTGCTGCTGATGGTATACAGTTCGCGGAATTAAACTGTGAAGCTGCAGGTGCTCTGTATCAGGATATACTGACAACACCTGGAGAAACATTGAATTATCAGCTGGCACACAGAGCGAGAGGCAATAAGAAGGATGCTACAGAAGAAAATGATACAATGTATGTAGTTATCATGTCGACGCAGATGGCAGTTGATAACAATGTGACAACTCAGGCACAAGTTCAGGATATTATTAATAATCAGAGCAATTATCCTGGTGCGACAGTTGTAAGTTATACAGACAATGACCAGATGTGGACATATCATCAGGGCGCTTACAAAGTAAATTCTGATGGTCAGTACTCTACAAGATTTTTCTTTGTGGCAGGTAATACTGCATCAGGTAATAATACAGTTGGTAACTTCCTCGATGATATCAAGTTCACGAGAGATAAGCTGACACCGGTTGAAGGTACAGCAAGTGTGACTGTTGAAAAGACAATTGTTGGTCTTGAATATGAAGCAGCTAAAACATTAGCAGAAGGTCTTGAATTTAATGTAGGTACACATAAGCTGACATATAATGAGCTGACTTGGTCATGGGCTGATGGTATTTATACAGGCACAAGTGTGATATCCATTCCAGAACACGAATGTGGCACATTAGATGTCAATGAAGCAGCAACTACAGGAAAATCCCTTGATGTTACAGGGTATGACAGAAATTCTTCATTATATGTTGACGGTACAGTCATTCTTGATGCGACAACATCCGGTCAGATGAAAATCAAGACTGGTCAGTCAAAGACAGTATCATTTAGCAATGTTTACACTGTTCAAAATGGAGGTGGCTTCGGCGAAGATGTTGAGAATAAGATGTCACATGAAAAATACATCAAGAAAAATGCAGATGGCACATATGACATCACATTAAATGCTTCCGGTTCAGTTGGTACACAGGTCAATAAAGCGAAAGTAGATATTGTACTTGTGATGGATATTTCAGGAAGTATGGATAAATCAGATGGCAGTAGCAGAAAGAGCAAACTTGCTAATGCAAAAGATGCGGTTAATGCACTTGTAGCGGCATTTTCAGCAAAGAATGATACTGTGGATGCCCGATATAAATTAGTGACATTTGCAAAAGGATCTTCAATTGCAACGGATAGTTGGGTTGATGGCAGCACACTTAAGACTAAGGTTTCAAAACTTAATGCTGATGGTGGTACGAATTATGACAAAGGTCTTAGTAATGCGGCAACCGCTGTAAGTGCAGGTGCCAGAACAGATGCTAAAAAGATTGTAATTTTCCTGACAGATGGTCAGCCGACGTATTATGGAAGCACATCTAACTGTGGTGTACACACCAGCTATAATACGTTATCAAAGGCGTTGACTTCAGCAGCTTTAATCAAATGTAGTGATTTTTATGCAGTAGGCATTGGTTTGCCGGGATCAATACCTATTTATAAAAATGATTCCGGAAATTGTCAGTATGGTACGAATCATGGAGGCGATTGGTGGAATCAGAATCCGACAACAGAAACGATTTCAGGAAAAGAATTATTAGAGCGTGTTTCTGCAAAAGTAACTGCAACTACAAAGGATACATGGAACCTGACAGATTCCTCTCAGCTGACAGATAAATTCAAACAGATTGCCGGCGAAACATTAACATTTGCCTGCTCCAATGTTAAGATTACAGATCAGTTAAGTGATTATGTAAAAGTTACTGATGACAGTAAAATTCATGTTAAGGTTGCTCAGAGAGGCGATAATAACACATATACAGATAAGTTCGATGCTACATTTAATTTGAATCAGTCTGGCGCAGTTACATTAAATAACAAGACAATCGCTACAGCAAGTTATGATGCCATAACAAAGACAGCCGTTCTTGATTTTGCAGATGATTATCAGCTGGAAGAAAACTATTATTACTACATCACAATTACAAATCTTAAAGCAACAGATAAAGCTTATGAAGATTATATCAAATATGGTGGTTATAAGACAGACCAGGGAGCACCGATCGTAGGTAGTACACCGACAGATACATCCGCTACGAAGGATAATGAATTTGGTTATTACGCAACGAATGGCTCGAATTTAACAGGTGGTGCGATTTCTTCCGGTAAGTTTGGTTTTAAATCAAATGCAGACGCAAAAGTTGAATATACCTGGAAGGGAACAGCTAAAACCGAAGATTATCTTGATCCTGTGATTCAGGTAAGCGTAGATCAGATTAAAGTTGAAAAAGACTGGGCAGAACTTGGTGATACGAATGTATCTAAGAATGTCGTTCTTGCACAGCTTGTGAAGTTATCAACAGAAAAAGATGCTGAAGATAACGATGTTATTACCGAAACACCTGTGGCAGGTAAGATTATCAAATTAGCTGACAGTAATAACTTCAGTGGTGCATTCATTGTTCGTAACGCATCAGATTATGCAATCAGAGAATTGAAGCTGGATGCAAACGGCAGTATTACTTACGAAGGTAAAAAGTACTCTATTGCAAATGAAGGTGATGTTACAACATTTGATAATATCAGTTATAAAGTATCTTATGCGACAGACGATTCTGGAAAATCAGTAACTATTACAAATACAAAATCTTCTGAAACAATCAGAATCATAAAAGCCGGCACAGATACGAACCTTCTGCTTGAAGGTGCTGAATTTACATTAGTAGACAGCAATGGCAAAACAGTGACAGTTGGTACAACTGCAACAAAAGGTGGTTCTTATATTTCAGATGCAAATGGTCTGGTTCTTGAAGGAATCATCAATGCAGGCACATATACATTAACTGAAATTAAGGCACCGTCAGGATACATTAAACTTGCAGAAAGTATTACAATCACTGTTGGTTCAGATGATGATAATAAAGTTACAGTTTCAGGACCGGAAGGTAAAGTAACATGTGCAAAAGATGATCATAATGTATATGTCATCACAGTACAAAATGAAGTCATCTATGAACTTCCATCAACAGGTGGCTCCGGTATCTACTGGTATTCAATCTGTGGTATGCTGCTTATGATGGCAGCGGCCTGGATTATTTATAAAAACAAGTGCAGGGAGGTGCTGGTGAAATAGAGGGATGAACTTTAAAACCAGCAGTCTCTGGACTGCCAGGATAAAACCAACGTAACATGTCAATCAAATAATATCTAAGAGAGAAAAGGAGAATATTATGAAGAAATTAAAGAAATTATTTGCAGTGATGTTATCACTGGTTATGGTACTCGCAATGGGTATGACATCGTTTGCAGCAGACAATAAAAACACCATTACAATTAGTGGTAAAGGTCTTGACGCTGAAGGTGCTGGCGCTAACTACGGACAGATTATCAAAGAAAATCGCGAATCTACACTCGGATGGCAGTTTGCAAGTGATGATATTGCAGATAAATTTGTAGAAGCATGGAATAAAGCAAATGATCCTGAAACAAAACTGGATGCTAACGGTGTAATTGCTCAATTAATTCAGCTGGGTGTTCTTGAAGGTGGCTCCAATAAAGACGAAAATGTAAATGTTGAAGCTGGTACAATTAATGGTTCTACTAATTTAAGTGCAGCATTAGCAGCTGTTACATTTGCAGCAACCAACAACTTAGATCTTAAAACTGGTGCTGACGTATCTACTACCGGAAAAGGTCTTTACATTGTAACAGCACACAGTAATGGATATACTTACCTTCCAATGGCAGCTTACATGAATACTAATGGCGATAACGTAGCTGTAGTTGCAAAAGGTGCAAAAGATCAGCTCAACAAAAAAGTAGCTGAAAACGGACAGTCTGTAGCTCCTGGCGATGAAGTTAGTTACACAATCGATGAAGAATATCTCTACATCGCTCCAAATGCAAACCCGAAAACATTTACAATCACTGATAAATTAACAAATGGTACATTCAAAGAAAATTCTGTTAAAGTTGTTCTTAAAAACAGCATCAACGATGAAACAGGAACTGAATTAACAGAAAATGATTATGACATCAATAACTATGCGAATGGTACTGATTTAACAGTAGATTTTAGCAATCACTACAACAGTGCTTATGCAGGTAAAATTGTTGTCATTACTTATACAGCAATCGCTGGCGAAGTAACAACAGAAGTTCCTCTTACCAACCACGCAAGTTCAAGCAACGGAACTGGAAAAATCGTTGAAGTAAAACCAGTTAGCTTTAAAGTAATCAAGGTTGATAAAGACAATAAAGATAAAAAACTTCCAGATGCTGAATTCCAGATTTATAAATCAGCTAATCAAGGTGATACTAATGCTGTAGAACTTACCTTAGAGAACAAATCAACTGTTTATGGTATCCCAGTAGGTAACGTTATTAAAACCGGCGCTAATGGTGAAGCAAGTGTTAACAACTTAGATGCTCAGGCTACATACTATGTAAAAGAAACAAAAGCTCCTAACGGATATTCATTAAATGATTTTGCTTATCAGCTTACAGGTGCCGACGTAAAAGCAGCAGGTACAACAACTGAAACTGAAGGTAAAGTAACTTATACAGTTCAGACCTATACTTATACAAACTTCGCAGACATCACTGTTAAAGATAGCAAGCTTTCCGCTCTTCCATCAACTGGTGGTATCGGTACAACTATCTTCACAATCGTTGGTTGTGGTATCATGATCGCAGCAGCAGGTTTATTCTTCGCTAGCCGCAGAAAAGAAAACAGATAAGTCATAAATAAGTCTTTTGGTGAATTCCGGGGCGTTACCCGCCCCGGAATTTATCAGATTAAAGGCATTTTTTCAGAAACTTTTTAACCCATCTCTTTAGGAGAGACAGATACGTATACAACAATAAGGAGAACCCGGATGAAGAAGAAAACGTACAAAATTTTAATAGTCATTATATTTTTAGCCGGTTTGTCCTTGCTGCTGTATCCATTTGTAGCGAATCAGTGGAACAACTACAGACAGAAACAGCTGATCAGTGATTATGATTCTATTGTTTCTGCTGAAGATGCCGCAGGTGAGATTGATTATGCAGCGGAGCTTGAAAAAGCAAGGGCATACAATGAAGCATTATTACCGAGCATCCTGCCAGACTCCTTTGCCATTGCAGAGGCGACGGAAGGGGAAGACAAAGCCTACATGGATTGTCTGAACATTGCAGGTGACGGTATTATGGGTATCGTGGAGATTCCGAAGATTGATATCAAGCTTCCAATCTACCATACCACCAGGGAAGATGTCTTGCAGGTGGCAGCCGGACATCTGGAAGGAAGTTCCCTTCCGGTAGGCGGAGCCAGCACCCATGCAGTTATTTCAGCTCACAGAGGCCTGCCGAGTGCATCCCTTTTCACAGATCTTGACAAACTGGAAGAGGGTGACCATTTCCTGATCCATGTTTTAAATGAGACGTTGTGTTACGAAGTGGATAAGATTTCAGTGGTCAAACCGGAGGAAACTTCCGGGTTGGCAGTGGAAGAAGGCAAAGATCTGGTGACACTGCTCACCTGTACACCGTATGGTGTCAACACGGAGCGATTGCTTGTCAGAGGACACCGTGTGGAATATGTGGAGCAGGAAGTCGAAGCAGAGAAGACGCTTTTCAGCGGTATCAGCATACACACCAATTATTTGTTGTGGGTAATCGTAGGATTACTTGTGACGGCAGCATTTATTGTGGTATTATATAAGAAAGAACAGAAGTTAAAGAAGCGCCGTGCCGAACAGACGACAGACGGACAGGAGGAACCGGTAGTCCAAGACAAGACAGTGACCGGGGATGCCGATACGGAGACTGAGAAGAAGGAGTAGAAGCTCATGAAGAAGAAGATTTCCGCCATCCTGTTTGGGCTATTGTTTCTGGTGGGATTTGGCATTCTGGTCTATCCGACGGTATCCAATCAATGGAACACTTACAGACAGAGTCAGCTGATCAGCAACTATCAGAGTGTCGTGCAGGATATGACACCTGAGGACTTTACACAAGAGTGGGAAAGGGCCGAAGCCTTCAATGCGACAATCACCCAGAACAACCTATACAGTGATGTGTTTGGCGAGAGTACAACAGATTTACAGAGTACGGAATATTGGAAGATATTGAATGAAGCCGGAGACGGCATCATGGGTTATCTTTCCATTCCGAAGATCAATATCAAACTGGCGATATACCACGGGACAGCCGATGATGTGCTGCAGACAGGTGTGGGACACTTAAACGGTACGAAGCTTCCGATTGGCGGTGAGAGTACCCACTGCGTGGTAGCTGCTCACAGAGGACTTCCCAGTGCCAAGCTATTTACCGATATTGACCAGTTGAGAAATGGCGATAAGTTTTATATCCATGTGTTAGATCAGGTTCTGGCCTACGAGGTGGATCAGATTCTGCCGATGGTGGATAAGGATGATCATGAGACACTGGAGAATGCATTGAAGATTGAGGAAGGCAAAGATCAGGTCACATTATTTACCTGTACACCGTATGGTGTCAATTCTCACAGACTCCTTGTCAGGGGAACGAGAGTGGCTTACAACGGTGAGGAGGACAAGGAGGCAACGATTTCCGAGTCCATGGTTGAATCGATTAAGAATTACTATATGATCTATACAATTCTTGGTCTGGCCGTTACCTTACTGGTGATCCTGCTTTTGAGATTTTTATCAAAAAAGAAGAAAAATAAACAACCTAAAGAGTAATCTGGATTTGAAGAGGGAGGTTATGAAGCGATGATGAAAAAGAGTATAAAAAAGAGCTGCGCATTATTGATCGCATGTGCCCTTACGTTATCAGCATTTGCGGTTCTGCCGAAAGCAAATGCGGCGAATATGGTGGACACCGGCAAAAAGGATTGCTCCATAGATTTTAAGACCGGTGGTGATGACAAGGTCAGTGCAGATCTGGGTACAACAACGGTGGATGTGAAGCTGTATAAGGTGGCGGATATCAGTGAAGTCGGAGATTACACCGCATCCGGAGATTTTGCACAGCTGGATGTTTCCGCACTGGATGCATCCGATAGTACATCCGCAGATGAATGGCTGAAGCGGGCCACAGAGGCGGCCGGTATGGTGACAGACAGTACGAAGCCGACTGCAGAGGTTTCACTGACAGATGGTGAAGGAAAGGCCGGGGATCTGGCCACAGGACTTTATCTGGTGATGGCGGATAAGGCACAGACAACGAATTATGAGTACACATTTACACCGTATCTGATCTCCCTGCCGAATAATTATTATTATCAGACAGGCAATGATGAATGGGTATACGAATTGTCAGAAGTAGTTCTCAAGCCGGAACAGACACCGAGATATGGTTCTCTGGTGATCGACAAGACGTTGAGAGATTTCAATGCCACATCCGGTGCTCAGGCAACATTTGTTTTCCAGATTGATATTACAACCCTGGAGGGTAAGACAGAGAGCAGAGTTGAAGCGATGACCATGGGGGCCGGTGAGGAATCACAGCAGCTGACCATTGATCAGATTCCGGCAGGTGCATCAGTCAGAGTCAGAGAGACCTACAGCGGCGCAAGCTACACACAGGTTTCCGATGATCCGGATGATGTGACGATTTTTGCAGATGAAGCGGTCCGCGTTTCATTTGAGAATGCACACGATGGCCGTCCAAACGGCGGTTACGGCGTGAAGAATAATTTCAAACTTGATGAGAACAAACAGTATCAGTACACTGGCGATAATGTCAGCACAGACTAGGAAGGGGGAACGATAAATGAAAAAGCAATTGAAGAAGCCGTTTTTGATGATGGCAGTGACAGCGCTTGTTCTTGTGGGTACCCTGAAGGTGGGCGGTGCGATGGCTTATTTCACCACCTATTCAACTGCCAGCGGTTCTGTTCAGATGAATATGGGATTTACACAGACAATCCCGCATGAAGAAGTGGACAGCAGAGGCAAACATGTTTCAGTTGAGAATACAGGCGATTATGATTGTTTTGTCCGTGTGAGAGCGTTTGCGCCATCTGATATCACGCTGAGTTATCAGCCGGAGGATTCAGGATGGACAGACGGCGGCGATGGTTTCTGGTATTACGATCAGATCCTTCCGGCAGGTGAGACAACGGCAACGAAGCTGAATGTCAGCTACACGTTCCCGGCAACAGACAGTGAGGATGCACCGGCAGAATTCAATGTCATTGTTGTGGAAGAGTGTACACCGGTGCTTTACAAGGCAGACGGAACCGCTTATGCAGACTGGAACAATGTGATCACAGCAGATACAGCAGAATAGAAGGAGGGCTATCATGAAGAAGAATAAGATTTTATTTCCGAAAAAAGTTGCCCTGCTTCTGGGAGCAGCGGTAGTACTTTTGCTTGGCAGTACAGTAGGCAGCACAAGAGCGGCGCTGACGTACTACAGTGAGAACTATTCCGCACAGATGAATCTGAAGCATATCGGTGTTTCTCTGGTGGAGAACGGCCAGGTTGTCAGCAGCAGAGATTATGTTTCCGGCAATGAGTGGAGCGGCAATACAGAGGGCAAGCTTCTGGCCAATATGCTTGGTGAGAAAGAGAAGTTTACACCGGGCAAACAGTATGATGAAGCCATCAGCGTGACCAACAGCGGCGATATTGATACATTTGTCAGAGTCATTATCACAAAGAGCTGGAAGGACAAAGAGGGCAGGAAGAATGCAGAGCTTTCACCGGACCTCATTGAACTGAATGTTCCGGAGAACAGCGGATGGGTGGTTGCCGAGGATCAGTCCACACCGGAACGTATGGTGCTTTATTACACAAAGGCACTGGCACCGGGAGAGACTACACCGGGACTTTCTGATACGATCCGTATCGATGAGTCTGTGGCACAGCAGGTGAACAAGGTGACAGATGGTTCCACCGTTACTTATCAGTACAAATACGACGGTTATTCATTCAATCTGGATGCAGAAGTTGATGCGGTTCAGACGCACAATGCCAAAGCGGCTATCAAGAGTGCCTGGGGCGTGGATGTCAGCGTATCCGATGATGAATCCAGCATTGGTTTTTAATAGGAGGTACAGAGTATGAAGAAGAAGATTTTGTGCCTCATGATGGCAGCGGTTCTGGCAGTTGGGGCACCTCTTACAGCATTTGCCAGAGATTATCAGGGCGCTGACGGATGGCAGGCAACATTTGACGGCAGCAAGCTGAACAGTAATTTCAAGGATGAAGATGTGACGGATTCTATGTCTGAGATCCAGCCGGGTGACAGTATTACACTGCATGTTCAGCTGACGAATCAGGACAGCAGCAATACAGACTGGTATATGACCAATGAAGTTCTTCAGACATTGGAGGATGCACAGGATTCCGCATCAGGCGCGGCTTATGAGTACCGTCTGACCTATGTGGACAGCAAGAACAAAGAAACAGTTTTATATGACAGCAGCACAGTGGGCGGCGAAGGCAGTTCCGCAGCCGGTGAAGGTCTGAAACAGGCGGATACCTCACTGGATGAATATTTCTATCTTGGCAGACTGGCCAAGGGTGAAAGCGGTACTGTTTACCTGAAAGTCGGCGTGGAAGGCGAGACAGGTAATAACGGCTACCAGCAGACACTGGCGAAGCTTCGTATGACTTTCGCAGTTGAGAAGGTCAAAGAGGGCCAGACCATTAAGAAGAACACAGTGATCGAGAAGAAGGTGCCTCAGAAAAACAATCTGACAACTTCCAGAAAAGCTGTTAAGACCGGTGATACATCCAATTTGCTGATGTATTCGGTGATCGGTCTTGTAGGCGGTCTGATCTTCCTGATCGCAGGCATTATCCTTTTGAACAATTCCAGAAAAACAAGACAGCACAGGGAAGGAGAGAACTAAGATGAAAAAATATAAAAAATTATTTGTATCTCTTCTTGCAGCAGCAGTGCTGACGGTTGGTTCTGCATTCAGCGTTATGGCGGCAGATACATATACCTACAAGGTAACGGTATATGCGGGCAATAAAGGCACGATTGACGGACAGGAACAGAAAGAGATCACAGGTCTTTCCCTTGGTTCACAGGTTATCCTGGACATCAACAGCGTCAAGGTAACGGATGACAAGTATTATGTTAAAGGTTTCCGTCTCAGCGGACGTGACAATGAAGAAGCCCTTGCCACACCGACGATCGAGGTGGACGGTGATGTGGATTACGTTGTTGCATACGGCATCAAAGGCGATATGGTGGCTTACACAGTGAACTATCAGGATGCTAATGGCAAGACCCTTGCCGACAGCCAGACATTTTATGGCAATGCCGGTGATAAGCCGGTGGTTGCTTATAAGTATATTGAGAATTATATCCCTCAGGCTCTTGCATTGACCAAGACTTTGAGTGATCATGAAAGCGAGAATGTATTTACATTCACCTATACGCCTGGTGAGACAGATCGTATTGTTGAGACAACAACAACTGTGACAACCATTGTTCCGGGTCCAACAACGACGACAACGACAACAGGAACCACCGGTACAGGTACAACAGGAACCGGCACGACGGGAACAGGTGCAACCGGCACGACGGGAACGGGTACAACCGGTACGACAGGTACAGGAACCGGTACAGCTGCGAATGGTACAAACGCAGCGAACAATGCGGCAGGCGACAATACGGCTAATGGTGCCAATACCAATGCAGGCGGTACGACAGACAATCAGAATAACGGTCAGGATGCCGATAATCAGGATAACCAGACGACAGATATTCCGGATAATCAGGTACCGGAGACACTGGTAGACCTGGATGACGAGGAAACACCAAAGTCCAATATTGATGCAGAAGACGGCAGCAATACATTGCCGATGGTAGGCGGTGCAGCCATTGGTATTCTTTCTGTAGCAGCGTTGGCAGCATTGTTTGTTTATCTGAAGAAACGTTCAAGATAGACATTATTGAAAGACAAGTAACAGCAGGCAGTACTGTTTGGAATAGAACAGTACTGCCTGCTGACAAAGGAGAATTTGATTTTGGCTAGACGCAACAGGCAGAAGAAAAGCCCGGTGGCTGCAGTATGCAGCGTACTGGGCACTCTTTTATTAATCATCATTGTGGCGGCATATCTTCCAATTACGATTCCGAGAGCTTTCGGCTATGAGATTTACACAGTAATCAGCGGTAGTATGGAACCGGCGATACCGACGGGCAGTCTGGTGTATGTGAAGTATATCCAGCCGGAAGAGATCCAGACAGAGGATGTTATTGCTTTCTATGGAACGGATGCGGATGGTTCTATTGTCACTCATCGTGTGGTATCCAACAGTGCGGCCATGGGTAATTTTATCACGAAGGGCGATGCCAACAGTGATAATGACATGAATCCAATCCCATATGCGAATTACATAGGAAAGGTGCAGTTGTCTGTGCCGAAGCTGGGAGGCATCTTCCAGACGATCACCGGTACAAACGGCAAGATTGCAGCGGTTTCCATGATCGGGTTGGCCATCGTGCTGGAGATACTGGCGGCGGTGCTGCAAGGTAAGAGAGAAAAAGAGGAATAACAAGAGGCTGGACGCTGGTAGATTTAGCGTTCAGCCTTTTTTAGCAGAAAAATTGACAAAAAGTCCGAAATTACACCCGTTGCTTAATTCAGAAGAGGTATGTATAATTGGAGATAAGAATAGAACATTGCTGACTGGTATAATGATTAGAATAGATATGACTGCGGGACGTTCAGTATTCAGAAGTATGTGGAGTGAGTATGGATAAAATAATAGAAATAGATGAACAATATAAGAAATGGATTTCAGAAGTGAGTAAACGCTTTCGGCAGAGTCAAATTAAAGCAATGGTAAAAGTAAATGATGAAATGCTTCGATTTTACTGGCAGCTAGGTAAAGAACTTCATGACAGAAAGGATAGTTTTTCATATGGTCAGGGCTTTTACAAAAAGATTAGCCGTGATTTGCGTAAAGAATTGCCCGATGTAAAATCATTTTCGGAAACAAACTTACGATATATGCAGAAATTTGCTGAATTATACAGCGAAATTTCAAACCTTCCCCAAGTTGGGGAAGATTTCGGAAATGGAGAGGTAGAGACAATTTTTGCCATTCCGTGGGGACATCACAAGCTTATTATAGATAAGTGTAATGGAAATCGGAGAAAAGCATTGTTTTTTGTAAATCAAGTGCTTCAAAATGGGTGGTCGCGAGCAGTATTGCTCAATTTTTTGGATACGGATCTCTTTGAACGACAAGGAAAGGCGATTACAAATTTTAGTCAGACACTTCCGGCTATTCAAAGTGATTTAGCACAGGAAATTACGAAGGACCCTTATAAATTTGATTTTATTACACTGACGCAAAGTTATAATGAAAAAGAACTGAAAGATGCGCTGATGGATAATATTCAGAAATTTTTATTAGAGCTAGGTAATGGCTTTGCTTTTGTAGGACGCGAATATCGGATTGAGATTGGAACGACAGAAAATTTTATTGATATGTTGTTTTATCACATTCGTCTACATTGTTATGTAGTAGTTGAAGTAAAGGTTACGGAGTTCGAATCGTCTTATGCCGGGCAGTTGGGAACCTATGTAGTGGCGGTTAATCATCAATTGAAAACAGAAAAGGATGAGCCTACATTGGGATTACTTGTTTGCAAATCAAAAGATGATATAAAGGCACAATATGCATTAGAATCGAGCAGTCAACCTTTGGGAGTATCTGCGTATGAGCTGTCAAAGTTGATACCAGAGAATTTTAAAGGTTCATTGCCGTCAATTGATGAAATAGAGAGCGAATTACAGAAAGATGTAAAAAAGTGATTTGAAAGAATTTAGATTATTTAGGCCGGACTTAAAGCAGATATTTTTAGTCCGGCCTTTTTTATTATGCCGCGGAAAGGCATTCTGCTTTATAGCCTTTTTTTCAGCATTTCCGGATTGGATGCGTAGGTCAGCGCAGTTTCCTTTGTAATGATGCCCTGTTTACAGAGGTTCATCAGACTCATATCCATGGAGATCATATCATCTTTGGCCGATGTGGCAATGAGGCCGTCGATCTGGTGGACTTTGTTGTCGCGGATCATATTGCGGATGGCCGGTGTGACGCTCATAATCTCGAAGGCAGGCACCATTTGTCCGTCTACCGTCGGCACAAGCTGCTGTGAGATGACGGCATTTAAGACCATGGACAGCTGAACGGCGATCTGATGCTGCTGGTTTGGCGGAAAGACATCGATGATCCGGTCGATGGTATTGGCTGCTCCGATGGTGTGCAGCGTGGAGAAAAGGAGATGACCGGTCTCGGCGGCTGTCATGGCAACGCTGATGGTTTCATAGTCACGCATTTCGCCCAGCAGGATAATATTCGGGCTCTGGCGCAGGGAGGCCTTCAGAGCGGTGACATAATTGTCCGTATCAATCTTGATCTCTCGTTGACTGACAATGCTCTTGTTGTGACGGTGCAGGTATTCCAACGGGTCTTCCAGGGTAATAATATGCGTATTCCGTGTGTTGTTGATGCGGTCAATCAGGCAGGCAAGGGTAGTGGACTTGCCGCTGCCGGCGGAGCCGGTGACAAGGATCATGCCCTTGGTGTGATCGGCAAATTGCATAACAGCTTCAGGAATGCCAAGTTCCTGTGGATTCGGCAGCTGGAATGTGATGACACGGATAACGGCTGACAGAGCGCCGCGCTGTTTGTAGGCACTGACACGAAAACGGGAAACTCCGGGTATGGCAAATGAGAAATCATCATCACCATGAACCAGCAGATCCATCATATCACGGTCTCCGGCCATGCCATAGATCTCATTTAATAATGCTTCAGTTTCTTTCGGGAAGAGTTTTTCTTCCTGTGTCTGAATGATATTGCCGTTTTTTCTGCATGAAACAGGAAGTCCGGCTACGATAAAAATATCCGAAACCTCTTCTCTGACGGCCTGTTCAAGTATTTCTCTGGCGTTCATAAAAATCTCCTTTGGTTTTTGCTAAATCTTATTTCATTAAATTCAAAGTCTGATCGCCCTTCCACTCACCGAAAGACTGAACCTGCCACTGTGAAATGCGGTAGTAAGCCTCTCCTTTGGCAGGCGCTGCGGTCAGTGTCAGCGTGACACAGAGGTTCTGTTTGTCATCGATAGCGACAGCATAAGAAATGGTTGGTTCACTCTGTGTAAAATCCATGGAGAGCTGCAGCTGTTCGCGGCTATCGAGTGCTGTCAATTGGGTCTCGATTTCAGTGAAGACAGCAGCAGTGTCGCTGCTTGTCAAGTTAGGCTGGCTGCTGTCGTTATTTATCGAATTCTTGCCAGTGTCGGTGTCTGGCAGCTGCCAGGCATCGGCCAGGACGGCATCAATCTTATCCAGGGTGCTTTCTGCCGTATTGCAGGCCGCATAGTAGTTCGTTTTGTGATGGGCCAGTTTCTCTGCAAAGTCGGCATCACTTTTGGCGCTGGTCAGTGTCAGGATGGCAAAGGTCACCAGACAGAGGATCAGGAAGATGACAAGGAGAGAAGAGGCGCCGATATTAAAAAAAGGTGCCGGAGCTTTTTCTGACTGTTTTCTCATGATTCGGCCCTCCTTTGTCGGTGCTTGGTGACATCCAGTGTGTAGATATTCCGGTTGTCAGCGACGGTATCCATGGAAATATGGGCCTTCAGAAGGGTATCTTCCGGTTCATAATGGACGGTCAGGACATAAACGGCATCTGCTTTTTCACAGGATGCATAGCTGCTGTTATAGTAGGCGGCGGCATCCTGCAATGTACCGTCAGACATCTGTTCGGCCATACTGCTGACTTCATTGACGGCAAAATTCAGATCCCTGGCATCCTGGCTCATCAGATGGGCTTTGGTAAAAATCTGGATGCAGAGGGCACTTGCAACGAAAAAAAACAGAACGGCAAGTATAAGTTCCAGAAGAAACAAACTGGATGTATTATTGTGACGTTGATATTTCATATGAATCTTATTCCTTTCCCGTGACAAGTGCTATGACTCACTGTGGATGCTGATATAGGACGCAACGGTGTGTCCCTGCGCATCGGTACATGTCAAATGCAGGAGATTCGATTGAGACATCTCCATATCCAATGACTGCAGCGGCAGAATGACTTTGCCTGAGCCGACATCGACATCAGCACTGCTTTTGGTGTACAATTCCATCAGATTTCCCTCACTGACATAAATATAAGTGACATATTCCGTGTCGTTGTAATGCTGCTTCAGAATCAGTGCCTGATGACCGTCAAAACTGCCGATAGATACGGCACCTTCGGTATCGTTCTGGTGAATTTTCTCAGTAATATAGGAAAGAGAAGTGTTGGCGTTAAAGTTCAAAGCCGAGTTCTCAGTGGTTGTACGGTAAACATTCGTGGCCAGCAGAAGCACTGTCAGGGCCGATACCGTGAAAACAAAATACAGGGAGATGGGAAATAAAATATCAATGATATGATGTTTCTTGGATTGAAATCTCATTTGCCTGCCCCCTTTTCAATGATGGTCACATCCGGATAAATATTGGCACCGACGGTCTGATAATCTACGAAAAAGAGGTCTTCGTCATAGGTCAGACCATAATGCGCTTTCAGGTCTTCCAGACTTTCGGGATAGGTGCCTTCCGTTGCATAGCAATAGACGATGCTGCGGTTTAATGCCCGCTCCAGGCTTTCTTTCTGATGACGGCGGGTGCTGTCCGAAAATGAATCAATGCCGGAGATAAAAAGCAGAAGAATGACCAGAAAAACACAAATGGACAGAAAAACCCGGCGGTTTTTCCGGCTTTTCTTTTGATTTTGAAATCGTACCATAAGTGGGCCTCCTGACTTAGATGCTGGACATGATTCCGACGAGCGGAAGCATAACGGACAGTAAAATGAAACCGACAACAAGTGAGAGCGCAATGACAAGGGTTGGCTCTAAGATGGATAATGTATTGCTCATACGGTTATCCAGATCCTCCTGATAGAGTTCGGCAATATCGGACATCACCTGATCCAGTGAGCCGGTTTTGAAGCCGATGGAAGCCATACGGGCATAGACGCCGGTGAAAATACCTGTCTGATGGAGTGCAGCTGTAAAATCTGTACCGTTTTCCAGTAATTGTTCGCATTCGGTCAGCTCTTTCTGAAAGGCTTCATCATCATTTAATTCGCGGACAAGGCTCAGACATTCTTCGGGAGCCATGCCACTTTTGAGAGTCAGCGCCATGCCGCTGGCAAACCGGCATGATGCAATATCATGATGCATGCGTCGGATGGCAGGAATATGGCTGCCGAGCCCTCTTAAGAAAGCGGCACCTTTGGCGGTGTGGTTGTAGGCGAAAAAGCCGATGACGATGACTGCAAGAACCGCAATGAATACAACGGAATAGCGGTTGATGGTATTGCCGAGGTCCATCAGAACTCTGGAAAATCCGGACATTTCCGAACCGAGCTGAATGAAGACCTGGTTGAAGATCGGCATGACTTTGATGATCAATACGAGGATAACAACGATCATCATGCTGATAATGATCATTGGATAAGTGACAGCGCTCCGGATTGTTCGAGCAATGGTATCTTCACGGGCATAGTGGTCGCCGAGGGCGGCCATGACATCGTCCAGTGTTCCGGTCTCTTCACCGATCCGGACCATACGTGTCATATAAGCCGGAAAAAGCTGTGTCTGTTCCAATGCTTCGTTCAATGAGCCTGTTTCCTGAAGATTCTCTGAGAGTGCGTTGAGAATGGCTTTCTCTTCCTCTGAAGATGCATCCTCCAGCATGATAGAAATCCCTTCCAGAGCAGAGATACCGGAACGCAGGATCAGAGATAACTGGCTGCTGAAAGAAGAAAGTTCCGGATTGGAAAGTGGTTTTAATTGTGGTGATTTGTTCATGATCATTCCCTCCATAAATGCAGGATATTGTATAGATCCTCAGATTGACAGGAAAACTGTGAATGTAGGATTAATAAGAGTATTTCACAGTGTATTTGCTGCCGTCTCCGATATATTTGGCTACGGCTTTGGAACTGTTGTTGGCGGCCAGGGTCGGATCCATGAGTACCCAGTCTTTGCCGTCAAATTCGATAATATTATCCACCCATCCGGATTCCGTGAGGTAAACACTGATCCAGGCATGATAGGCTTCACCGGAATAACCGACTTCCAGTTTTGTCGGAATGGACTGGGAGCGCAGCAATGCGGCCATCAGGGAGGCATAGTCGAAGCAGATGCCTTTCTTTTCTTCCAGTATCGTGTCAATATCCGGCACATAGTCGGTGGGTGTATTCTCGGCTTTATCGTTGTCATAGGAAATATTCCGGATCACATAGTAATAGCTGTTCTGCACGTAGTCCAGATCATCGGCAGACTGGTCGGATAATTCTCTGCCCAGGGCGACGACCTGGGAATCACCGGTGAACCAGACATATTGATTCGGATAGAGAAATGGCTTGAATTCATCGCTGAGGCTGACGGAGAGATCCTTGGAAAAGGCAAGGGCGTAACTGTTGTCAACTACCCATTCATAGACTTTGAGGGTATAATCGCCATTGCCGCCGGTCAGCGGAAAAGTGTTGTAATCGCTGCCTTTGATGGTGTATGTATAGACGGTACCATCGGGAATGGTGATCTGGGCCTTGGCTTTCTCGGAGCGGCCTGTGTAACGGATCATCACATACCCATCGGAAATGTTGGAGGCGTCAATGGAAACGCTGTCATCACCATAGCATGTCTCACCGGATGCGGTGGGAACAAGGGAGGCATAGGCATCGGCACGCTTTTGGCCGGAGCCGTCTGCATCCGAGCTGCCGGAGTGACCGGCGTTTGCCTCCGCCTTCGATGAGGTGCCGCCTGAACAGCCGGTCAGAAGGCAGGAACTGCCAAACAGCAATATCAATAGCAGGAAGAACAGGGATGCACGGTATGTGTGCTTTGATCGATTGTGCATGCGTGAACCTCCTTTGGATGATTTTTCTTAAAAACTGTTATCAGTATACCATATATTTAATATGAAAACACCTCTGTTTTTTCATGGTATTTTGCGGAAAGCTGTGGTAGAATAAAAGTAATTGCGTATTATCATCTATTTTAAAATCAATTCGGAGGAATTTTATATGCAGAAGTTAACAACAATCAGAGAGATTTTCAGAAATCGCGACAATTATCTCGGTCAGACAGTCGAAATCGGCGGCTGGGTGCGCAACATCAGAGATTCCAAGACATTTGGTTTCCTTGTTGTGAATGACGGTACTTATTTTGAGCCTTTACAGGTTGTTTTCCATGATGCTATGGCGAATTTCAGCGACATCTGCCATCTGAACGTAGGTGCAGCTGTGATTGTTAAGGGCCAGCTGGTGGCTACACCGAAGGCGAAGCAGCCATTTGAGATCCAGGCTGAGACAGTTGAGATTGAAGGTGCTTCCACACCGGATTATCCGCTGCAGCCGAAGAGACATACATTTGAATATCTTCGTACACTGACACATTTAAGGGCGAGAACCAATACATTTGAAGCTGTGTTCAGAGTGCGTTCTCTTATTGCTTATGCGATCCATCAGTTTTTCCAGGAGAGAGATTTTGTATACGTGCATACACCGCTGATCACAGGCAGTGACTGCGAAGGTGCCGGCGAGATGTTCCAGGTGACAACGATGGACCTGAACAACGTACCGAAGAATGAAGAGGGCAAGGTTGATTTTTCAGAGGATTTCTTCGGCAAACCAACGAACCTGACTGTCAGCGGTCAGTTGAACGGCGAGACATTTGCTATGGCATTCCGCAACATTTACACATTCGGACCAACATTCCGTGCTGAGAATTCCAACACAACCCGCCATGCGGCTGAGTTCTGGATGATTGAGCCGGAAATCGCTTTTGCTGATCTTCAGGATGATATGGAACTGGCAGAGAGCATGATGAAGTATGTTATCGGCTATGTATTGGAGCATGCACCTGAGGAAATGAAGTTCTTCAATCAGTTTGTGGACAAGGGCCTTCTTGAAAGACTGGAGCATGTGAGAACTTCTGATTTCGGCCGTGTGACTTACACAGAGGCCATTGAACTGCTGGAGAAGCACAATGATGAATTTGATTACAAAGTCAGCTGGGGCTGCGACCTTCAGACAGAGCATGAGCGTTATCTGACAGAGCAGATCTTTAAGAAACCGGTATTCGTTACAGATTATCCGAAGGAGATCAAGGCCTTCTACATGAAGCAGAACGAAGACGGCAAGACAGTTGCTGCTATGGATATGCTGGTGCCTGGTATCGGCGAGATCATCGGCGGCAGTGAGCGTGAGAATGATTACGACAAGCTGCTGACACGTATGAAAGAACTGGGCCTGAAGGAGGAAGATTACAGCTTCTATCTTGACCTGAGAAAATACGGTTCAACACGTCATGCAGGTTTTGGCCTCGGTTTCGAGAGATGCGTGATGTACCTGACAGGTATGGGCAATATCAGAGACGTTATCCCATTCCCACGTACAGTCAACAACTGTGAATTGTAATTTTTAGTTCTTTAAAACAGGAGAAATGCTATGGGCGAAATGTTGAATGACCTGATTTTTAGTGTGAATACCATTCTGCCTGTTTTTATTGTTGTTGCGATTGGTTATTTTATGCGGCGGAGAGGAACCGTCGATGAGCATTTCGTCGGTTCTATTTCCAATGTTGTGTTTTATTATGCACTTCCGGCCCGGATGTTTCTGGACGTGGCCGGAAGTGATTTTACTGAGCTGATGAATCCACGATTTATCCTTGTGACAGTCGGTGGAACCATCGGCGTTTTTCTTTTGGCGTGGCTGGTGATCAGCCATTGTATTCATGACGGAAGGAAGGTTGCAGCAGCAGTACACAGTGCATACAGAGGCAATTATATTTATATCGGATTGCCGATCATCGAGAATATTCTTCAGACAGATCATGTGGCCTGTTCTGTGCTTGTGCTGACATTTATCATGCCGGTTTACAATATTCTGGGTGTTCTGATCCTTTCTATATATAGCGGCGATATGTCAGGCATGAAGCCGGGGAAGCTGCTTTTAAATATTTTAAAGAATCCGATGATCCTGGCGGTTATTTTTGGTGTACTCTATGCCATGACCGGACTTCCGCTGCCTTATGCGGCTGAGAAATCCCTGACTTATCTCGGGGCCATCTCAACACCGATGGCACTGCTGATGATCGGAGCCAGAATGGTGGATAATTCGGTCAAGGGAGAAGGAAAAGCCATCCGTCTGGCACTATTGTTCAAGTTGATCCTTGGGCCGGTTGTGATGACACTGTTGGCGATTTTTCTGGGCATGCCGACGGAAGAAATCGTGACGGTGTTCGTTCTGTTTGCAGTGCCGACGGCCATGAATGTGTTTATTATGACCAAGAGCATGGGCGGCGACGATGGCCTGGCGGCCAATGCCATACTGGCCTCAGTACCGTGTTCCGTTATTGTTATGACGATTGGTATTTATCTGATGCGGATAATGGGGATTGTATAACGGATGAAAAACATTAAAGTGATTTGGCGGTGAGACAGACAGCGGAAATCTTTCTGGCAACATTATGAATGAGCCAGGCGCCGGCAGCCATCGCAAGAATGTACAGGAGAATGCCTATCGGACGGCCGAGTATCCGATCGATATCGCCAAAGAGCAGCTGGGTGGACATTTCCCATGGGGAGATATAGAACAGGTTGGCGGCGCTGAAGCGATGCAGGATGCCATTCAGAACTTCGGCTGCCAGACAGAAAAAGGCAAAAAGTGGCAGTGTCCGAAGGAAGCCTCTGGTTGTAAGATCGGCTTCGTGACTGAAAATAATGACGAATCCGACAAAAATCAACATCAGATGCCAAAGGATGCCATGCAGTGTCAGCATCCAGTACGGATGAAAAATACCGGAGGGGTCGATAAAGGTGGCAACAGCCCCCATCATATTGAAATCAAGCAAAAAGGTACAGAGAATTCTGTGCCTTTTTTCGTTATGTATCATGATCAACAGGGGACACAGATACATGGGGAGACTGCAAAGTTGAAATGGAAAAATCCACCAGTCATAAACGTGGTCATTGACAACATAAAAATTCATCAGCTGTTTATATAATTCGCCAATCAGAAGAATTACACCGGAAATCAGCATGATTCGGTCAAATTTCTGTTGATGAATACGAGTGTTTGTATTTGGATGATCTTTAGGGGAGAAAAGCCATGCAGCCCAAATAGCCACAGCGCTTCCGCCAAAGGCTGCGAGCAAATGAAAAGGCCCGTAAAGAACCGGCGGTGTCATCGGCCAGGCTGTCAGTCGGAGAAGACATTCCAAAAAAGACATATAAATTCCTTCTTTCGGGATAGTTAGGTACCTCAATAAATGAAATATTCATTATGAATAAAATTTTATCTGTACATATACACATTTAGTATATCATAATTCAGACAATGTATTCTTCTTGTGAAAACACTTTTTAATATTTTGGGACTGTACTCAAAAAAGTTTTCATAAGTATTTCCTCTGGGAACACTAGGGGATTTTTTTATATTTGTGAAAGAATTGTGTTGAATTCTGAAATAAAGTATGGTATCTTTTTTGTTATACATATAAAAAACTGTAAAAAGACATACTTATAACGTATTGGCGCATCGAAGTGCGAAAGTGATTTGGCGTACAAAGGCGTTTTAAAGTGTACAGTCACATTATGCAAAAGAAGACATTGACACGATGTGAATAGATGATGCAGTTTGATGGATAAATGGAAGGTATGTGATCAGACCATGAATCAGAGTGAGAAAATATTAGAGATCAAAGATTTATGCGTGGAATTTAAGACTGTGGAAGGCACGGTCAAAGCCATTAATCATTTGAATTATACATTACATAAAGGTGAAAAGCTCGGCATTGTCGGCGAGAGCGGAAGCGGTAAGAGTGTTTCTTCTCTTGGTATTATGCAGCTGATCCCGAATCCTCCAGGTGAGATTGTCGGCGGAGAGATTCTTTATAAGGGACAGGATCTTGTGAAGAAATCAGAGAAAGATATGCAGAAAATCCGGGGGAATGAGATCTCCATGATCTTTCAGGAGCCAATGACTTCCCTGAATCCGATCATCAAGTGCGGCAGGCAGATTGCAGAGTCGCTTCGTCTTCACCGCGGAATGAATAAGAAGGAGGCCATGGAAGAGGCCATTCGTATGATGCAGGCAGTGGGGATTGCCAACCCGGAAGTGAGGGCCCATGAGTACCCGCACCAGATGTCCGGTGGTATGAGACAGCGTGTTATGATCGCCATGGCGCTGGCTTGCCAACCGCAGATTTTGATCGCCGATGAACCGACAACGGCCCTTGATGTGACGATTCAGGCACAGATTCTGGATCTGATCAGAGGTTTGAATGAGCAGATGAATACATCCGTTCTCTTCATTACCCATGATTTAGGTGTTGTCAGTGAGCTGTGTGATACGGTCATTGTTATGTATACCGGACGAATTGTTGAAAAAGCCCCTGTTCGAGAGCTTTTCAGTGATCCGAAGCATCCTTATACAGTCGGCCTGATGAGTGCGATTCCGAGAATTACAAAGGATCGTCCGCCCCTTGAGACTATTGAGGGCGTTGTGCCGAATCCGACAGAGCAGATTTCGGGATGCAGTTTCTGGCCGAGATGTCCGCATGCGACAGAACAGTGCAAGCAGGGCGAGCCGCCGGTTGTACAGCTGTCGGAAGAACGTCAGGTAAGATGCTGGCTGTATGCGGATGCAGCCGAGAAGAAGGAGGGTTAGCTGATGGCAGCAAATGACAAAGAAGTGCTGGTGAAAGCCGACCATGTCAAAGTTTATTTTAAAGGCAAGAAAAGGGGCCAGACAGTCAAAGCCGTTGATGATGTATCCTTTGAGATCATGAAAGGTGAGACCTTTGGTGTTGTCGGCGAGAGCGGATGCGGTAAGAGTACCCTTGGCAGGACACTGATCAGACTCCAGCAGCCGACAGATGGTCATATTTATTTAAACGGGACAGATATTGCAGGTTTGAAAGGTGCACAGTTAAAGGAAATGCGCAAGGAAGCCCAGATTATTTTCCAGGACCCTTCGGCCTGTCTCAATCCAAGAAGAACCATCAAGCAGATTTTGATGGAGCCTTTTGAAATTCACAACCTCAAAGGCAAGATTGATGTGGATGCGAAGATTATGGAACTGCTGCAGCTGGTGGGGCTGGACAGTTATCATCTGAGCCGATATCCGCATGAGCTTTCCGGTGGACAGAAACAGCGTATCGGTATTGCCAGGGCGCTGGCACTGGAACCCCAGATTATTATCTGTGATGAAGCGGTATCCGCACTGGATGTTTCTGTTCAGGCACAGGTATTGAACCTTTTGCAGGAACTGAAAGAGAAACTGGGATTAACCTATTTCTTCATTTCACATAATCTGAATGTTGTTTATCAGGTCAGTGACCGTGTCGGCGTTATGTATCTCGGCAAAATGGTTGAGATCGCCAATTACGATCAGCTTTATGAAAAACGCTATCATCCTTATACAGAGGCATTGCTGTCAGCGATTCCTCAGGTTGATCAGGAAGAACAGAAGGAGCGGATTCATCTGGAAGGTGAAGTGCCGAGCCCTTATGATCCGCCTTCAGGATGCCATTTCCACACAAGATGTCCGAAGGCCTGCGACAAGTGCAGACAGACGGCACCGGAACTCAAGGAAGTGGCGCCGGGACATTATGTGGCCTGCCATTTGTATGAATGATTTTTAATTTGATGATAATTGCGGAAACGGCCGACAAGCAGGTAGGCATTACATAACGGAGTATTTCGCAATCACCATACATAAGAAATTTCTATTTAGGAGGTTAAGGTTATGAAAAAGAAATTTTTAGCAATGGCCCTGGGCATTGCTGTAGTCTTAAGCTGCACAGCATGCGGCGGCGGTTCATCTGACGCAGCAGCACCTGCATCAGGCGAGACAAATGCTGCTTCTTCAGAAGCCGGAAGCGATTCAGCAGCAGGCGGAAACACAACAGTAACAGTGGCAATCGGTGCCGGATTCTCCACACTGGATCCAGGATATGTTTACGAGAAATATCCACCGCTTGTTATTAATGCATGTTATGAGAATCTTTTCAAGTTCTACAGCAATGACGGTGCAGCAGAACCTTGTCTGGCAGATTCTTATGAATTCTCAGATGACAATAAGACTTTAACAGTTAAACTGAAAGAAAATGTTACCTTTGCAAGCGGCAATAAGATGACATCTGCCGATGTTGCTTTCAGTATTAATCGTTGCAAGAATCTTCAGGGTAATCCATCCTTCATCTGCGATACTATCGACAGCATTGAAACACCGGATGATTACACAGTTGTTTTCCATCTGACACAGCCTGACAGTGCAATCCTTTCCAAGCTGACATACAGCTCACTGGCAGTTCTTGACAGCGCGGTTGTTAAGGAACATGGCGGTACAGATGCAGCAGACGCTTCTTCAACAGATACAGCACAGGCTTATCTTGACACAGCAAGTGCAGGTTCAGGTATGTACATTATGACAAGCTATACACCTGATTCTGAAATCGTTCTTGAGAAGAACCCTAACTACTGGGGTGAGTCTACAAATGTTGACAAATATGTCATCAAGATCCAGCCGGATGCCAATACACAGATGATGACATTATCTTCAGGTGACCTTGATATTGCCATGAACATGACAGATGATACAATGTCTGAACTGACAGGCGACAATGTTGCCAAGATCAACACTGCAACAAAGACAGTTGGTTTCCTTTTGATGAATATGAACGAAGAATACGGCGGCCCTGTTTCTAATCCAAAGGTACAGCAGGCTATCCGTAAAGCACTGGATTACACAGGTATCCAGACAATCGTCGGTGAAGGCGCAGAGACACCTTATTCCATCATCCAGGATGGTTTCATGGGTGCAAAAGGACAGCGCCCTGCAGATTACACTAATATTGACGAAGCAAAACAGCTTTTAGCAGATGCAGGCTATCCGGATGGTTTTGATATCGACATGCCTGTTTGTGACCTTGATATGGAAGGTGTTCTTCTGACAGACCTTGCTCAGAAGGTTAAAGATGACCTTTCTCAGATCGGCATCAATGTCAATATCGTTTCCCAGCCATGGGCAGCAGGTTTTGGCGATGATTACCGTGACGGCAAGATCGGTTTCACAGTTATGTACTGGTCAACAGATTACAACGATCCTAACGTACAGCTTGAATTCCTTCCAGGTCAGTCCGTTGGTTTAAGAGCAGGCTGGACAACAGATATGGATCCTGATCTGGCTCAGCTTTACGCAGATACACTGAATGCAACAGACAACGATGCACGTATTGCTGTTCTTGAAAAGATTCAGGACGATACATATGAGAATGGTCCATGGCTTATGATCGCTCAGGCACCTGCACATATTGCATACAACACAAGACTTGACGGTGTCGCTGCTTCAGATCCATATTCACTGGATCTGACACAGATCACAATCAAATAATCCATCATTTTCGGATGATTTCTCCACGGGGCGCGGAAATCGCTTCTGCGCCCTGTGGGTTTTAAACAGGACGGCAACAGATGCTGCCGTGAGTCGGCTGGTTCGGGACATTTTTTATGTTCGGAGGCAACAGTTGACTGACGGAAATATCTGTTCATCAGATGTTTGGCGGCAGATAAGCGATGCGCAGTCTGCTGTCGGAAAGCTAAAACGAAAGAGAGAGAGGTGTCGTATGGAACGGCTGAAGTTTATAGGAAAAAGACTTGTATACCTTGTGATTATGCTGTTCGGTGTGGCGACGTTGGTTTTTATATTGACAAAACTGGTTCCCGGCGATCCGGTAACCGCCAATCTGAGCCAGAGAGCATTGGGTGATCCTCAAATTGTGGCCGCCTATAAGGCAAAATACGGACTGGATCAGCCGATTATTGTGCAGTATGTATACTACATGAAGAATCTGCTGCATTTTGATCTGGGTACATCTATCCGTACCAACAATGCAGTTTTAAGTGAATTGACACGCTGCTATCCGGCGACGATCGAACTGGCAGTATTTGCCATCATTCTGGCAACCCTGTTTGGTATTTTATTTGGTGTAATTTCTGCGATTAAGAGAAATAGTATTCTTGATCAGATCGTGCGTGCAATTTCTGTTACAGGTGTCAGCCTGCCAAGTTTCTGGTTCGCACTGCTTGTATTGTATTTCTTTTATTACAAACTGCAGATCTTGCCGGGGCCGGGCCGTCTTGGCAATGCATTCAGTGCACCGCAGACAGTAACAGGATTTTTTGTTATCGACAGTCTGCTTGAGGGTGATATTCCGAAGGCACTGGATGCCCTGAGACATCTGATTCTTCCGGGTACAGTTCTGGCTGCCTTTACCATGGGCCTGATCACCAGAACAACACGTTCCAATCTGTTGGATGTTATGTCCACAGATTACATCCGTACAGCCCGTGCAAAAGGTTTGTCAAATGTTCGACTGATCATCCATCATGCGCTTGGCAATGCACTGATTCCTGTACTGACGGTTATTGGTCTTGGTTTTGGCAATCTCCTTGGTGGTATGGTACTTGTTGAAACAATTTTCAATTGGCCGGGAGTTGGTCAGTTTGCGTATCAGTCCGTCCTGTCCAATGACTATCCGTCGATTATCGGCGTGGCGCTGCTGATTGCGCTGAATTATATGATTATTAATACAGTGGTCGATATCCTGTACGGTATCATTGACCCGAGAGTGAGGTGCAGTTAGATGTTACATTCTTTGAAAAAAATGTTTAAGTCCAATTATCTTTTCACTTTCGGCGTCATCATCTGTCTGTTTTGGATCATCATGGCTATTATCGCCCCTTTTGTGGCACCTTATGATCCGGTTGTCCAGGATCTGACCCTGAGATTAAAAGCGCCTTCAGCGGCGCATATCTTTGGTACAGATAACTTTGGCCGTGACATTTTCAGCCGTGTGATCTACGGCGGACGTTATTCATTGCTGGCAGGCTGTCTGACGGTTGTGATCGCAGGCTGTATCGGTACGATTTACGGTGCTATTGCCGGTTATGTAGGTGGTGCTGTGGACAATGTCATGATGCGTCTTTCAGAGATGATTCTGTCTTTCCCGTCACTGATCCTGGCAATGATTATCAATGCAGTCATGGGTTCCAACCTGTTTAACACCATGTTTGCCCTTGTTATTGTTGCATGGCCGTCTTATGCCCGTGTCATGCGAAGCGTGGTGCTGAGCGTCCGTGAAAATGAATACGTTACTGCTTCGGAAGCGCTTGGTGCGTCAAGAAGCCGTATCTTATTAAAGGAAATCATTCCAAACAGTATTACTTCTGTTTTGATCATGGCGACAACGGATATCGGTAATCAGATCCTGATGTTCTCCACATTGAGCTTCCTTGGTCTGGGTTCTGCTCCGCCAACACCTGAATGGGGTATGATGGTATCTGATGGTGTTCAGTACTTCAATAAATTCTGGGTGGCAGGATTCCCTGGATTGGCAATCTTTACAATGGCTGTGGGGGCCAATTTCATTGGTGATGGACTCCGCGATCTGCTGGATCCGAAATTGCGAAAACAGTTCTAAAATTATAATTGACGCTGCGAAACACAATATTTTACGAAGACCGTTGCCTATTTACAGTTCATAGCAGGCATACTTGCGTTGCCGATTGCTGGTAGCGGTACATAAGGTGGTAAAAGACACCACCTAAGTACCGACCATAATCGCAGCACCTGCTATGAATCTGTGAATAGGCAGCGGTCTTTTTGATGTGTGTGTTTCGCATCTGGCTATGATAATTTTGATGAGCGGAAGATGAAAATCCGCGGTATGCTTGGACGTACTAGGTTAGATATTTCTGCGTAATTGACAAGTTTGAATGCGACATGTATCATGTACTTAGTATCAAAAATGTACTGTAAAGATGGACTTTTATAAAGTGCTTTCAGATGGCTATTAGCTGGTGTATTTTTAACAAAAGTTAGCAAGAATTCTCCTTCCTCTACAGGTGGGAGATGAATTGC
>OLON01000358.1_pt1 | contig 32487 bp, 29 predicted proteins | sample 1672691 | NCBI WGS metagenome assembly OLON01 (sample SAMEA3136714, study PRJEB25190) | human gut metagenome | biome: human gut; feature: human-associated habitat; material: faeces | place: Austria | collected 2013
CTGTGCTGAGTGAGTAATTTTGAAAAAAAGTTGTTCCTTACTTGACATACTTAGGAACACGTCCTCCGCTGATTGGAGAAGTTTCCGAGTATGAGCTGCACCATCGGGCACGACTTGCAATAAAACCGGGAATTACCGGTATGTGGCAGGTAAGCGGAAGAAGCGATATCACGGATTTTGAAGAAGTGGTAGAACTTGATAAAGAGTATATTGAAAATTGGAATATTGGACTGGATATTAAGATACTGTTTAAGACCGTGATGGTGGTGTTTAAAAAGGAAGGGTCGGTATAACGATGGAAAATTTGTGATTCTGTTTAAGGTTGAAAAATGTTAGGCAGGATCACAATTTATGTATAAAGATATCTTGTACTGAGAAAATAAAGAATGTTTTTTGAGTGGAGGATATGCAAAAGGAAAGGAAACAGAACGTGAAAAATAAGAAGTTGCGAATTGCAGTTTTGTGCACATGTATTGGATGGTTTGGAGGAGCCATTTCAGATGTATTCTTTGTTTCCGGTAAATCGAGAGCAGGAAATATATCAGGTAGAAAAGCTGGAAGCGACGCGAGAGCAAGTGAAGTATTCTCCAATTGATAAAGTGAGTGAAAGTGCCGAGGGAGTAATAGTGCATTCCATTGATGCAGCGGTCATTTGTTTGGAAATAAAAGAAGAGATAAGTTTTGAAACTACGGATTATGTAATTGGTGAACACCAATGCAAGAATATGGTGGTTCATATTACCCAACAATTTCATTTCCGCAGGAAGGAGAATTTTAATGGCACAGAAAATGATGACATATTTTAATGATTTTTTGAAAAATATACGGTTAACTGAAAATCAGGTTAGTGAATTAAAAGCAGCGCATACGACGCTTAGAAGAAGATTGGAAGCAGATGAGGACTTAAAAGATATAGTAGAGACGACGTTTTTACAAGGAAGCTATCGTCGTGCAACGGCAGTAAGACCAAGACAGGGGAAACGTTCAGATGTAGATATTATAGTAGTAACTAAATTAGATAAAGAGACGGTTACACCAGAGGAAGCCCTGGACATTTTTGAGCCATTTTTAAAAAAATATTATGATGGAAAGTACAGAAAGCAAGGAAGGTCATGGGGAATAGAAATGACTCATGTGGATTTAGATGTGGTTCCAACATCTGCCCCATCTTTAGCAGAGCAAGGATTATTAGAGAATATGGCGGTTCTTTCAGATGATGATTTGGAAGAAATGAATGAGAAGGCAGAAAGTCTTGAAAAAAGTTTTTCTTCAGATTTATGGAATTTTGCGTTTGCAGAGTTTATGAAAGCTGACGAAAATGCAGATTGGAAAAAGGAACCATTATATATACCAGATAGGGAAGCTGAATTTTGGGATAAAACACATCCATTGGAACAGATTCGGTGGACACAAGAAAAAAACGCAAAGTGCAATAAACATTATGTTAATGTAGTGAAATGCATAAAATGGTGGAGAAAAGAAAAGTATCCAGATGTAAAACATCCGAAGAGCTATCCGTTGGAGCATTTTATAGGGGATTGCTGCCCTGACAGTATTGAATCGGTTGCTGAGGGCGTTGTTTTGACTTTAGAAAAAATTGTTTCTGATTATCCTACAAAGCCTATATTAGAAGATAGAGGTGTTCCAGAACATGATGTTTTTGGCAGATTATCGGATGAAGATTATGAAGCATTTTACGATGATGTTTGTGAGGCAGCAATTATAGCAAGAAGTGCATATGGAGCAGAAACAGTAGCAGAAAGTGCCAGTTTATGGAGAGAATTATTTGGAAATAAGTTTCCAGAGGCTAAAGCAAAAGAGGCTGTATTTACTAAAAGAGAGTCTGCAAGTACAAATTTAACTGGAGGAAGATTTGCTTGAAAAATCCAAACCAATATTTATTAGAAGCTAGAAGATGCATTGATGAATTTCAGCAAATAGAATTATTGACGGATTTAAAATGGGATGAAGTAGAACATCTTTGGTATTTCTCTATTAAAATTTGTAAAACAAATGAAGAAAAAAGTGTTTTTTTTAATTCTGTATGGTATATAACTATTGAAGAAATATTTCCTGCTGGAAAAATAAAGATTTTTCCGGCTGTGAAGGGAGGTATAATAGATACTTTTTATCATCAATCTAATAATGGAACAATATCTGATAATGGCTTATGGAGAAATGGGGATGTATGCCTTAAAGATCCATTAGAATATATGGCTGATATTAATCGAGAACCTTTAAATGCCATGGATAGAATTCATTGGAATATAGAAAGATTATTGTTATGGATTTATAAAGCGGAAAAGGATTGCTTAGTTACTAATAAAGATAGATTTGAGCTTCCAGATGTAAAGAAATCCTACAATATAGATATTATTTTTAATGAAGATGAAATTTCATATATGCAATGGGAGGATTCTGGTGCAAAATCAGGGATAGTTAAATTGAAAGGAGGAGAGAATAACCAGTATTTTGTCCAAACATTTTATGACTTAAAAAATAATATATGTGTTGAAAATGTATGGGGTGGTTATGTCAATGAACAAAAAGAAGATTTTATAACGGGAATATGGATTGCTTTAGATAAAATTCCAGTAATAAATATATGGCAGGCTCCCAATACGATTGCAGAATTAAAAAACATTTTGGAACAGAACGGAATATCTTGGGAGCAAGGTATTATACGACTTTTTGATAAAATTAGGGATGGAAAACGTCATCCATTTTTGATTGGATTTCCGATACCAGAGAAGTTTTTTGGTGAAAATAGAAATTATCATTGGTGGTCCTGGATGTTACCAAGACTGTCTTATGGTAATAAAGTTCATAAAGGATTTAGACCAGAGAAAAAAGGATGGCATTTAAGAGATTCACTTTTAATATTAAATGAAAATAATAAAATAGAATGGAGTTATTCCCAGAACTGGAACCAGAATCAAATTTTGAATAGAGGTATGTTCAAAAGGAGAGTAATTAGGAAAAAATATGCTATAATTGGGGCTGGAGCAATTGGGTCTATGGTATCTGAATTGTTGGTACGCTCTGGTGTTTGGAAATTATTGATTATGGATGGAGACATTTTATCAGTAGGAAATCTTTCAAGGCATACATTAGCTATAAAAGATATAAACCATGCTAAAGCAACAGGCTTAAAAGAACGTCTGGAATCTATTAATAGCCATGTTCGTGTAGAAATAGTTAACGAGTATCTTTCATATAACAATTTAGATGCTTTAACGATGTGTGATGTTATTATTGATTGTACAGCTAAAGATAGCGTGATAGATGTACTATCGAAAATTAAAACAGAAAAAATCATATCCTCTATTTCTGTTGGTTTTAAAGCAGAAAGATTATATTTTGTATACTACAAAGGAAAAGAGTTTAATGAAAATGTGTTCAGTCAACAAATGTTGGAATTAATTCAGAAAGACAAGAAAAAAATGAATATTGAGAACTTACCATGGGATGGAGTTGGATGTTGGAATCCGGTTTTTCCAGCATTAGGATATGATATGTACATGGCTGCAAGTGTAGCTGTAGAGATGATGACGAAGTTGATTATTAATAACTCTGAGCATAAATATACATGTGTTTTTGAAAAGAAATATGGGATGGATGGGTTGCTTATTGGGTATGAAAGAATATGTGAATAAAGAATTAGATTCAAAAATTTTTATAGAAAATAATGTATATAAAAAACTTTTAATGTTGCAAAAAAAATGCTGTCAATTTGAAACTGGTGGAATTATTATAGGATATTATGATGAAGAATGCAGAAATGCAGTTATAACAGAATGTACAAATCCGCCAGAGGATTCTCTAGGAACAAGAAATTATTTCTTTAGGGGCGTTAAGGGATTAAAAAGTTTGTTAAAAAAGAAATGGAATGAAAAAAGGGAATACTATTTAGGAGAATGGCATTTACATCCAGGGTCATCTCCAACTCCAAGCGTAACTGATATTTCTCAAATGAAAAAAATAGAACATAATCCTAAATTTAATTGCAAAGAACCAATCCTGCTTATTTTGGGAGAAAAATACAATGATTCTAAAGTGAATCTAATATTATTTAAAGATAACAAACAATACTTTTATATTGAAACAGAATAATAAAAGTATTGGATTTTAGAAAAAACGCAAGGAAGCAAGAACGCAATGTAGTATAACAAAAACGCAGAGACATGAAAATCTCTGCGTTCTTGCTATTTCCCAGGTTTATAATTACGCAGTGCTGCCTTAGTTGATTTTATTATTTCCAGCAGAAATTCCTTTTCCTGCTTGGAACAGTCACTTGTCAGTTCTTTTATATCAGCATCAAATTGTGAAATGAGTACCGGTGTGTTGTCATAGAGCAGCTGATCTACCGTGGTATCAAGAATCTGTGCTATACTGAGTAAGGTAGAAAGGCTGAGCTTGGTATGTCCGTTTTCTATGGTACTGATATAGGTCAGTGTAACGTCAATCATATTTGAAAGGGTTTCCTGGGGCATCTTTTTTGAGAGTCGAGCAGAACGGATTGCCTTAATTTCCAGCCTGGAATAGCCCTAAAAGCATCTTAGGCTGGAAATTTACATGTTATTGGCACCTTGAATCTGTGCTTCAGTCATACACATATCATGTTCTTTCGCAAATTTAAGAGCTGCCTTTAACCCTTTGTTTTTTCTCCTTTCAAACCTTCGAATGCTACTTTTACATCTATCATGTAGCAGTATTCTAAAAATCTTTTCAATGGCTTTTCCTTCTGGCTGTTCTTAAATAATAATTCTCGTACAGACATCATATCTTCATGATAGCGGATAGAGAAGAATAACCGATAATAATATCTCCATGCGTAGTATTATATGAAAAAGTGTTTGAAATCATCTTGACAATATGTTGAATACGACATATTATAATTATAAAGAGGAAGGAGCATACTAATGTACGAGATCATTTTATATGATACAGAAGATGGAAGATGCCCTGTACAGGAACTATTAGATTCCCTGGAGCCTAAGTTGCTGGCAAAAACATTGCGGACAATTGACTTGCTGGAAATGAACGGTCCATTGCTTCGTGAGCCATATTCAAAACCATTGGAGAATGGAATATTTGAGCTTCGTACTAAGCAGGGATCAGATATTACAAGGGTGTTATATTTCTTTATTGTAGGCAAGAAAGCAGTGTTGACAAATGGATTTATAAAGAAATCGCAAAAGACACCAAAAGCAGAAAAGGAGCTGGCAAAGAAATATAAAGCAGATTATGAACGGAGGTATGGCAATGAGTAGCTATAAAGATTATAAAAAAAGAGCATTGCAGAATCCGGAGGTAAAAGCAGAATATGATGCACTGCAGCCGGAATATGATATTATCCAGGCGATGATTGATGCAAGAGTGCAGCAGAACATGACACAGAAAGATTTATCAGCTAAAACCGGAATTACGCAGGCAGATATAAGCCGGATCGAGAACGGAACAAGAAATCCCAGCCTGAGTATGGTGAAAAAACTTGCACATGGATTAGGGATGCAATTAAAGCTGGAATTTGTTCCGATGCCAACAAAAAATAAAATGTAAAGAGTATGAGAAAATAGAAACCGCAGGAATTTTCACCTGCGGTTTTTCTCTGCCCTGCCATATGCAGAAATACCGCCATAGAAATATTGCTATACTATGACGGTATTACAAATGCAGTATATACCAGGTGAATATTACATTACCCAAACAGGCAGGACAGGAGAATTTAGCCTAATTGTTTGGGTGAAATTCTGCATTTAGGGGATTTATTTTCGGAAGTTCACAAGGCAGAAAATAATCTGAAATTTACAATTCTGTCGTTGCTAAGCGGCAGAAAAAGAGCAATACTTAAATTGAAAAATTATACTCAAAGGAGGTATGCTCTATGAGTGAATATAATATCGATATTGCCGATATGCAGTGCTGGGTCTTTCGGATGGCTCAATCCAAGTGGAAAATGTCTCTCAGCGACTGCGCAGAGCTGTTTAAGAAATACGACATTCTCGGATTTATCGCCGACTGCTATGACATTCTTCATTTGAATAGCTACGAATGTGCTTTGCATGATGTTGAAACCCTGCTCAAGAATCGAGGTGTTACCGTATGATAGGACTTGAAGATGGAATGCTTCTCTACCACGGAAGTTATATCAGTATTACCCAGTATTGAATGGCTACATTTTGTAGCGGCCAATCGAAAGAAAGACCTCTTTCCTCATCTCCTGAAAAAATACAGCGTAATTGATATCATCGGAGGAAAGATTGCCGACGATCAGACAGCCCGTACCCTTCAGATTTATATCAGCGGTGAAGGCGCCGGTGAGCCTGGAACTTCAAAAGCAGACAAAGAAACGATTGAAAAACTTTTACCAAACCGTCTCGAGCTTCCAGATTAAAAAAAAGTATATCTGGCAACAGTGCAACCGGATTTACGGACTTACGTCGTGGGAACGATGGACTTGTCACTATCATTCGAAGAGAGTTATATTGGATATTCTGGCAGTAGATCAGCAGAACCGGGTGTATAATATCGAAATTCAAAGAAATGATAACGGTGTGGGTGTAAAAAGAGCCAGATATACAGATATAACAGTAGCCTGATTGATGCGAATGTGACAGAGCCGGGTGATCAGTATCAGGAATTAAATGAAACTTATGTGATCTTTATTACAGAAAATGATGTGCTGGGAGAGAATCTCTCGATATATCATGTAGACCGCATTATCAGGGAAACCGGAAAGATGTTTAATAAGGAAATGACTATTTCACATATATCGTTACTGTGATAAAATATATATTAACATATGAAAAACGGAGGAAAGAGAGTTATGTTCGATACCATTCATCATATTGCAATTATTGGAAGCGATTATGAAAAATCAAAACATTTTTATGTGGATCTGCTTGGATTTAAGGTGATCAGGGAAAATTATCGAAAAGAACGTGATGATTACAAGATTGATCTGGCGTGTGGGCTGCAGGAAATAGAGCTTTTCATCGTAAAAAATGCTCCAGCTCGTGTAAATTATCCGGAGGCATTGGGATTACGCCATCTGGCATTTAAAGTGGAGAGTGTAGATAATACGGTAAAAGAATTGAATGAGAAAGGAATTGAAACAGAGCCGGTACGCTTGGATGATTATACCGGAAAGAAAATGACATTTTTCCATGATCCGGATGGACTTCCATTGGAAATTCATGAGTAGAAAATAGCATAGAATAGAAAGAGTATAATGGTATCGTAATTTAAGACACTTTAAGAGACATTTCTTAATGAATCTGATATACTGTAAGCATTACAGAAAGAAGGAGTAACAAAAACATTTTCATACAAAAGTGAGACATTATGCAGAATTACATCATAAAAGACATATGTACGAATATAATATCAGATTTTAAACAACCCTTAAGCTACCTGCTCCCGGCTTTGCTCCTCACAGCAGTAGGAGTTCTTTTATACAAGCTATGCAGGAGAAAAGCTAAAATTTCCCCCGCAGGTATTTTACTTTTTATCTACATAGAAGTTTTAGTACAAACTGCTTTTTTATCACGAGAATCAGGGAGCCGTAAGGGAATAGATTTTAGTTTATTTGAAACTTGGGGACAAACATCGGTAGCACATGCTTATTTTATCGAAAATATTATTATGCTGATTCCTTTTGGAATTTTAGCACCGATTGTATTGAAGCAAATGAGAAAAATGCGCTTTTGTGTATTAACAGGTTTCTTGCTTTCGTGTGGAGTTGAGATAAGTCAGCTTATCACCCAGCGAGGGTACTGCCAATTAGATGATGTTGTTACAAATACAGCAGGAACATTAATTGGCTGGACAATTTGGAAGGGATTTGGTAAAATAATAACCATAAAAAAAACGAACGAGGAGAGTATCAAAAAATGAAAACAACATTAGTGATCATGGCAGCCGGTATCGGTTCCCGCTTCGGTGGTGGAATCAAACAGCTTGCTCCGGTAGGATTAAATGGAGAAATCATTATGGATTATTCTATCCATGATGCAATTGAAGCCGGTTTCAATAAAATCGTATTTATCATTCGTAAGGATATCGAGGATGCCTTCAAAGAAGCAATCGGTGACCGTATCGAAGAAATCTGTAAAAATTTAAATGTAGAGATTGCTTATGCATATCAGGAATTAAATGCACTTCCGGAGGGAGTAGAACTTCCGGCAGACCGTACCAAACCTTGGGGAACCGGTCAGGCAGTGCTTGCCTGCAAGGATGTACTCCATGAGCCATTTGCGGTTATCAATGCAGATGATTACTATGGAAAAGAAGCCTTCGTAAAATTACATGGCTTCCTGGAAAAATACACACCAGAGAAAGCAAATGAGTTCTGCATGGCAGGATTTATTTTGAAAAATACCTTAAGTGAAAATGGTGCAGTAACCAGAGGGGTATGCAAGGTAAATGAAGAAGGGTATCTGACAGGGGTAGATGAAACTTCAAATATCGTAAAGACTTCCGAGGGCGCAGGAGTAGATAATGAGGGGACACTCACACCAATCGATGCAGAATCTTATGTATCCATGAATATGTGGGGCTTAACACCTGAGTTTATGCAGACATTGGAAGATGGATTTAAAGAGTTCTTTGCGAATATGGGAGACAAAAATATCTTAAAAGCAGAATATCTTCTTCCGATTTACATAGATGAACTGCTTCAGGCAGGAAAAGTATCGGTTAAGGTGTTAGATTCTAATGATAAATGGTTTGGAGTAACCTACAAAGAAGATAAAGAGTACGTTGTAAAATCTTTTGCGAAACTGATTGAAGATGGCGTATATAAAGAAAAACTGTTTGAAGACCTGAAGTAGGTGGAGCGATTGAAGAAATCCTTTACCAGACTGGATAAAAATTAAAAGAGATTGATGGAAAAATTTTGAAAATCACCACGGCAGGAGTGTCGTGGTGAAAACGGAATATGATTAGATTAACATTGATTATAAAAAAAGAAAGCTTGTACAAGAAATAGAAATCAATTATAATAAATTATAATAAAAGAAAAAATGAGTGCAGAGAAAGAGAGGTTTGCTTATGAATTATAAAGAGAAAAAACGTTCTATGTTTTTAGGATTGCCATGGACTTTTACTTCGTATACGATAACAGATGAGATTATAACAGTGGATTCAGGTCTGCTTCGGAAAGAAGAAAATGATTGCTATCTGTATAAGGTAATTGATGTCCGCTTGGAATGTACTTTAATGGAAAGAATTTTTGGACTTGGAACGGTTCATTGTTTTACGGGTGATGTAACAGACCCGGATTTGAAATTAATTCATATTAAGCATGCAAAAGAAATCAAGGATTATATATTAAGACAGTCAGAGCAGGAAAGGCTGAAGAGAAAGACTTTAAATATGCAGCATTTGGATGGAAATCCGAGTCTGGGAGAGATGGCAGATACAGATAGCTGTAAGTAGGAAAAGAGTAACGTATAAAAGAGAGCCAGGTGTCAGGTGAAATCTAAGAAGAAATTCACTCCAAATTCATAAAAGTTAAGTTACAATAAACTCACAAAAGCAATAGAGATGGAAAGTGAGGAAAAAGATATGACAGTAATTGGTGAATTTAGATACGTAAATCATTATTTTAAAATCTACGAAGATGGAGAAATTTATGTGGATTATAAACCTTTAGGAAAAGTATATGCAGATGGAGATATCTGGATTGCAAGAAAGAGAATGGGAAAAATCTATGCAGACGGAGAAATCTGGCTTGCAAATGAAAAAGTGGGATGCCTGACGCTAAATAAGGAATTATGGGTAAACGGAAAAAGAGTAGCAACTGGAGTTGGAAGACCTACAAATTCAAAAAGTTCAGGTAATACAGCTTCTAAATCAAAAGGAACGAGTGAAAATAAAACATATCAAACTCCAAAACCGCCTGTTACAACAGAAACAGGAATTCCAGATATGTCAGGAGTTGAAATTGCAGTTTTTTTAGTTGCTATTTGTCTTGCGGTATCGATTTTGTATGAAACAACTCAGATATTTTTACATGGAGGACTGCTTGGATCTACTTATAGACAGTATGCCGGTCAGTCAAAATTAGTTGATTTATTAATTTATGGAATTCCAGCAGGATTTTTTGCACTTGTTACAGGACTTCAGTGTGCATTTAACCATTCATTTGGTGTGGTTTTAATTGAACATGCAGTTTCTGCATTTTTGGAAATGTGTATTTTCAGTTGGGTAACAGGTTATCCTTTACTGGCTGGTACAGAATCGACAGGATTTTATATTTTACTTATTTTGATGCTTTTAATAGCAAGTTTGGCACCGGCAACAGTAAGCACAGTGATTAAGAAAATTATTTACTGGTTAAAAAAATAAGAACGGTTTTCTATGGTATAATTGCAAAGCAATTAAAATTATTATCTGGGGAAGGAATACAACATGGGATTAAAAGGCTTATTACTTGGACATGAAGTGAAGGTTTATTATGACCGTCATTTGACAAAAACAGAAAAGGCAGAAGATGCAGAGAATCCAAGTGAATATGAAATTTTAAAAGGTGTGGTGAACGGTGTCTATAAGGATATGATTTTAATTTCCTATTCTTATCGTGAGAATGTTCAGACAACCAAAAAGGGACTGTTTTCAGAAAAAGTGATAGAGGAAGAAAAAACAGTAGAAGCACATTCTCTGATTAATCGAAAATGTATCGTCAGAATCGATATTCTTGATTTGAGTTTAGACGGGGAAGAAGAGGAGTACGACGAGGAAGAATATGAGGAAGGAGAGTATGAAGAAGACTACGACGAAGGGGAAGATTCGGAATAGGACAAAGAAGTATCAAGAATTATGTTTAAAAATACATTCGTCTATAATACAGGACGTGTGATTTCGTATACGATAATTGGAGGAGTACTTGGAGACAGCCGGTGAATGTAATCCTGTACCGATTTTGGAAGAAAATAGAACAGTGACAGACTCAGAGATACAGATTTCTTATGAATTTTTAAAGGAATCTTCGGATATTTTTGCCAACTGGAGGAGATAAGTCTGAATTAAGTCAAGCGGATATTCGCAATCCGCTTTCGCTACTTGCTCATAACCAAATAGCTGCTACGCAGCTTATCAGAAGGGGCTTGCCCCCTCCTGATACAAGCAAGTCCCCACCCCTGCTTATTGCTTTTTGCAATTGAAGCAGGGGACTTCCTTGATTTGGTTAAAGAAATGAAAATGAGACAATTTCCCTTGTTTTTAATCCGAAAATACTAATTCTGGCATTTCATGCGAAACTATGCTATACTAAACAAGACATGGCGAAATTCATGGCGAAATGATTAGGAATAGAATGTGAACTACCACACGCCATAAAGGCATGTGGATACACGGCGACAGAAACTTATAAACTCATAAAGGAGAATTTATTTATGTGTGGAATAGTAGGATTTACCGGAGAGAATCAGGCAGCTCCGATTTTACTTGATGGTCTTTCAAAACTGGAATATCGTGGCTATGATTCAGCCGGAATTGCAGTTCGTGATGGAGAAAAAGAGACAGAAGTTATTAAAGCAAAAGGTCGATTAAAAGTTTTGGCAGAAAAAACCAATGGTGGGGCTTCTGTGCCGGGTACCTGTGGAATCGGTCATACCAGATGGGCGACTCATGGCGAACCATCCGAAAACAATGCACATCCGCATATCAGCGATGATGGAAATGTAGTAGCGGTTCATAACGGAATTATTGAAAATTATCAGGAATTAAAAGATAAATTAACAAGAAAAGGATATACCTTTTATTCTGCAACGGACACCGAAGTTGCAGTTAAATTAGTGGATTATTACTATAAAAAATATGAAGGAACTCCGGTGGATGCGATTAATCATGCGCTGATTCGTATCCGTGGTTCTTATGCACTTGCAATTATGTTTCGGGATTATCCGGAAGAAATCTATGTGGCAAGAAAAGACAGCCCGATGATTCTCGGTGTGGAAAATGGAGAATCTTACATTGCATCTGATGTTCCGGCTATCCTTAAGTACACAAGAAACGTATACTATATTGGAAATCTGGAAATGGCCCGTGTAAGAAAGGGGGAAATCACCTTCTATAACTTAGACGGAGAAGAGATTCAGAAAGAGATGAAAACCATCGAATGGGATGCGGAAGCCGCAGAAAAAGCCGGTTTTGAACATTTCATGATGAAGGAAATCCATGAACAGCCAAAAGCAGTTTCTGATACCTTGAATTCTGTACTGAAAAACGGAGCATTTGATTTATCTGAAGTCGGTCTTAGTGATGAGGATATGGAAAAAATCAGCCAGATTTATATTGTAGCCTGTGGTTCTGCCTATCATGTAGGTATGGTTGCCCAGTACGTGATTGAAGATTTGGCGAAGATTCCGGTTCGTGTGGAACTGGCATCTGAATTCCGTTATCGTAAACCATTGCTTGATAAGAATGGGCTTGTCATTGTAGTCAGCCAGTCCGGTGAGACCGCAGACAGTCTGGCAGCCCTTCGTGAAGCAAAAGAAAAAGGAATCCGTACTCTTGGAATTGTCAATGTCGTTGGTTCTTCGATTGCAAGGGAAGCAGACAATGTGTTCTATACCCTTGCAGGACCGGAAATTTCTGTTGCGACCACAAAGGCATACAGCACACAGTTAATTGCTTCTTATGTACTGGCAATTCAGCTTGCAAAAGTAAAGGGACAGATTGATGAAGAACAGTATAGCGCTTATGTTGAAGAATTAAAAACCCTTCCGGAGAAGATTAAGAAAATTATTGAAGATAAAGAACGGATTCAGTGGTTTGCCGCAAAACAGGCAAATGCAAAAGATATTTTCTTTGTCGGAAGAGGAATTGATTATGCAATCTGTATGGAAGGCAGCCTGAAAATGAAAGAAATCAGCTACATTCATTCAGAAGCCTATGCAGCAGGAGAATTAAAACATGGAACCATTTCTCTGATTGAAGATGGCACATTAGTAATCGGTGTACTGACCCAGTCTGAACTGTATGAAAAAACTATCAGCAACATGGTAGAATGTAAGAGCCGTGGCGCTTATCTGATGGGACTGACAACTTACGGAAACTACAATATCGAAGATACCGTAAATTTTGCAACTTATATTCCAAAAACAGATGAACATTTTGCAACTTCTTTAGCAGTGATTCCATTACAGCTGATGGGATACTATGTCTCTGTAGCAAAAGGTCTGGATGTCGATAAGCCGAGAAATCTTGCAAAGAGTGTAACGGTAGAGTAAAAATAGAAAACAAATCATCTGGCAGTGTAAAAAACACTGCCAGAGTTATCTTAATCCTGTTTGAGCAAAACACTTTTGTCTTGCTTAAATATGATTAGATTAACATTTAAGATGAGAGGCAATACGATGAAAAAGAAAAAAGAAAAATTTAGACAGCCAAAACAAAAGAAGCATCGAAATCATCACCTGCGTTTTATGACAAAACTGATTTTATTACTGCTTTTGGTAACAGTTGGCATGGGGCTTTATTACAGTTATCAGTTGTTTTTTATTCCGGTTCATCAAGAAGTAAAAAGTGAAGATAAGGGACTGACAAAAGAACAAAAAGAAGTAAAACAGGAAAGAGAAGAATTAGAAAAACAAGGGCAGGAAAATAAGACGTCGATTGACTATATTGCAGATGGAAGTCAGGAGAAAGACGAATCTGTCGGAAAAATTTCAGATGAATCTGACGCGCTAAATGCATTAAAGGCACTGCAGGGAGAACTTGGAATTGCGGATGTCCAAGAAGAATATCGGGTTTCAAAAGTGAAAGAATTAGAAGATTTAACCGTTTACGAGATGCAGCAATACTATGAAGGAATTGAAGTCTATGGACGAAGTCTGATGGTAAGTGTAGATGAAAGTGGAAACCTTCAAAGCGTAAATGGAACGTATGAACAGCCATCGAATGTGGCGGTGGAACCGGAAATTCAGGAATACGATGCACAGGAAGCAGCCGAAGCCTATTTAAAAGAAAATAAAGATACGGACAGCTCGGAAGATTCTGACAGTTCAGAAAGTTCTTATTCCCTGCAAAGTCAGGGGTATGTAATCTGCTTTAATGAAAATAATGCAGCCGAAGCGGGATACTTGTTCTTTGTTGTAATGGGACCGCAAAATACTCCGGTTCAGCAGATTTTTGTCAGCGGAAAAACCGGAGAAATTTTAGCAGATAACAGTCTGATTCTGACCGAGAAAGTAAGTGGAGCACTTCAGGGACAGAAGTCTTCACAGACACTCGATTATGACAAACAGGGCGACGAATTTAAACTTTGGGATGAAGAACGCAATATTCAGGTTTATCGTGCGACAACTCCACTCCTTCGTGATTTTGGTAAGGATAGTGAGGAAGTTCAGTGGAAGACAGGAGAAACACCGGATGCGGGTGCAGTTGATGCACTGGCAAACCTACAGAAAATATATGCTTATTATCAGGATACATTTGGAAGAAAAGGAATCACTAATAATGAAAATGATAAACTTTATGTGATGGTTGGAATTCAGGACATACAATCGGGAACCAGTATTAAGAATTATAGGAATAATGCAGCAATGTTTGGCACAGATTGGATGATAGTTGGAGAAAAGACAGATGGAAGTGTTACTTATGCAGCTGAGCTTGATATTATGGGACATGAAACGAACCATGGTGTAGTAAATGCTTCTTCAACCCTTTTACAGGGTGTCTATACAAGTAGTGATGCAAGACAAAAATCTTCTCAGCTTGCGATGGGAGAAGGGCTTGCAGATATTTTCGGAGAATTTGTAGAAGATTACAGCGATGATGGGAAATATAATGGCTCTTGCAGTTGGACAAATTCTGTCAGGAGTATGAACAATCGAACGGATATTTTAAATCATAATGGAATTTTGCAGGCAAAAGACTTTCAGGATGGAACAACCGATTGCCATCAGGGAGCAAGTTTAATTTCCTATCCTACTTATTTGATGGCAACCGGAGTAGATGGAGACAGCAAAAAAGCCATCAGCGATACCAAACAGCTTGCGAGTATGTGGTATACTGTGATTTCTCAGACTTCAAGTGCAACCGGTTTTAAAGAAATCCGGCAATTAATGGAAACCCATGCGCTTGGACTTGTATCAATGGGTTATCTGACGAATGATCAGGTAGAGGGGGTTATCGATGCCTTTGACGAAGTTGCAATTGAACCGATGTATGATTATTGTCTGACCGATGATTCCGAAGTGATTGTCTATGGGGAAAATAATAAGGCTTATGATAATTACCGGATTCAGGTAAGCCGAAGATTCGGAGAAGAGGTATTAAACGAAGAAGTTAAAAGTAAGAAATTAAATCTGAAACTGGATGCCGGAATCTATAATGTGGTTTTGACAGACTTAAATAACGAAGATTTAACCAAAGAATTTACTTTAATTGTAAATGATGCAAAAAAAGGACAGAGTATTTATCAAAAACAGGCGAAGGTCATGACTCAGTTTGGCGCAAATGTCAGAGATGTTGTGCTCACACTGGATGTATCAGGCAGTATGGGCGGAACTCCGATAGAAGAGACAAAAGAAGCAGCACAGAAATTCATTGATACCGTGTACGAAAAGAGTCCACAGACCAGAATCAGTATTATTACTTACAGCAGTGATGCGCAAAAGGTAGTCGATTTTACGAATGATAAAGCGAAATTAAAAAATGCGGTTTCCGGAATTTACAGTGGTGGCGGAACCAATATAGAAGCGGGTCTTAAAAAAGCGTATAAGCTGATAAAAGACGAAGAATCTTTGAAGAAGATTGTTGTCTTGATGAGTGATGGAGAGCCGACAGAAGGAAAGCAGAAAGACGGAAGTTATCGGGAACCGATTCTTAGTATGGCCAATAAAATGAAACAGGATAACCTCATGGTGTATACGCTTGGATTCTTCCATAATTTAGAGGGAGAAAATCTGGGAGAATGCAGACAGTTGATGGCAGATATTGCGTCGGAAGGTTATCATTATGAAGTCAGCAGTGCTGATTCGATTCAGTTTGTCTTTGATGATATTGCACAACAGGTTGGCGGTGGAGAATATGTTTATATCAAGATTGCGTGTCCGGTTGATGTAACAGTGCAAAAAGATGGTGAAGTATTACGGTCAGAAAAAGAAAATCAAAATATCCGAACAGGCTTTGGAACACTGTCCTTTGATGGAGAAAAAGATGAGATTAAGATTCTGAGATTGAAAAAAGACCAAAACTATGAAATCTGTATCAATGGAACCGGAGAAGGCGAGATGGACTACAGCATTGGATTTGTCGATGAAGATGGCACGTATTCGGATATGAGAAAGTTTGAAAAGATTCCGGTTACAAAAGAAATGCTGGCAGTGACCGATACCAAAGAAGGCAAAAAGACGACCCTTCAAGTCGATGAAAACGGCGATGGACGTTTTGAAAAAGTTTACAGTGCAAAGAAAAACTCGACAGCAGTAGAAGTTTCAAAAGAAAATCAGAAAAAAGTGCTGGTAGCAATAGGAATTGTTGTACTTTTATGGATGATTTTAAAAGCTCGTGCGGTACTGAAACGGGCAAAATCAAATCGATACTGTAAATACTGTGGTAATAAAATCACAAAAGAAATGAAATTCTGCGGAGAATGTGGCAGTCCGGTTGAGATACAGCCGTTATTCTTTGAAAAACATGCAAAAGAATCAAAAGGAAAAAGAAAAGTAAAGCTTGCACTAATAGGACTTTTACTGTTATTCTGTGTATCGGAAACGATGATTTATCAGACGGCTTCAACGAAAGTCTATCGCTATGTGTGCCGGGGAAATTATACACTGGCAGAGAAAATGTATGATGGAAGTGTAAAAGGTCATAAGATTTCCCAAAACTATCTGAACAATCTGCTTATCTATCATGAAAAACGTGTAAAAACAGCGTATCAGGCAGGTACAGTAAATGAAACTTATCTTACAGAAGTTCAGGAGATTGTAAAGAAATTAAAGTAGAAAGACTTAAAGTAAAAAAAGACAGAAAAAAGGAGACGAAAATGTACGATTATCTGGTAGTAGGTTCAGGTTTATACGGAGCAATTTTTGCTCATGAGGCAAAGGCATCAGGAAAATCCGTGCTTGTGGTGGAAAAACGCCCGAATATTGCAGGGAATGTTTATACAGAAAAAAGGGAAGGGATTCAGGTTCACCGGTATGGTGCACATATTTTCCATACCAATAATAAAAAAGTCTGGGACTACATAACCGGATTTGCCGAATTTAACCGTTTTACGAACAGTCCGGTGGCAAATTATAAGGGAGAATTGTATTCTCTTCCATTTAATATGTATACCTTTAATAAGATGTGGGGAGTGGTAACCCCGGAAGAAGCGCAGGCAAAGATTGAAGAACAGCGAAAAGAAATTATTGGAGAACCAAAAAATCTCGAAGAACAGGCGATTTCTTTAGTCGGACGTGACATCTATGAAAAATTGATTAAAGGCTATACTGAAAAACAATGGGGACGAGACTGCAAAGACCTGCCGGCATTTATTATTAAGCGTCTGCCGGTGCGCCTGACTTTTGATAATAATTATTTTAATGCACTCTATCAGGGAATCCCAATGGGAGGATACACAAAAATGGTAGAAAATTTATTAGAGGGCATTGAAGTACGCTTAAATACAGATTATCTTGAAAACAAAAAAGAACTGGATGCGCTTGCCAAAAAAGTGGTTTATACCGGTCCGATTGATGCCTATTTTGATTATGAACTGGGATATCTGGAATACCGCAGTGTACGCTTTGAAACGGAAACATTGGATAAACCGAATTTTCAGGGAAATGCGGCAGTAAATTACACCGATAAAGAGACACCATGGACTCGTATTATCGAGCATAAATGGTTTGAATTTGGAAAAGATGAAAATGGGGAAGAGCTTCCGAAAACCATTATCAGCCGAGAATATTCTTCTGAATGGAAACCGGGAGAGGAACCTTACTATCCGGTAAATAATGAAAAAAATGCAGCACTCTATGCCAGATATAAAGAGATGGCAGAAAAAGAAAATAAGGTAATTTTTGGCGGACGACTCGGAGAATATAAATATTATGATATGGACCAGGTGATTCTGGCGGTGCTTGATCGGTGTGAAAAAGAATTTAACCAAATCAAGTAAGTCCCCTGCTTCAATTGTGAAAAGCAATAAGCAGCGGATTGCGAATATCCGCCTGACCCGAATCAGGTAGTAAAGTGGATTGCGAATATCTGCTTAAGAAATAGAGGAAAAATAATGGGAAGACCGAGAAAAAATCCGGAGTACAATCCGGAAGAACAGTTTCAAAAAATGCTGGAGGACGTAAAAGGTGCTTATGAGAATGCAGATTCCCTGCGTTCTCTGGCAACAGAATTAAATATGACATTGTTAAAGCTTCGGAAATTACTGATTACAGCAGGTATTTTTACTTCGGATATCTGTATGGAGGTGAATCAACTGCATGAACAGGGAAAGACGATTCCGGAGATTATGAAAATTACAGGGCTTTCAAGAGCTTCCGTTCATTCTTATCTGCCTTATGTCAGGGGAATTTATAATACAGAAGAATTAAGTCTGGATGCAAAGCGCTGTCGGATGTATCGCAAACGGATGGAACGTGTAAGAAATTTGCAGTTAAATCCAATTCCAAAAAGATTATGGGAAACGTTAGTGATCTTTGAAGATTATCCATTTCGAAGAGAGACAAATGAGTTGTTCCGCTATCAGGTATCTGAAGCAGGTAAAAATCCGAAGAAACTGTTTTTCAAAAACGGAGAGCATGAGTGGGTACTGGAATGGAGAGAAATCCGTAAAGGATTAAAAGAAGGAACAGAAAACCTTTATATCAAGGCAATTTTTAACCGATTTGGTTTAGAAGATAGAAGTAAATAGAATGTGCTTTACCGTAAAAACGATTTGTGATATGCTGAAAAAAAAGTATTCCGAGCAGATAAGTCTTATCTGGGGAATCATTGTCTGAGAGTGGCTTCGGAAGAGGCAGCATCCAATAAGATATTTATAGGTTTTCTTGCACTGCTCATCCGGTGCAGGATATATAGAACCTTAAAGGAAAAGGTAAAAAAACCGAATTATCTTCCAGTTCCTGCAGCAATCCGGGAACTGGAAAAGATTGAGATGACACGCCAGCTGGATAAGGTGTACCGGATTGATCATGCAGTAACCAAAATACAGAAAGTGATTTTAAGTGCCTTTGGCATGGATTAGAATCATGTAAAATATCGTTCGGAACATATCGGCAAAATCTTGAAGGGAGTACAGTGATGGCAAGAAACATGAACAGGGAAACACTTGAATAGAAAATAGCAAAAACAGAGAAGGCAATCAGCCGGAACCGTGAACAGTATGACCGCCTGACAGAGGAACGGGAAGATCTGCATAAAAAGAAAAAAGCGATTCTGAATGAAGAAATTTTAAAAGCTATTGCAGGAAGCAGCAAGAGCTATGAGGAAATCTTAGATTTTATTCAAGGAAAGAGGGAAGAATAAGCATGGATGAATACTCTAGAATCATAATCGAAGAATACTGTATGAACCATCCAAAAACAAAAAAGGCTGATTTTCTATGGGAGATGGTTCACATGTCATATGATGTTGCATGTGAACCAGCCCCTTGGCAATTGATGCAACTATCACAATTAATATCAAGAGAAAAAAATCCAGAATTGAGGGAAGCACTGGAAGCCTTGGATGAGTTTATGAACGGATACTAAATAGTGTGTTTGGGGTGCATACGTATTATACTGGAAACAATTCACATTTGCAAAGACCAGGATGTATTAGCAGAGTATCTACATGATCGAGAAAAGGAGGTCGTAGATATTATGATGACATTATTTGAGCAGGAATATGCTGTTGAAAGATATGGAGATGAAAAAAGAGCTGAAGGAAAAGCTGAAGGAAGGACAGAGGGAGAGTTGAATAAAGCTAAGGAGATGGCTTTTTCACTTTTTCAGATGGGAGTTCCAATTGAGAAGATTGCAGAAGCAGCCAAACTTGATGTTGGACTTGTGAAGAACTGGTTGATAGAAAGCGGTACAGTAGGAGCGAAAAATAAATAGGGTGAGAAAAAAATACACCATGATATCAAGTTTTTGAAGATATTGTGGTGTATTTTTAAATTGCCACGATTGGGACAGTATGAAAAAAATAAGGAAGTTTAAGAATTCCTGTCCTGATTTAAAAAACATTAAAAAAAGCGTTAAAAAACAATATTTTATAGAAGAACTAATATTTTTTTTAATTGTTCAGATTTTATTGTTTTTTAAAAAGCAGTGTGCTATCATGATTAATTGATATAGAATTAGTATGTAGAACAGGATGAATTATGCCCTTGGTGCAATAGTAACCATTACCGTAAATAGAACAGATGGTACAAAATTACAGATGATAATGGTGTGGGAAATATTTCAGCGGCTGACTATCGGTCAAAATCACACTATTTAGAATAGTAACAAAAGAATAAGCAGAGGGGATGAGTAAATAGGAGATATTTATTTATTCCCTTTTTTTGATTTTATGAAAGAATTTGAGAGTTAGAGATTTTTTCCTGGAGTTAAAAAGAAAAACGGAAAGATAAAAGGAGGTGACAGCCCATGTCCATGGAGACTCTGAATGTTATCCGGTTTATAGAATTTTTAATAGGATTTCTTGGATTTACAGTTGGATTACCTGCTCTTGTTTTTTATAAAAAAGTGAAGCATTTTCAGGCATCGATTCGTTTTTTAATTTACTTCGTTATAGGAAATTTTTATATTATCAATTTAGTTCAGGCGTTAGAACTCGTATATGTTTCATATCGAATTACATTAATATTGTTTACAATACTTCCGGTTATAATTGCAGCTATAAAAATTTACAAAATTCCAGTCTGGTCTTATATAAAGAAAATAGGAAGCGAGCTTTATCATTATATTTTGCGGGAATTAGGTTTTCGTAGTTTTTTAAGACACAGACTGAAAGAAGTGTGTAAAGCTTTTAAATTTTTGCTTCATCAGGCGGTACGTTTATTAAAAGAGCTATGGCTGGATCTTCCGTTTTTATGTATTTTGATTTATCTTATCTGGAAAGTCTGTGGAGACGGAATCTTAAATAACTGGGGGTATGGCGCTTCGGATGTTCCGGTGCATAACTACTGGATTAATGGATTAGTCGAAAATAAATTATATATTGCCGGAATTTACCCAATGGGGATGCACTGTATGTTGTATTATCTGGCAACCGTTTTAAATATTCCTGTTTATGTGACGCTGCGTCTGTTCTGGCTGGTTCAGTACAGCATGATTGTATTTATGTTGTTATTGTTTTTAAAAGGATGCTGTAAAACAAGGTTTCTCCCGTATCTGGGAGCGATTAGTTTTGTGGGATTAAAATATTTCATGGAAATTTCTTACTCACGATTTGAGGCAACACTTCCACAGGAATTTGGAATGCTGTATATTCTTCCTGCGATTTATTTCTTGCTGGAATATTTTAAAACCAGAAAAGCAGAATTAGAAAATGGAGAAAATAAAATCCGATGCTGTTCCTCCTGGAATCTGCTTGGTTTTGCAATGAGTTTTTCTCTGACGTTATCGTCGCACTTTTATGATTCTATTATTGCCGGAATTATCTGCGTGGGAATTGCAATTGGATATAGTGCATGGATTTGGAGAAAAGGATATTTGTTCCGAATTATAGTTTCCGGAGTACTTGGAGTGTTAATGGCACTGCTTCCGATGGCAGTTGCATTTTTGACAGGGAAAGAACTTCAGGGTTCAATGTACTGGGCAATGAGTATTATAGGGTTAAAGAAATATACGGTACTTGTGTTTAGAATTCTTTGTTTTGCTGTAGTTGCAACAACAATTGTGGGTATCGTTTTTTTAATTAGGGGAATTAAAAAAAAGACAATTTCTTTTACGGAAAACAGACCAATCCATACAGAGGCAAAAGTGCTTTTAATTATTTTTAAATTATTTGGAGTATTGCTTTTAGCAGTTCTGTTGTTTCTTGGATGGAGAGAAAAAGAAATTGTTTTTTGGGGACTCAGCCAGTATGTATTTGATTTAACCGATTTTAATTGGATGCTATATGCGGTTGGAATTGAAGTGATAGTTGGAATTACAGTGATAGTTGGAATTGTACAGAGTTATTTTATGAAAAATATGGAAGGTGCTGCTCTCTTATCTCTGTTATCAGCAGAAGTGATGCTGGGAATAATTCTGGTAAGTGATAAGTTAGGTTTGCCGGTTTTAATGGAAAATTATAGAGTTTGTGTCTATTTTTCTTATTTAATTCCAGCTGTATTTATTTTGGCATTGGACAATTTGATAGGAATTTTGTGTTTTAACCGTTTTATAAAAATTCAAAAAGTAATAGCATTTGGTATGGTGATTATTTTATTAGGATATAGTACAAAAGAGGGATGGATGAAAAAGTCTTTTGGTGGTGGAGATTTGGAAATGAATGAAGCGATTCTTTGTACCACGAATATTTTAAAAGATAATAAAGGGAAAAATGATACTTGGACCATTGTTTCAGAAAATGATGAATTGCAAATGATAGAACTTTATGGACGTCATAAGGAAACCATTACTTTTTTGGAACAGATGGAACACTGGAATCAGACAAAGGAAATTCTGATACCTACAGAAAGGGTTTATTTTTATATAGAGAAAAAACCATTAAATTATGCAGATGAGTATGAAGGAAAAATTCCGGAAATCTCAGAAAAACAGGCTCAGAAAGCACTTCCGGAAAGTACAGGAATGAATGCTTATAGGGGTAAAAATCGTTCCGTTACGATGTCGAGAATGTACTACTGGGCACAGGAATTTCAGAAACTCTATCCAAATGAATTCAAGGTTTATTTTGAGGATGAAAATTTTGTCTGTTACTATATAGAACAGAATGTCTATCGCTTGTATAATTTTGCAATTGATTATAGATATAATTAAAAAATTCACAGATAAAGGGGTAAAAATAAAAAAAACAAAAGAAAATGGAGTAAAGAATGGATATTATGCTTGTTGGTGGAGCTTCACCACTGATGAAAAAACTTTCTTTAAAATTACATAAAGAGGGACATCGGATTTTTGTTTTATCGGGAAGCCGAGACCCGCAGAATCATTATGAACATGTATTTGAGCGTTATGATTTTTCTTATGACAAAGCATCCGTAGAAGAGGTGTTTCGCAGTGTAAATCCGGATGTGACAATTTTGATGGGAGCTTATGACTCAAATTATCCAGGAAGGGATTTTAGAAGAGAAGCTGTAGCGTATTCGGCAGGACTTCAGAATCTTTTGCTTTCGTGGTCCGCCTTAAAAAAAGGCAGATTGATTTATCTTTCTTCTGTAGAAGTTTATGGAGGGAAATATCCAAGTGCCGTTTTTGAGCGAGATAAGCCAGGACCGAGAGGCGTTCGACCGCGTATGCTCTATCAGGGAGAAGAAAGCTGTCGTTTTTATCAGGAAGAACTGTCAATGGATGTTGTGATTTTGCGACTGGACTGGCTGCATGACGTTTGCTGTAGTACGAAAGAGGCATTAAGCAGTATCTGTGGAAGAAAATGTCTGGATGCGTTTCGAGATGGTTCTGTTTCTTATCAAAGAAATTATGCCTATGCGCTGACTTATATAGGAGATGCAGTAGAGAGTATTTATAAAGTTGTGGCATGTGAAGAACATCAGGAAGCGCTGTATCATATTTCTTCATCGGAGGCATACTCAGAACATGATATTGTAAAAAAAGTCGGGGAAGTGCTTGGAAAGAAGATAGAACAGATTGATAATACCGTGGGAGAGCAGCATCAGATTATTTTATCCAATGAACGTTTTAAGGCTGAGTTTGGATTTAAGGTCTGGTGCAGACCGGAAGAGACAATAGAAAAAACGCTTCAGTATATGAAACAGCACAGTAATAAATTCTTAGATGCAGACCATCCCGGAATGGATATCTGGCATAAATTGTATTATGCCATGACAAGTACACTGGGAGCATTGGTTCCGTATCTTGAAAATCTAATCTTATTTATTCCGTTTTTTATGTTAAATAATCGTGCAACGGACAGTCAGTATTTTTCGAAGATTGATTTTTATTTGTTATATGTATTGTTATTTGCGGTTATATACGGACAGCGTCAGGCAACCTTTTCCGGAATTTTGGCAACTGCAGGTTATCTGTTTCGGCAGATGTATACCCGCTCCGGACTTGCGGTTGTAACGGATTATAATACTTATGTATGGATTGCGGAAATTTTTATTGTCGGTTTAGTCGTTGGATATATGAAAGACAGCCTGCTGTTTTTAAAAGAAGAAAAAGAATGGGAAGTTGGTTTTTTATCGGAACAGGTTACGGATATCGGTGACATTAATGACAGTAATCTCAGGGTAAAAGAGGGATTAATTGACCAGGTGATTAATTATGATAACAGTCTGGGTACGGTATATGATGCAACAGAACAGCTGGAACAGGAACAGTCGGTTGAAATTTTCTTTTGTGCGTTAAATATGATTCAGAAGCTGATGGATTGTCCGGATGTTGCAATTTATCGTGTTAACAAAGAAAAGTATGCGAGGCTCTTTGCTTATAGTTCTGCAAAAGCAGCTTCTATGGGAAATACCGTCTATTTGCCGGATAAGAAATCTCTGGACGAGGCATGTAATGAGAACAGGGTTTACATTAACCGTTCCATGGAAAAAGAGTATCCAATGATGGCATATAATGTGGAATCAGAAGAACAGATGGAGATTCTGATTATGTTATGGAGTATTCCTTTTGAACGAATGACCATCAATGAAGCAAACAGGCTGATTGTAATCGGAAAGCTGATTCAAACTTCTGTCAGAAGAGCGGACCGTTATCTGGAAGCGTTGTCAGAAGAACGTTATCATAGCGAAAGTCAGATCTTGAAAGCTTCAGCTTTTGAGGAATTAGTAGGAGCATATCGAAAGGCAAGTAAAGAAAAACTGACAGAATATGTACTGCTTCAGATTGAAGTGGAGGGCGAAAATGAAAAAGAAACCGTGGATAAATTTACTTCGATGCTTCGAGAATCTGATTATATTGGAAATCTTTCGGATGGAAAGTTGTACTTGTTATTAACAAATACCGATTTGAAAGGCTGTAGTTTTGTACAAAATAAGTTAAAACAAAACGGAGTTGCCTCCAGCATCAGCGAGGAGGGAAGACTATGATGCACGCCGGGTATTGGTTTCTTATTTTGTTGATTTTAAATACGTTAACTGCATTGCTTTATTTAATCTGGTATCTGGTTTTTAAACAGGATAAAGATAACCGAATTCAGTATATCATGCATACAATCGTGATGATACTTTGTCCTTTAGTAGGTCCGTTGTATTTTCTGCTTGGATTTTTAAAGTATCATTTTATGAAATTGGGAGAAAGAGATTTATCAGATGTAGAGTTTGCAAAAAAAAGACATGTTTCCCGTGTAAAAGCAGATGAGGAAAGAGAGCGAAATATTGTGCCGATTGAAGAGGCTATTTCCATTTCAGATCAGGAGAAAAAACGAGAAAATATGTTGAATGTTTTATTAGGGGAAACAGATAATTCTCTGGCCTCTATTTCAGTTGCTTTAGACAGTGATGACTCTGAGGTGGCGCATTATGCGGCATCTTTCCTGCAAAGTAAAATGGATGAATTCAGAGAGCATGTAAGACAGGCAAAATTAAGTATTTCATCAAAGGATATAAAAGACGAGGAATGTCAGGAAGAAATAAAAATTTTGATTGGATACATGAATCATACGCTGAAGCAGAATATTTTGACGAGCATAGAACAGGAAGATTATGTGCATCAGATGGAAGCATTATGTGAACAGCTCTATGAAAATGCAAGGGAAAAGTTAGAAGTAACTGATTATAGTTTCCTGCTTCAAAGATTAATTGAACAGAAATTTTATGAAGAAGCTGAGAAGTGGGCAGAACGGTTTATGACACAGTATCCGGATGAATTGAAACCGTATACGCTGTGTATGAAATTATATTTTGAAATGGAACAAAAAGAAAAATTCTTTGAAGTATTGGACAAATTACGGGCTTCTTCGATTGTCATTGACAATCAGACACTGGAATTAATTCGTATCGTACAAAGGTAAAGAAAAAGGAGGAAAAGAAATGCTTTCAAAACGAAATTTTGGAATGATGATGACGATTATCCTGGTAATATTAATCCTTTTCCTCTCATCGGCGGTATTAAGAGAGTATTTTAATGATTATAATGAGAATCATTCGGCAGATTCTGAATGGGTAAAACGGTCAGAAGAAACCAAAGAAACCAAAAACAGCAAAAACAGCAAAAACAGCGAAAAAAGTTGTCATATCATTTATATCGGAAAACAGGATACGGGATATTATGAATCCATTCAGGAGTGGTGTACTTATCGAAAAGCAGAATTTGAAGAATATTCTGAAACAAAAAAAGCATTAAAAAAAGCAGAGGCTTATGAAAAAGAAAATACGTATCTTTTAATTAGTGGCAGTGTCTTGGAAAAAGATACAGAAACAGTTTCCGATAGTTTGACTTCTTATGTGGAAACAGGTGGAAAAATAATTTTTTGTTCTCTTCCGGATTATTTGGTGATTGCAAAATCAGAAACGTTAAAAAATCTTTTAGGGATTCAGCAGTTAAGAGCAAAAACGGTAACGCTTCAGGAAATCTGGTTGTATGGTGGATTTTTGCTTGGCGGAGAAACCTGTTATTCCTTTGATGAACTTCAAGATCCAGACAGAATTGATATGGAACGAGAGATTCCATGGTATGATATTTCTTCCCGGACGAAAACATATATGGTGGGCTTTATCAAAGCAGAAGAGCAGACAAAGCAGGAGCTTCATAATGAAGACATGCCGGCAATTATCTGGCGGAGTAATACAGGAGAAGGCTCGGTCTTTGCAGTAAATGGCGATTATATGGAGGGAAAATCGACACTGGGAATATTAGATGCCATGGTTTATGAATCACAGAATTATGCACTTTATAGCATAGTTAATGCGCAAAATCTTTCAGTTACCGGCTTTCCGGATCTAACCAAAGAAAATGAAAAAAAATTTGCAGAAGTATACGGATTTGATTCAAAACAGTTTTGCCAGAATATCGTCTGGCCTGCTTTGGTATCTGCAGCTCAAGACGGAGACTGGAAGATAACCGCTTATCTGGCGAAAAAACAGGATAATGCTTCCAAAGAAGATGCGGATGTAAAATCCCTGGTTGATTATTTGAAATATTTCAACGAAGAATCGGCAGAAGCGGGAATATCGTTTGGAAGAATGAATGACACAGACATTCAAAAATCACTGGAAGCAGATAAACAGGAAATAGAAAAACAGGATATTACGTATCCATTTTCGGGTGCTTACATTCGAAGTGAAAATGAAGAACAGTTATCAAAGTTGGTAAAAGATGAAAAATTAAAAACATTTTCGGATATCCGTACAATTTGCAAGGATTATGGTGAAGAACAGCCTGTTTTTTCCTGGCTGACAGATTGGATTACAACGCAGGCAATTACAATGAATGGGTATCAATATACGTATAAAGATGACTTCCGTTTAAAAAGCATTCAGACCGCATTGGGTTATTCTAATGTACAGGTGGATTTGTATCAGGTAATCTGGCTCCAAAAGAGAGAAGATGAGTGGGAAGTAGTTTCTGAAAAACTGGCTTCTAATATTAGCACGTACTGGGATCCATTTTCTGTATTTGAAAAGACAACGATTACAGAGAGTGACACCAGAGTCCGCAGATTTTTAAATGAAAGTGTGACAAGCAGCAGAAAGGCAGATAAGATTTCTATAAAAGTAGAAAATTTTAATGAGGATGCCTGGATAATGCTGCGGACACATGGAGAAAAAATAGAATCCATGAAGAATGGAAACTGGGAAAAGATAGAAGATGATGCCTATTTACTGCATCTTACTTCAAGTCAGGCAACGGTAACACTGAAATCAGATACAGAACTTTATTATAGTGAAAAATAAAGGAGATAGACAATGCGAATCTGTTTTATTGCAGAAGGATGTTACCCTTATGTGGTGGGCGGGGTATCCAGCTGGGTACACAGTATGATAAAAAATTTTCCAAATCAGGAATTTATCCTACTCACGATTGTAGCAAATCGGGATGCAAGCGGAAAGTTTGCTTATGAACTGCCGGAGAATGTAACGGAGGTTCATGAAGTTTATTTGGAAGATGTGGATTGGGGAAGTGTCAATAGACATAATAAGACAAGATTAAATAAAAAGGAATATCAAGCACTTAGAAGTTTGATTTTGAATCATGAAGTAGAATGGGACAATGTTTTTGAATTTTTCCATAAAAAGAATATTTCCTTGAATCAGCTTCTTATGGGGGAAGACTTTTATCATGCAGTGTTAGATGCGTACAATCTTCAATATCCGGATATTGTGTTTTCAGATTTTTTATGGACGATGCGTTCAATGTATCTTCCGTTATTCTTTTGCCTGATGACAGAAATCCCCAAAGCGGATGTGTATCATGCGGTGGCAACCGGATATGCAGGGGTTCTTGGAAGTATGGGAAAATATTTTCGTTCAGGTCAGCTTATTATTTCAGAACATGGAATCTATACCAGAGAACGAGAAGAAGAACTGATAAAAGCAGAATGGGTACAGAAAGTTTATAAAAAAATCTGGATTCAGCAGTTTCGTAAGATGTCAAAAGTTTCCTATGAGAGAGCGGATATTGTGACAAGTCTTTATCAGCATGCACAGGAATTGCAGATTGAACTTGGCTGTCCAAAGGAAAAAACAATTGTGACGCCAAATGGAATTAATTATGAGCGGTTTAAAGAATTATCACAGTGTCCGCCGGAACAAAAAGAGTATATTCATATTGGAGCGGTACTTCGAGTGACTCCGATTAAAGATGTAAAAACGATGATTCAGGCATTTGGATATGCAAAAAAGAGAGAGCCAAAACTAAAACTATGGATTATGGGACCATATAATGAAGACCCTGATTATGCGGCAGAGTGTTTTCGGATGGTAGAGACAATGAAGATACAGGACGTAGAGTTTACGGGAAGGATACAGGTCACAGATTACTTAGGCTGGATGGATGTTACCATTCTTACCAGTATCAGTGAAGGACAGCCGCTTACGATATTAGAAAGTTATGCAGCCCATGTTCCGGTGATTGCTACAGATGTCGGAAACTGCAGGGGGTTAATCGAGGGAGAAGAGGATGATTTTGGAAGGGCAGGAATCATTACCCATATCATGAATGTAGGAGAGATTGCGGAAGCCATGGTGTATATGGCAAGAAATCCGGAAGAAAGAAAGGCAATGGGAGAAGCTGGTTATAAACGGCTGATGAAACGATATAAAATCGAAGATATGAAACAAAAATATGAAGAAATTTATAAAGAGTGTGCCGAACGCCGGAACTTAGAATGGGAAGAATAACTTTTAAGATTTGAGAGTACATACAGAAAAAAGGAGAAAACAATGGCAGGAATAGGAGTAAAGTTAAAACGTATTTATCAAAAAAATACGATTACAACAAATATTGTGGGATTTTTCTATAGTATGACTATGACAATTGCACCGGTATTAGTTGTAATTATTAACCTGATGCTGATGCAGAAAGTATTAAAATTTAATACTGTTCGTTATATTGATCGTGAATTGTTTTCCTGTACGGTGCTTTATGTTTTTATTTTCTCTCTGCTTACAACTTCGCCATTTAATGCGGTATTATCCAGATATATGTCAGATGCAATCTTTGAAGAACGGTATGAAGATGTGCTTCCATGCCACCGAATCGGTCTGTTGAGCAATATCTGTTTTAGCTGTCTGGTTGCAATTCCGTTTTGTTTATGGGAACATTTCGTTGGAAAAGTGCAGGTGTATTATGTGTTTACAGGATATTGCTGTTTTGTTTCTCTGGTGCTTGTCTTTTATAATATGTTATATATGTCTATTTGTAAGGAATATCGATTGATTTCGCTGTATTTTGCCCTTGGAATGATAGTTTCTTTTTTGTTATCTTTATTCTTTCGATATATCTGTAAAATGAGTATTCCTTATAGTATGCTTTTGGCACTTACAATTGGATTTTTTGTGACCGCAGTGTTTGAATGGGCAAAGGTTCATCAGTTTTTTCCGGATAACAGTGAAGAATACAGGCGGGTATTCGTCTATTTTAAGAGGTATTGGCATTTAATTTTAATCAATTTCTTATATACCCTGGGATTGTTTATTCATAATTTTGTATTTTGGAGAACCGATATGGCAATGCATCTGGTAAAAACATTTGTGTGTAATCAGCCTTATGATATGGCAACCTGCCTTGCAATGTTTACGAATTTATCGGCGAGCGTTATCTTTATATCAAGAGTTGAGATGTATTTTCATGAGCGTTATAAAGCGTATGCTGACGCAGTGTTCGGAGGGCGTGGTCTTGATATTCAAAATACAAGAAAGCGAATGTTTCGCCAGCTTGGCAGTGAACTGATGACCTTGATTCGACTGCAGTTTATTATTTCAGTTGTTATTTATCTGATTTTTGTAATCTTTCTTCCGAGAATGGGATATGCAGGATTGGTTATGCGAATTTATCCGATGGTAGCAGCAGGATATTTTATTTTATTTTTAATGTATTCAGAAATCATTTTCTTATATTATTTTGAAGATTTACAGGGCGCATTGGTTACGGCACTTAGTTTTTGCGGAGTAACGTTTCTTGCAAGTTTAATTGCAGTTCATCTTCCGGCAGTTTTTTTTGGAGTTGGAATCTGGACAGGTTCAGTAGTAGGATTTACCGTTGCCTATATGAGACTGCGCTGGATGGAAACACATATTGACGAGCACATGTTTTGCAGGGGAAATCTGATAAAAAGAGGAAAAGGAATTAAACCATCTGCAAAAGTGTTTGATATACGAGAATTAAAAAAAGAGCCGGAGGATGAAGAATGAGATGAAAAAAATATTATTTGTGATTAACACGATGGGCTATGGAGGTGCAGAGAGGGCATTATTAAATCTGATGTCCGTACTGGAAAAACAGACTTATGAAGTTTCATTGTTTGTGCTTACAGGTCAGGGAGAAGTGATTCATCAGATACCGGGTTCTGTGACCTTGTTAAACGAAGATTATAAAGATGTCTCTGTTTTAACCTCGAAGGGTCGTATGGAATTAATGAAAACGATTTTAAGATCTGGAATCTTAAAAGGGGCATTTTTTCGCAGGTTTTCCTATTTGATAAAAAATAGTGTAAAAATGAAACAGCAGGGGCGTTTTTTACCGGATAAACTTTTGTGGAGAATATTAGCAGATGGAGCACCGACAATGCCGGAAGAATATGATTTGGCAGTTGCATATTTAGAAGGCGGAGCGACGTATTATGTGGCAGACAGAGTGAAAGCGAAGAAAAAAGCTGCGTTTATACATATTGATTATAAGAAAGCCGGATATGGAGAAAATCTGGATTTAGGCTGTTATGAAAAGATAGACCGTATTTTTACGGTATCAGATGAAGTGAAAGAACATTTTTTAGAGGTTTATCCAAAATATCAAAATAAGGTGTCAGTTTTTCATAATCTGTTAGATATGGATAATGTAAGAACAATGGCAGAAAAGCCAGGAGGATTTCAGGATAATTTTAAAGGGATTCGACTTTTGACAGTAGGAAGGCTTGTAGCACAAAAAAGATACGATATGGTGATTCAAACAATGAAACTTTTGAAACAAAAAAGTAAGAAATCCATTCGATGGTATATCATGGGAGAGGGAGAACTTCGTACAAAACTGGAACAGCAGATTTCGGAGAATCATTTAACGGAAGATGTGATTCTTTTAGGAGTAAAAGAAAATCCGTTTCCCTATTATAAGCAGTGTGATATTTATGTTCATGCAACCGGATACGAGGGCAAAAGTATTGCAATTCAGGAAGCACAGATTCTAAAAAAACCAATTTTGGCAACGGACTGCAGCGGAAATCGGGAGCAGATTGAGCAGGGAATAGATGGAAGATTATGTATACTTACTCCGGAAAGTATTAGTAATGAAATTTTATGGATGATAGAACATCCAAAGGAATGTCAAAGTTATGGAGAGAAGGCAGAGAAAAAAGTATTACAGAGTAATAGAGGATTAGATGAATTTTTAAATTGGATGAAGTAGTTTTGGTTATTTACGAATGAGGGAAAAAGATGAGGACATTAGTGTTAATACCAGCATACAATGAGGAAAAAAATTTAGAACGAGTGATAGAAAATTTAAAGAAAAAAGCTCCGCAGTTTGATTATATCATAATAAATGATGGGTCCACAGACCATACCGAAAAATTATGCAGGAAAAAACAGTATCATTATATCAGCCTTCCTGTAAATTTAGGATTGACCGGAGCAATGCAGACAGGGATGAAGTATGCAAAAGAAAAGAACTATGATATGGCAATTCAGTTTGATGCGGATGGACAGCATTTGCCGGAATACATACAAAAAATGGTGGACTGCATGGA
>OLON01000368.1_pt1 | contig 31843 bp, 29 predicted proteins | sample 1672691 | NCBI WGS metagenome assembly OLON01 (sample SAMEA3136714, study PRJEB25190) | human gut metagenome | biome: human gut; feature: human-associated habitat; material: faeces | place: Austria | collected 2013
AAGCGACCGCGCTCGGCGCGAGAATGTGCCGAGGCACATTCTTTTTTAGTGTGGAAGTGACCAGTTTCAGAAGCTTGTTCATTATATTTGACCAGCTTGGAAGTATTTGCTGCATAGAGCATTGGAATCAATGTGGCAGCGTTCTGGAATTGCTGCATTTCTTCTGGTGAAAATCCGGTTGTGCCGCATACCAGGGCTTTTTGGTGTTTCACTGCGAGGGAGAGTACCTCCAGACTGGTTTCTCTGGTAGAAAAATCGATGATGACATCTCCGGTATCAATGACAATTACTTTCATATGACTTGACCGGATCCGCACCGAATGTTCAGTAAGTTATGATTCCAATTGTAAGAACTAAAAAAGCATGCTATACTTACGGCAGATGAAAAACTGACAGGATAAGACAACAAAGGAGAGACACATGAATTCTAATTTTGAATATTATAAAGTTTTTTATTATGTGGCGAAGTATGAGAACCTTACAAAGGCATCCAGCGTTCTGAAGACGAGCCAGCCGGCGGTGACGAGAACGATACACAACCTGGAAAATGAACTGGGATGCCGGTTATTTACCAGAAGCAAATCCGGCATGAAGCTGACACCGGAGGGAAGAACCTTTTACAGCTATGTATCGGCAGGGTGCGCCCAGTTTTTTAAAGGGGAAAATGATCTGAGCAATCTGATCAGTCTGGAGAACGGGACAATCTATATCAGTGCGACTGAGACAGCCTTGCACTGCTTCCTGTTCCGGGCAATGGGAGAGTTCAACAGCATTTATCCGAACGTACATTTCAAAATCTTAAATAACAGTACCATGGACTCGGTCAACGCGGTAAAAGAAGGAAAGGTAGACCTTGCATTTGTGTCAACGGATCTGCAGGTAAATAAGCCGCTCAGGATGAAGAAACTGCGGGAATACCATGAGGTGCTGATCGGCGGCAGTCGTTACATAGAATTAAAAGGAAGAAAGATTTCATTGGAGGAGCTTTCGACTTATCCTTGGATTAGCCTGACTTCGGAGGCACTGACCAGAAAATTCCTGAATAATTATTTTGCAGATCATGGTCTGCAGTTTTTGCCGGATATGGAGCTTGCGACGACAGACCTGATCTTGCCGGCAGTCCGTCACAATCTTGGAATTGGATTTGTCCCGGAAGAATTTGCCGAAGAAGAGAAGAAGGCAGAAAATGTATTTGAAATCGAAGTGGAAGAGAAGCTTCCGACCAGAAATATTATTCTGATCTATGATACTGAGTATCCTCAGAGTATTGCATCGAAGGAGTTTCAGAAGTTTCTGAGCAGTCAGAAGAACTAAAGAAGAAATAAATTTTCAAAGTGGATTGTGCAAATCGGTATCCTTTGTAGCCGGGATGTGTATCTGCAAAGAAAAATATAAGGAGAATGCCCCGGAATTTTTTATGTGTGGATCATAAAGTTCCGGAGCATTTTTATATTTGTAAGTATAAAGTTATAAAGTAGAATTTTGGATTAGAAAACGATTGATATTATTTATGCCATTCCCAGTTTCTGATTTCTTCCAGATCCTGTCCATATTCAGCGATGTACTGCTTGTGCTCAACCAGTTTGTCGTTCATCTTCTGAATCAGGAATGATCCCTTATTGCCAAGCTGTGGCAGATGCATGATTGCATCTTTTACAAGGTTGAAACGGTCAATCTGGTTCTGTACACGCATGTCAAATGGAGTAGTGATCGTACCTTCTTCCTGATATCCATGAACAGAAATGTTGTGGTTGTGACGTTCGTATGTCAGCTCATGAATCAGTGTCGGATATCCGTGGAATGCAAAGATAACCGGTTTATCTTTTGTGAAGATTGCATCGTATTCTGCATCACTTAATCCGTGTGGATGTTTGTGGTCTGATTCCAGTTTGAACAGGTCAACTACATTGACAACGCGGATCTTGAGCTCTGGCATTTCATCACGAAGGATAGTAACAGCAGCCATAACTTCAAGAGTAGGAGTGTCACCGCAACAAGCCATAACAACATCTGGTTCTTCACCGCAGTCATTACTTGCCCATTCCCAGATACCGATACCCTGTGTACAATGCTTTACAGCCTGTTCCATAGTCAGCCACTGGCAGCTTGGATGTTTAGACGCTACGATTGCATTGACATAGTTCTTACTCTTGATGCAGTGGTCGAAGCATGAGAGTAAGCAGTTTGTATCCGGTGGTAAATACATGCGGACAACGTCTGCCTTTTTATTGGCAATGTGATCCAGAAATCCTGGATCCTGATGTGTAAATCCGTTATGATCCTGTTGCCATACATTAGATGTCAGGATAAAGTTCAGCGAAGCGATCGGCTGTCTCCATGAAAGCTGGTTGCAGACCTTCAGCCATTTTGCATGCTGTGCTGCCATAGAGTCAACGATACGGATGAATGCTTCATAGCTTGCAAAGAATCCATGACGTCCTGTCAGAAGATATCCTTCCAGCCATCCTTCACACATATGTTCGCTTAACATACCGTCCATGATACGTCCGTCTCTTGCAAGGCAGTCATCAGTGTCAAGCAAGTTTGCCTGCCAGTCACGTTTCTGTTCTTCAAATACTTTGTACAGACGGTTGGACATACTTTCATCTGGTCCGAAGATACGGAAGTTCTTACTGTCTTCATTTAATTTGAAGATGTCGCGGATGTATCCGCCAAGTTCGATCATATCCTGTGCTTTTGTCTTGCCAGGTTCTACTTCGATTCCGTATGAGCGGAAATCCGGAAGACGAAGGTCTTTCAGAAGAAGTCCACCATTTGCATGCGGGTTTGCACCAAGACGGGCATCTCCCTTTGGAGCAAGTTCTGCAAGTTCCGGAATCAGACGTCCTTTTTCATCGAAGAGTTCTTCTGCATGGTAGCTTTCCAACCATTCTTTCAGAAGGTCAAGATGTTCTGGTGATTCCATAGAAAGCGGTACCTGATGTGCACGGAAAGATCCTTCAATCTGAAGTCCGTCAACAACCTTTGGTCCTGTCCATCCCTTTGGAGTACGAAGAACGATCATTGGCCAGAACGGACGGGTAGGATCATTGTTTTCACGGGCATTTTTCTGGATTGCTTTGATTTCTTCGATGCAGGCATCCATAGTCTCAGCCATTTTTCTGTGCATAGTCATCGGATCGTCACCTTCTACGAAGTAAGGTTTCCATCCGCAGCCCTTGAAGAAGTTTTCCACTTCCTCATGAGAAATACGTGAGAAAATGGTCGGGTTACTGATCTTGTATCCGTTCAGATGAAGGATTGGAAGAACAGCACCGTCTGTGATAGGGTTCAGGAATTTGTTGGACTGCCATGAAGTAGCAAGCGGCCCTGTTTCAGCTTCACCGTCACCGACAACAACTGTAGCGATAAGATCTGGGTTGTCCAGAACAGCACCAAAGCCGTGAGCAATTGAATATCCAAGTTCTCCACCCTCATTGATAGAACCTGGTGTTTCTGGAGCACAGTGACTCGGAACTCCGCATGGGAATGAGAACTGCTTGAACATTTTCTTCATGCCTTCCTCATCCTGGCTGATGTTCGGATAAACTTCACTATAAGAACCTTCCAGATAAGTGTTGGCGATCAGGAAGTTTCCGCCATGTCCCGGACCGGAAAGAAGAATCATATCCAGATCATAACGTTTGATGACACGGTTGCAGTGTACATAGATGAAGTTTTGTCCAGGTACGGTTCCCCAGTGTCCGACGATTTTTTTCTTGATCTGATCCATGGTCAATGGCTTTTTCAGAAGCGGATTATCAAGAAGGTATAACTGACCGGCTGACAGGTAGTTGGCAGCACGCCAGTAGGCATTCATTTTGTTGAGCAGTTCATCAGATAATGGCTGCTTTTCAAGACATAAGTTTTTGTCTTCCATGTTTTTACCTCTCTCTTTCTCTAATTCATCATGTGTTAATTATTTAACTGAGTTCATGATAGCATTAATGAAACGGGACGTAAAATAGCAATAATGAATTATATTCATATCAAAAAGTTATGGATGGTTATTAGTATTATCAGTAAGACTCCATAAATCGTGATAAAAGAAGTATTATTTATGTCAGTAACAAAGATTATATTCATATTCACTATATTTTGTTTCACCAACTGCATTTACAAGTCTGGTCTCTTCATATCCATCCCTTTGCCTTTTTAACTTCTCACCTGTTATTAAATGGTAGAAAGTTGCTCCAACACTATAGATATCACTTTTTTCATCAATAATAGAACGTTCTGGAATCGCTGATGCCGACTTCTTAGGAGTTCAATGTGCTAAGGCAAAGGAAGTGGCCGACAATCATGGATAAATAAATAAGCACAATGGCAAGCACATATTGAAAGAGTTCGGCGTAATGTGACAAAATGAAAAATAGAATGGCACGATATTTTGTGCAGAAAGGAATGAACGGGCGTGAAAGATTATTTACAAGGATGGAAAAATGTAAAAGATGTATATATACCTCCTGTTAAGCAGAAGGGATTTAAAGAGAATGTAATTATCAGGAAATATATGCCTGCAAAAAAAGTTGAAAGAATAGTTATGGAGATGGAAGAAGATGACGCAACAGTATTTGTTCCGATGGACGAAGACTATGATGATGACAGAACCGTAATTGTTCCGGAAGGGATTCCTGGTTTTGTGATGATTAAGAGATTAAAGACAGGAGAGATTATTAAAGTTGCTCAGGATGAATTCTTTATCGGAAAACAGGTAGGTAATGATTATATTATTGGGAATAATCCGACTATTAGCAGACGACATGCACGGATATTCAGACAGGGGGATGATTTCTGGCTGGAGGATCTAAATTCATCTAATCATATTTATTATGAAGAGAACAGACTTGAGGCACCCATCAAGCTTACGAGGGGACAGCAATTCAGACTTTCTAATGATGAGTATTTTGAAGTATTAGGAGGATATTAGAAAGCATCTAGTAAGGAAATATACCGGAGATAAGAGGGGCAGACAATAGATGGAAGACAATAAAAGTATATTTTCGGATACTTATGAAGTTATTGATTATCTGCAATCAGGTAGCGGCGGTATGGTTTACAAAGCTTACCACAAGCGCTTGAAAAAAGAAGTTGTTTTAAAGCGCATAAAAAAGAAAAGTGCGAATATGAAGATTAACCGTCAGGAAGTAGATATTCTGAAGAACCTGAATCATATGTATCTTCCACAGGTGTTGGATTTTCTGAGTGTAGATGGTGAGATTTTTACAGTTATAAGCTTTGTTCCGGGAAAATCTTTCAAAGAGCTGCTGGATGAAGGAGCACATTTTAAAAAGAAGCAACTGATCTGCTGGGGAATGCAGTTGTGTAGTGCACTTCATTATTTACATAATCAGAATCCACCCATTATTCATGGAGATATCAAACCGGCCAATATGATGCTGACACCACAGGGTAATATTTGTCTGATTGATTTCAATATTTCATTTTTTATGGATGACAGTATGGTTTGGGGATATACCGAAGGATACACTTCTCCGGAACAGTATATTGTTGCAGTAGACAAGCCTTTGCAGGAGTAATATTAAAAGCAGTTAATCCTGACCGTAAAAAGAGATTTGCGAATGTATATGAGATGTATCTGGCATTTCAGACGATTTACAAAAAGGATGACCGATACAAGAATCTGCTGGTAAAACAGAGGATTGCCAGAGGAACGATCGTAACACTGCTTGGATTGTCGATTTTAACGGTAGGATATGGAATTTATACGTTAAAGCAGGAAAAACTGGACAGATATAATGCATTGGTAGAAAAACAGACTGATTTTCGCGAAGCTGGTGAGTATGAAAAAGAAAAGAAGGCATACAAAAAAGCTGTCAAATTATTGCCGGGGAATCTGGAAGCGTATTATCAAAATGCCGATACATTGTTTATACAGCAGGAGTATCAAAAATGCATTGAATTTGTTGAATACGATGTATTACAGAATGAAAAAGCAGATTTGCTTGACGAACGGCTGTCAGATTTATATTTTCTGGAAGCAGAGAGTTATCTTGAACTCGAAGAATACGATGCAGCGGTAGATGCGTTTGGAAAAATATATGAGTGTGATAACTTTAAAGAAGAATATTATAGGGATTATGCAATTGCGCTTGCTTATGAGGGGGATCTTGAGAAAGCCGGTGATATTCTGAATAAAGCAATCAAACAGAATTTGACAGAAGATTCAATTTATTATGCAAAAGGTGAAATCGAAAAGGCTTCCAGTGAGTGGGAGCAGGCAGAAGATGATTTACGAAGGTGTATAGAAATTACTGAAGATGAGGAACTAAAGATGCGTGCCTATATCCTGATTAGTGAAATCTATGATAAACAGGATAAAAAAATCAAAAACGAACGATACTTACAGAAGCTACAAATGTGCTTCCAGCTGAAAAACAGATGATGATTTTGGAAAAATTAGCGCAGGTAGACATTGATCTGGCGGATGAAGGGCAGACAGAACTTCTTGAAGAAGCGATTAAGATTGAAAACAGCATAATTGAACAAGGTTGGGAAAGCTATACGACATATAATAATCTGGCGATTCTGAATCAGAAGCAGGGGAATCTTGGAGAAGCAGAACAGATATTAAATGAAATGGAAGACCGGTATGGGGATGATTATAACATTGAAAAGCGTTTTGCATATCTAGAGATTGATTATCAGGAGCAAAACGATATCAAGAACAGAGATTATTCGAAGTTTGCGGCTTATTACGATAAGGCTGAAAAAATGTATTATGATCAATTAAAAAATAATAAGACAGATACGGAGATGCAACTTCTGGAAAATATTTATCAGCAGGTTAGAAGTGGAGGCTGGTTAGAGTAATGGAAGTGACAGCTGGAATGATTATTTGCGGAGTTGGAGCAGGGGGCATTGTAATTAGTGTAATTGTTTTACTGGTTACGTTTTCTTTGTTTCCAAAACAGCGCAGAAGATTATTAAATCAGATTGAGGATGAATAAAAGGTGATGAAAAAAGTGAAAACAAAAAGAAAATATATATCAGGAATCTTAATGTTGCTGTCAGCAACAATTGTTTTTTTTCCGCTGGTCAGTATTGGTGGAATTGAGATTTCGATAAAAAGTGCGATACAGTCTGTATATAGTGGATACGGCAGTTCAGGAGCAGCTACAGGACTTATAAGTGCGTTGGGATCGTATGCAAAACCATATATGGTGATGGCATTGGGCTGGTTCTTGTTTACGGTACTGAGTGCAGTATCTGTTCTAATGGCTAAGAAAAAAACAGCCTATTTGAGTGCAATCATTGAACAGGTGATACAGATTTTTATTGCTGTAAGTCTGTACATGAAAGTCAAAAGGAAATTGTCATTAGTTTATAGTGCAATTAGCTTTGTGGGTTTAGGAAATGGTGTGAAAGTTCATATTTTACCTATTTTATTTTGGGTAGTCCTGCAAATCATCTGCTTTATCATAAATATCATGGAAATAACCACAAAAGAAGAAACTATGATGGAGGTTTTACCACCAGTTCTCCCAGTGTGGAATGATATACAAGGGGGAGATAGTGGTCATGACAAGAAAGTTCCGTTTGATGGGGCGCTGATCGGCAAAAGTGGAGAATATGCAGGACTCGCATTTCAAATGAAGGAGAAAGGAAAAATCTTCTTTTGTGAGGAAAACGCGCAGATTACTATACAAGAAAGATTGAGTTTTAAAGAAAAAAATGTTCTGGCAGAGGTTTACTATACTCCGGAATATGAAGAATATTGTATAACACCGGCAAAGATAAGAACAATTTTTCTGGAGAGTGGGCAGCCATTAGGAGAAGGAAGATTATACTATCTTCCACGAGAAACCAAGATAAGAGTGCAGGACTCTGATGCAGAGAACTGGTTTGAACTGGCATAGGAGGGAAAGAGATGGCGAACGAAGGAAGAACCATATTTGTAAATGATGAAAAAGAAATGGCGGAAAAAATGTTGGAACAGGCGTATTTGGAGCTTGGAAAAGAATACTATGAAGGAGCTTTTGAAGATCCGCTTCCACAGTTATTACCATTATTTGACCGGATCACGAAGATTAAAAATGAATTAAGTGGGAAAAATAAAATACAAAAGAGACCGTTTTGTCCGTATTGTGGGCAGGAAAATGATGTGGATTCTTTATTCTGTGGATATTGCGGGAAAAAGATGGTAATAAGATAAAGGTGATAAACTGACAGTTGAATATAAAAGCAAGCAAGAGATTATGAACAAATAATAATTTCTAAGTCAGCAAACATCTTCAAAACATGGAAAGGTTATGCTGAAGCGTTCTGAGGATGCGAGACAACCTACAAAAAAAGAAAGCATGACCGGAAAATATCCTGGAAAGATACAAAGTGAAAAAGCTTGTATCTTTCCAGGATATCTTTATGTATAACAAGAAATGTTTATTTCCCCACAGCCTCTTTCAAATGACATAAATCGGATGGCTTTATTTGCCTGGGGGGGGGTAAAACTTTAGAATCAGAAAGTTTCTGATGTTCAAGATTACCTAACTGTTTTTTTAGAATATCTTTAAACTGCTCATCTGGAAAAACATATTCAGAATCTGTAAGGAGTTCGAAAAATTCCGCAAAAGCATCACAGATACTGCTTTCCAAAATCGTAATAAAAGAAATATTTTTTTGGTCGACAATATGGATGATATTTAGTTCACTTCTGTCACGAAGCTCAATGTGTAAAGAATTAGGAAAACTAAAATGATGATTAAGTAAATGCTTCTCACCACCAAGATCAAAGTTGGATACACAATGATTTAATGAACGAATCCTTTCATCTCTGTCGAATGGAGGGAAGATAAGGCTGCTCGTTCCACTTGATATGCCTTTCTCACAGAATCGTCTGAGTCCGGCTTCTGTGCTGAATGCTTTTCTTTTAGAGTGATATAACGCATCAAGAAAATCGTTGTAGGAATCCAGTAGATATAAATACTCTGGAATATGTTTGTGAACCAGATTTGTAAACTGTTGTGGGCTGATCAAATCTAAATCACAAGGAGCAGGTTCTATGGATTCCACTATTTTAGGGGTTACATTGCACTTCAGGTACAGCCGAATGGCCTCATCAAGAGTATCTGATTGCTGAATCAGAGGAAAGGACTGATTCAGGCATCGTTCAAATTCATTTGTATATTCTCTTACAAAATCAGGTTCAGAATGAAGAAGTCCTTTCTGAAGATTTCCAGACAACTGCAATGCATATTGATCCGTAATAATATAAAACGGGAAAAGCAGGTTCGGCTGATCCGTTTTTGAAAGCTTACTATAAAAATAGTAAGGTTCATAATTGATCGATTTTGAAAAACACAAAGGTAAGATCTGATTTAAGGTTTCAAGGTTTTCATGAGCAGAGGATACATTGGTCTGAAAGTAAATCAGATCCACGAATTTATAAGTCTTTAATTACTGATAAAATTGGAATTGATCCACCACCACAAAAAAAAGAAAAAAAACAGCAACCATTTATTCTTACTGCAGGTCCATCTCTTACGATGTCTTTAGCAATGATGATGCAACTAGGAATTGCAGTATTACGGATGAAAGAAACAGGAAACATTGCCTCAGTTGCCAGTAATGGGGCTATGGCTGTAAGTTTGCTTGCGGCAGCAGTGTTATGGCCTCTTTTATCAAGAAATTACTATCAAAAACAGGAAAAAAAAGAAGAACTTTATAGAAGGAAAAAATATGTTTCTTATTTGGAAGAAAAGGAGGAACTAATAAAAGCTTATCAGCATCATAATCGCTGGGTATGGAATACAGATTATTATCCGGAAATCTCGGATATGATAAAATTTGTAGAGAATAAAAGTCGCAGATTATGGGAAAAGTCTCCCACAGACCAGGATTTTATGTCAGTTCGTTTAGGAAAGGGAACTAGAAAGTCTGAATTACAGATATGTGTACCCGAAAGACATTTTTCATTATACGATGATGATTTATTGGATTTGTTATACAAAATAGAAGATGTTAACAAAGAACTGGATGATTTTCCAGTTGTATTGTCATTTTTGGAACAGCGAATCACAGGAGTTGTAGGTGATCAGGAACGGATAAAAAAAATGATCTGGTGCATGATAGTAAATTTAGTAGCAATGCATTCACCAGATCGGAACGATATCTTCAGGCAGGAGAAGACAGTGTAGAGTTACTTGACTATCCAGGTAAGATACAACGAACTGCGAAACGGCGAATTATGGGTGAAAAGAACGGAAAAACACAACTGGAAGAAACCATATCAGAGATAATTAAAATAGGAAAAGAGTTAAATCTCTGCGCAAACCATTTGTGGAAACCTTTATTAAAAGAAAAGATTTATTTAGAAGAGTGTCTGGAAAAAAAAGTATCTTTCGATCCTGCTGACTGGGATACAGATTACGAAGGAAGAGCGATTTGTGGTTATTGTGATCTGCCACAGCTTCAAAAACAAGAACCATATGCTGTGGAATTAATAAAAAATGGACATGTGGCTATTTATGGAATGTCAGGTACAGGTAAAACGTTATTTTTACAGACCTTTGTGTTGGCAATGGCTCTTAAATATTCACCGAACATGCTACAAATTTATGGAATTGATTTTGGAGGGCGGACATTAGGTAATTTAGAAGAAATGCCGCATTGTGGTGGAGTTGTATTTGCAGATGATAAAGATAAAATAGAGCAGATTATAGAGAAAATAAAGGGCCAGATGGAGCTTAGAAAAAGAATATTTGCAGAAAATGAATGCAATACCTATGCATCTTATTTAGAGGTAACTGGTCGTAAGCTACCTATGATTCTACTCTTAATCGATAATTATAGTGTATTCAGAGAAAGAATGTATAAACTAGAAGAAGATATAATCGAACTTGCTGCAAATGCAAAAACATATGGTATTTTCTTAGTTCTGACAGGAAATAGCAGAAATGCAATATATTATAAAATATCTGAGCATATCGGAACAAAAATTGTTTTCCAGCTTAATGACAGCCAAAGTTACAAAGAACTTTTGAATAGTCGCTCATCTTTAGTAGAACCTATTATCGTAAAAGTACTTGCATTTCAGAATAAAATAATAAAGATATGCAAGGATGATGTAAAGTGCATTTCAAAAATATTAGATGATAAAACCTTGGGCTTTACGGGAAATATTCTTGATTATGTCAATAATCTTATATCATTTTATAATCCCAATAAAGAAGGAGCTTTTGGATTTGCTCAGTTATGTAAACTTGCAAAGTCATCAGCTGGTGTTTGGAAAGGACTTTATGATCTTCTGAAAGATGGTATGGATGATCAGGTCATAAAGGAGCTCTTTAAATTAAAATATGGTGATATTGCCACGGGCGTAGGAGTTGCAGGAAGTTTTGCGGGGTTAATTGGATCAATTTTGCAGGCTTATCAAACCGGAGACTGGGATGATTTTTCTGGAATCGGAAAATCTGCAACTGATCTTGGAAAAACGATTTATTTAATTGGAAAAGACAGCAAAGTTGTAAAATACAGTGCTCACGCATACTCATCAATTTTAAAAAGTGCATTGGATTTTAGCGGTAAAACAATAGAAGATATTAAAAAGTATTCTGAAGATGGAAAATTAACAGTAGGAGAAATTGCAAATACAGGTGTTGATGCTTCGATTAAAGGATTAAACTCTTTGGTTTCAGAATTGACTTTTGGAGCTATTTCTTTAGAAAATACGAATATTTCGCCTGAAGAACTTTCAACCAAACTGCTAGCGAGTGCTGAAGGAATGGGAGCTGATGCTGGCGCATTGATACGAAATAATCCGGCACGAAAAAAAGTATATGATGAAGCAAGTAATTTCAAAAGAACATCTATGTTGATTGGGGCAATCGGAGAAACTGCCGGAAATAGAATTGACGGATGGGTTAAAGGAATAGTGAGGAAGATTAAATGATAAATGAAATGAAAGATTTATTACCAGTTGGAAGTATTGTTCTGTTAAAAGGCGGTGTGAAAAAGACAGTTATTATCGGTGTACTTCAAGTTTCTGAAGAAAATCCGGAAGAAATGTATGACTATATTGGAGTGCCGTACCCAGAAGGATATCTGGGGGAGGATAATGCTTATCTTTTTCAACAGGAAAACATTAATGATGTTATTTTCCGTGGATATGAAAATCCTGAAAGAGAAGAAATGTTAAAACTATTTGATATAGTGTTAGAAAGTGCGCGGGAGCAGTTAAAATAATATGATTGGTCAGAAAGTGTTGGGATATCGTGTGGAAGAGCTGATAGGAAGAGGGTCTTTCGCAACGGTATATAAAGTAAAAAAAGAAAATGAATCGGGTACATACGTAAGGGCATTAAAGCGTATTATAATTCCGGATGAAGAGCAATATCGAAGAATTTGGAATGCTATGGGGCACGATAAAAGAAAAACAGATTTGTATTTTCAGAATGTATTCGAAGAAACAATGCAGGAAATTCAACTGATGCATGCATTTACTGAAAATGGCGTAAAAAACGTCGTGGCGTGTTATGAAAATGATGTTATTCGTCATATGGATCCGATCCAATATGAGATATATATTTTAATGGAATATTTAACCCCGCTTTCTGACTATATTTGTAATCATGATCTTAATGTAGAAGAGCTGATTGATATTGGCGTACAGATATTAGATGCACTCGAAGTATGTCATGCAAATCATATTATACATCGAGATATAAAAGAAGCGAATATTTTTGTAACGCCGAATGGAATTTACAAACTCGGAGATTTTGGTGTTGCAGCAATTCAAAATGAACAAAGATTCGTTTCTTCAATAAAAGGAACGGCCGGATATATGGCACCTGAGGTTTATCACAAGTCAGAAAAATACGATGAAAGTGTTGACTTATATTCTCTTGGAATTGTTTTATATAAGCTGGGAAATCATATGCGTTCACCTTTTATGCCGGCGTATCCACAAGAGTTTAATTCGCAGGATTCAAGGAATGCATTGTTAAAAAGAATGAGTGAAGCGCCTGTGCCTTTACCGGATGCAATACCAAAGAATCTTGGCAGAGTGATTTTGAAAGCATTGGAGACAAAAAAATATCGTTATTGTTCTGCAGAGAGATTCAAAGACGAACTTCTTAAAGTAAAAAAATCTCTGAGTAATGAACAATTAAAGAAATCTTTGATGAAAGATAAATCAGGGACAACTACTAGTATTGATTTTGATAATTCTGTTCCTATAAAAGAAAGTAATAAAAGAATCAAAAGGTGGATTTTAGCCTTAAGTGTTATGGGTTTACTTGGAATAGGAGTACTGACATCTGTTTTTATAAGTCATAAACATAGTATGGAGCTACAGCAATCATGGAAAAAGGGAAGTATAGTTCCGTTTATAACGATCTCAATGGAAATGACCGAAAAAGACTTTAAAAACTATTATGGAAAAAGATTTACAGAAGGAATTGATGGACAGTATTACTTGGAAATGCCAGATGAAGAAGGAGGATTTGCAACAGTTACTTTTTCTGAAGGAATGTTAATATCAGTTAGTTATAGTTTTGAAAGATCAGAAGATCAATGGAAAGAGATTTGTGATGATTTTTATCAAAAATGGATGATTGAAGGTGATGAATGGCCATATATAGCTGAGAAAGAAGAGGTCCGGGTAGTATTGGATTATGATAAGCCAAATAAAGAGGCGAGTTTGTTTTTAAAAAGAATTGAATAAAAAGGAATATGTAGATTCTATATGATTAAGAGTAACAATGGGGAGGAATGAAGATGATAATTTGTCCAAAATGTAAAAAAGAACTAAAAGATGGTTCGAAATTCTGTGACGCATGTGGTGCAAAAATTACAGATACAATATTTTGCCCTAATTGCGGTAATAAAACAAGCAAAGAGTCTGCTTTTTGCGAACATTGTGGAACAGCCATTAAAAAAAATGTGACTGCTGAAACGAAGGCAGAAGAAAAGTCTCAAAATAAAGAAAAGCGAAATTTCGACAAATTACCAAAAAGATTTCGATTTGGAGCGATTGCGATTGTTGTTGTGCTATTGATTGTATCTTATACTTGCATGATTTTAGTTGGAATTCATATACTGGTTCATTATTCAGATATGAAAATGGAAATTCCGAAAAAATATCGGATGATGTCAATTGCATTATTTTTTAAATGAGAGGTAATTGTGAAAAAGTGTCAAGTAATTAAAGTATATTAATTACAATACTTTTTTGCAATTACCTAAAAATAATAAGGAGGAAAGATATGCGTTGTACAAATTGTGGAGAAGAAGTAAAAAATGGAATGAAATATTGTCCAAAATGCGGCTGTGAAGTGAAATATGGAAAAGGAAGCGTTGAACATGGTTCGGGAACGATTTTTAGTGATGTTCCGTCCTCTTCAAATAAAGTGGAATCAAAAGTCAATATAAAACCTGTGAATGATGAAAAAGATACTAAAAAGAAAAGAAAAAAAGGAAGTAAAATCAAACGGTTTTTATGTGCTGTAATTGCTGTGATTTTAATTATTGGTATTTCTGGTTTGGTGTTTTATATTAAATCTCCGTCACGTCAGATTGTCAGTAAGGTAAAAAAAGGTGAGTATACAACAGTTAAGCAATTATATAACAGTGGTGTCAAAGATAAATTTGTTCAGGAAATGTTACTGCAGAAATTAGTGAAAAATGATTGCAATTCTATTGTTGATGACTTTAAGACGAATAAAGTGAATTTTGATGAGGCTATTGAAAAGCTTGATGCCTATGCGAGTTTAGAAGATAAAAAAATAGCAGATTATTTATCAAAAAAATCAAAAGTAGTAGATGATTTAAACACATCCATGAATTCTTATGCTAAGGCAGAAAAATTGTATGAAAGTGGGAAATATGCGGAAGCGTTAGAAAAATATGCACTGGTTGTTAAGGAAGACGACAATTATAAAGATGCACAGGAAAAGTTGTCGAAATGTGTAGAAAAATATCGTGAAGCAATTCTGAGTAAAACGGAAAATCCAAGTAGTCAGACTGATTATGAAACTGCAATTGAAACGTTGAATATTGCTTTAAAAATTGTACCGGATGATGATAAGCTGACTGCACGATTAAATGAACTGGAATCAGGATATGCTGATCTGTTAAAGAGTGAAGCTTTGACAAACGGAACACAGTATATTCAGGAAGGAAAGTTTGAAGAGTTATTTACAATTCTGAATAAGGCATGTGAAATGAATTCTGGAGATGCAGAACTTGAAAATCTGAAAAAGACTGCAGAAGATGAATTTGTAAAAAAAGTACAGACAGATGTTGATGGATATTTAACTAATGACAATTACGATGAAGCGATTATCTATTTAAATGATGTTATAGAATTATGTTCAGATAATCAAGAATTAAAGAAAATATTAGAAAATGTAGAGAATGAAAAACCTTATTATTTGTTAGAAGTAATTGATCCTTATGAAACTTCAGTAAATTACGAGGAACATGAGGGCTCTTATTTTGAGATGGGCGGTGAAAAATACACGCATGGTTTTACTTGTATGGGATACGGAGATAAAGATAAAGGAAATCTAACATATTTTAATACAAATGGAAAGTACAAGGAATTATCTTTTATAGCAGGAATTGTTGATAATAAAGGATTAAGCAATGGAAACTCTGTTATTTTCAATATTATTGCAGATGGAACGGTTGTAGATACTTGCGAAATGAAAGCGGGAGATTTACCTATTAGCAGAAATGTGTCAATTAAAAATTGTAAACAGTTAGTGATTTCGGTATATAGTCATCAGGGTACTGCATTTTATGATGGAACCTACGGATTGGCAGACATTAAGGTGAAATAAACATAAAAGGATTTATTATATTATAGAAAAGGAGCTTTAATTATGCTAAAAAAGTTTTTGTTAGCGATTATGTGTTTTAGTTGTGTGGGAAGCATAATGGCCTGTGGAAAAAAGGGAACAGATATTGATGTAAGAGATTCTGAAGATAAATATCATATTAAAGTAAATGCAGCGACAGATGAAGTAACGCTTGCCTGTACGATCGATACAATAGGTGCAGATGAAGAAGGAACAGTGGAAAACGGAACTGCGGAGTGGTGGACAGTAGTGCTTAGAAACTGTAATGTTAATCAAGATCCAAATATTAATTTTGATCAGATTTCTTATAATACCACATATAAAATGTCAAAGGATTTTAAAAAATTATTTGAAAAATACTGGTCGGAAGTTACAGATAAAGAAAATGGATTATTTGAAATTACAGAAGATAATAAAACGTCCAGCATGGATGCTGAAGATATATGTGAGTTTTTGGCATTTGGTGAGTTGTGGGATGAAAATCCGGAATTGTTTTCAGTAGAACGACCGATTGTTGAACCCGGGTCAGATGGAGCACAGGAGATTTTTTTGGTGTATGATGGTATGGAAGAAAAATATGAAGAAGCTGATTTGGATAAAAATGGTTATATTTCAGCTCGGGAGTACCTTCAATTGAAATTGTCAACTTCTGAAGAGATTATTAATAAATATAAGTAAAGTGTGAAGCTGCGAATTGTCAGCGGAGGAAACTGCACGATAGAATCGGCAGTTTTCCCTTCCTGACTGTGCAGCTTATTTGAAAAAAGCATTTTCTGAGCGGAAGAAAGGCATAATCTCGTAGTTTTATCTTAGAGCATACTGTTTTTATAAGATAAGGCCATGAACACGAAGTGGTCACAGTCTTAAAAACAGAATACATATGGATTAAAAGTAGTCTTAAAAATTTTTTTTAAAATTACTCAAGATTATGCAATTGCTTCCGAAGTATATTTTGAAATTCATCATCTGAAACAGCATTTGTCACTGAATTTTGACATATCTAATAATCTCCATTGAAGAATACTGTGCTCGCAATTGTGCGTGAATGAAAACATCTTAACACCAGTTTACAACTTTATAAATGCTATGACAAGGGCTTTAAAACAGTTGGTTTGTCAGCAAGTCTACCATTTATAAAGTTGTAAACTGGTGAACATCTTAATATAATCTACAGTAAAAGGTTAAGAAAAAGTCGGTCGAATAAGGGAATTATATGAGCACAATAATTAGCACATATTGAAAATTGAATATAAATGTAGAATAATTGTAAAGAGAAATATAGAAATTGTTTTAATGATTAAAATGATTGTATATTCAATGCGCTTACTTAGGAGGGTTTAATATGAGATGTCCAAATTGTGGAACAGAGAATGAAGATGGTGTCAGATTTTGTAAAGGCTGTGGGAGTGAGATGAGAACTCCGGAAGGAAATAGGGGAGCTTCACCTAATTATTCTACACAGGCACCGCTGCCAACAGTCGATAGTGGAGAAGATTATACACCTATTTCCATGTGGGGATATTTTGGATACCAGCTATTATTTGGTATTCCTTGTGTAGGATTTATACTCATTCTAATTTTTTCATTCGGGGGAACAAAAAATGTCAATGTTAAGAACTTCGCTAGATCATATTTCTGTTATATGATCGTACTCATTGCTTTAGTGTTCTTATTGTCTTTGTTCGGTGGTGGATTAACAAGTATTTTGTCAAGAAGATATTACTATTAAACGATTAAATGAAAATGAGAATTGGTGCTTGAAAATAGCTCACAATTCTCATTTTTTAAATGGAGGAGAAAAAATGTATTGCAAAAAATGTGGAAAAGAACTAAATTCCAGTATGAAATTTTGTCCGGCATGTGGTGCGGCTGTCGAACAAGAAAAAATAAAACCGGTTAAAAAGAAAAAATCACTTATTTGGATCATTCTTATTGTAATATTGTTTATTGTTGCCGCGACTATCGCTACGATGATGGCGTTAAAACAGAATAAAACTAAAAAGTATGTAACATCTCTGGAACAGGGCGACAAATACTTGGAAGATTTGGATTATAAAAATGCAGAGGCAAAATACCTTGCGGCAATTGAGATAGAGCCAAAGGAGAAAAAACCTTATTTAAAATTAGCAGATGTTTATATGAATCAGGAAAATATAGAAAAAGCAGTCAGTATTCTTGAAAAAGGTATCGAGAATACAAATGATGAGGAAATGCAGGGAAGATACAATTTGTATACTTATGTTGACAAAGTATTAATTCCAGAAATCGGACAGTGTAAAGAGGGAGAATATCCGTGTAATTATGTGAAAAAAGAGAATTATCTTGGAATTGATATTATGCATGACCAGCAAGGGGTATTAAACTGGGATATTAGAGATTATGATGGTGATGGAGCAGAAGAGTTGTTGGTTCTGGTTTTGAAAAATAATGAATATATGGACAGAAGCGACACGCAGCTTAATGGTGTCTCTATTCAGATGTATGAATGTGAATCAGGTGATATTGTTGAAAAGGATGAGTATCTGTGTATGTATCCAGTCCTTGGATATGGTGATTTAGAAGCAGATAATATCTTTTTGAAAAAAATAAATAATAAAATTTATATTTGCGGAAGCAGTGATTCACTTACGTGTATTTATGCAAATGGATCGACATTTACATCATTTATCGTTTTATATGAAAATGGTGAATTTTTGAAAGTAGCAGGCGAAGAAAAACCAGTTCAGGGGTCTGGATTTGGTTTGTATCCAAATGCTCTTGTGATTGCAGATGAGATGGAAAAGATCGGAATGACGAAAAGCGCAGAAAAGGTGCGTAAAACACATATTCCTGTATTTGATCAGGAAGATGCAGTAGACAAGATGTTATTGAAGATAACAGGAAAAAACGATGGCTTAGATATGAAAGAGTGGAATAAGTCACGAGATGTAAGTGCACTCGGAAAGCTAATATTGAAATTACAGGTAAGTGGATTTGAAAAGAATGAAAAGATAGCTATTGTAGATAGCCAGGAACTGCTAAAACCTATGGAAAATGAGGTTTCTAATATGTCAGAACCAGAAGATAATAAAATAGCGTTGACAAAAGATGACGTAATGAGGATTGTTAGTGCTCATTATAATGAGCAGTTGACTGATGGAGGATATTATATTATTTACAATGCCGAAGGCATAGAAACAGAGACAGGATTTAATTTTCCTTTGCATTATCAATTATCGGAGGAAGAAGCACAGAAAATTGTGGATGAAGGAGGAACGCCCAGTGCGAATAGGCTGGTTGGATACCTTGATATAAATACGGAATCGGGGATGGTAACACCAGATTTTGATGAACCATGGAATTTATATGATTAAAAGATTAACGTTTCAATCTAGACAATCCTGAAATTATGAAGTATAATTACAAAAGCCTGTTTTTCTTGGAAAAACGGAATTTTAATAACGTATTGTTTTTCGAAAAAAGCGAGGGAGATTAATTATGAAGACAACGCTGATTATTATGGCAGCAGGAATTGGATCAAGATTTGGTACCGGCATCAAGCAGCTGGCTAAGATGTCCCCGAATGGAGAGATCATCATGGATTATTCCATCTATGATGCAAAAGAAGCAGGATTTGACAAGGTTGTATTTATTATCAGAAAAGACATTGAAGCAGAATTTCGTTCTGTAATCGGTGACCGTATCGGCGATCAGATTGAAGTAGAATATGTATATCAGGATCTGGCTGATCTTCCGGAAGGATTTGAAGTGCCGGAAGGGCGCACCAAACCGTGGGGCACCGGTCAGGCAGTTCTTTGCTGCAAGGATGTGGTAAAAGAACCATTTGTGATCATCAATGCGGATGATTATTATGGAAAAGAAGCTTTTAAACTGCTTCATGAGTATCTTGTAGAGCATGCAGGACAGTCTGATAAGATGCAGATGGGAATGGCTGGATTTATTCTTAAGAACACAGTCAGTGAGAATGGAACGGTTACCCGTGGAGTATGCGTAGTAGATGAGAACGGTATGCTTGAACAGATCCATGAGACAACCGGAATCCGTGTACAGGAGGATGGTGTACACTGTGATAACGAAGATGTGCAGAAGTGGATCACACCGGATTCCAATGTATCCATGAATATGTGGGCAGGTTATCCGGATTTCATCAAGGTTCTTGATGAGAGATTTACAGAATTCTTAAAGGACGAAGCAGGAGATCCGCTCAAGAAAGAGTATCTTCTCCCAATCATTGTCGGAGATCTTCTGGAAGAAGGTAATGTAGATGTAAAAGTTCTGGAAACCCATGATAAATGGATTGGTATTACTTATAAAGAAGACACTGAACTTGCACAGGCCGGGTTCAAGAAGATGACAGAGGATGGCATTTACCCGGAAAAACTCTGGAAATAGAATAAGGATAGAAAAGGACAAAGAATATGGAAGAATTAAAACAGTTAGGCACACAAAGAGAAGATGAGGTTGAAATCGATCTCGGAGAAATCTTTCATTTGATGTTGAGTAAACTGTGGCTGCTTATCTTGTGTTTTATTGTTGGGGCAACACTTGCTTTTGGAGGAACAAAGTTTCTTGTTACGCCAAAGTATTCTGCATCATCGATGATTTACATTTTAACTAAGACTACAAGCGTTACATCTCTTGCAGACATTCAGATGGGATCACAGCTTACTGCTGACTTTGAAATTCTTGCTACAAGCCGCCCGGTAGTTGAGGAAGTAATTGAAAAACTGGATTTGAATTACTCTTATGAACAGCTTGTATCAATGATTGCGACAGATAATCAGACAGATACCCGTATCTTAAGATTTACGGTAACGGATGAAAATGCAAAAGAAGCAAAGGCGATTGCAAATGAACTTGCAGATGCAACAGCTGAGCGGGTGGCATATGTAATGGCAAGCGATAAACCGAAGGTTGTTGAAGAAGCGGTGGTTCCTCAAAACCCTTCTTCTCCGAATACAAAGAAGAATACATTGCTTGGTGGGCTTGGACTTGCATTTGTGGCAGCAGCGATTATTCTGATCAAATATCTTATGGATGATACAATTATGACAGAAGAGGATGTCAAGAAATATCTTGGAATCCATATGCTTGCTGCAATCCCAGAAGAAAAGAGGAGATAAACTTGAAGGAAAGGACGAGAAAGATTATCGTCGCAGGATTACTTCTCGTGGCGGTTTGCTGTGCGGGATATCTGATCTGGTATTACAGTATGGCAGCAAAGACAAAGCAGTCATATGATGATGCAAAAAAACTGGCAAAAGAAAAAGTGACGCCTTCAAAAGAGGAAAAGAAGGAGGAACCGAAGCAGGCAAAACCGGAGATTCCCATTGATTTTTCGGTACTTCAGGAAAAAAATCCGGATATTTACGCCTGGATCAAGATTGATGGTACAACGGTAGATTATCCGATTTGCCAGAACTTTGAGGATGATAATTATTATTTGACACATACCTGGGAGAGGGCAGAGGCAGCAGATGGAGCCATTTTTACACAGGCTTGTAACAGTAAGAATTTCACGGATTTTAACACGGTTGTCTATGGACATCAGATGGGAGAAGGTGTGGATACCATGTTCCACACTCTCGACCGTTATCTGGAGGAAGGATATATCGAGAAATATCCAACGGTAGAGATCTACACGCCGGAGCACATTCTGACATATCGAATTTTCGCTGCTGTGATTTATGATGACCGTCATCTGGTCAATTCCTTTAATTACACGGTAGATAGTCAGAAACAGGAATTTCTGAATTCACTTTCCGATGCAAAAGATATGCGAAACAGGTACAACAACATTGAAAATGTAGGAATAACAGACAGGATTCTTTCTCTTAGTACTTGCGTTACCGGAGAATCGAACCATAGGCTTTTGGTGGAGGCAGTTCTGACAAATGAAGAATAAGAATATAGGGATTATTATTTTGGCAGTAATTTGTGCCGGATTAATGGCAGCGGTTGCATTTACCTTGATCAAGGGAAAAAACGGAACTCCGGGTAAGCAGGAAGCATCTGTGGATTCCGAGGAGGAAACAAACCAATCCGGGATTGTTGAGGAAGATGGACAAAAATACAAGCGAAATACCGATATCAAGACAATTTTATTTATGGGTGTAGATAAGGATGAAAAAGCGGATCTTGGAAATAATCCCGGAGAAAACGGACAGAGTGACAGTTTGAATCTTCTTGTAATTAATAAGGTAGAAAAGACTGCACAGATTCTGCAGATTTCAAGAGATTCTATGATTGATATCGATATTTATGATGTGACAGGCAATAAGCTGATGACAGAAGATGGGCAGATTGCCCTTCAGTATGCCTATGGCGATGGTGAGGAAAGAAGCTGCCAGCTCACAGCCGGAAAAGTATCAGAGCTTTTATATGGTGTAGACGTGGATTCTTATCTTTCACTGACTCTGGATGGGCTTGTGGCTGCAACGGATGCGGTAGGCGGCATTACAGTTACAGTACCTGAAGATTATACGGCAATTGATCCTTCCTTTGAAAAGGGTGCAACTATCACATTGAATGGTGAGCTGGCTGAAAAATACGTCCGTAAGCGTGATATTGAAGTGTTGGACAGTAATAATCAGCGCATGGAACGACAATCCCAGTTTATGGAAGCACTTATAGAAAAAATGCAAGGGATCGACGATAAAACAGAATATCTCTCTTTGTATCAGAATCTGGATGAGTATATGACAACCAATCTGACAGCAGAAGAGTTGGAGGAACTTGCAGACTATAAGATTTCTGAAGATATTGTAAAGGTTCCGGGAGAGATCATTTCAAAAGATGGTCACGCCCAGTATCTTGTAGATAACAAAGAATTAAAAAAAATAGTTTTGAATTTATTTTACAAATTATTGTAATAGTAGTATACTGAACAATGATATGGCGAATATCTAATAAACTATGTGAGGAGGTCGAACGATATGAAGTCAAAAATCTTAAAAACAGTTGGTCTTATTGCAGCTATGGTAGCCTGCATCGGAATGACCGTATTTGCTGAACCGAGCCCGGCAGCTTCTACAGTTGTCACAGGTGTCAACAGTGCTACAGATAAAGACGGTAAGCCAGTTGAAGGTATTACCATTACATCTGATATTCCGGCAGAATATAGTGATGCGGTTAATGAGATTAAGACAGAAGCAAAGCTGAAAGAAGTACTCGGAGATGCTTACAATGAGAATATGGTAGTTGTTGATATCAAAGAAGTGAGAGCTCCGGAAGGAACTGCATTCCCGCTTACGATCAACTTTGCTATGAGAGGTGTGACAGCTTCTACGAAAGTACAGATCCTGCATTACAAAGCAAACGCATCTGAGTGGGAGAAGATCCCTACAACAGTTGCTGATGGATCAGCGACAGGTGTATTTAACTCTCTTTCACCGGTAGCTTTTGTTGTTGATAAGACAACTCTTTCAACAGCAACAACTTCACCGGCTACAAGTGCTACATCTGTATCTACAGTAGCAGTACTTGGACTGACAGCGGCAGCAGTAGCCCTTGCTCTTAAGAAAAAAAGTTGTTAATTAGTAGCAATATGTTGGAAACGCTTCTTTGCGGCGGTGAACACCGTGAGGGGCGTTTCCTTTTTGACAGGAGAGATACGTTTTATGTTGGTAGATATACATTGCCATATTCTTCCGGGAGTGGATGATGGGGCGACGGATATGGAAACTTCTAAGGCGATGATCAGGGAAGCATATAAGCAGGGAGTGCGTTATATGATTGCAACCCCGCATTACAGACCGGAGATGTTCGAACCTTCCATGAGCAAGGTGATAAGTGTATATCGCAAAATGCGCACCTATGCAGCGAAAATTGGAATAGACCTTCGACTTGGCTGTGAGTATTATAGAAATGATCAGATCATCTATCATCTGGATAATAAGCTTCGCCCGACAATGCTTGGCGGGAAATATGTTCTGACGGAGTTTTCAACAAATGATAGTTTTATAACAATTCGCAATTGTATTTATGAATTGATCGTCAGAGGATATCATCCGATCATTGCACATGTTGAAAGGTATTTTTGCTGTCAGGAACTGGAAAAGATTCTGGAACTGAGAACACTTGGAGCTAAGATCCAGGTGAATGCAGATGCCGTACTGGGATATGAAGGGCACAAGATAAAAAAATTTTGTGCTACTCTTATGAAAAACGATCTTGTTGATTTTATTGCCTCTGATGCACATAATCTGAGCACTCGTAAGATGAATCTTGGAAAATGTGCGAGCCATGTGGAGAAAAAAATGGGACAGGATTATGTAGAAAAAATTTTTGTAGAGAATCCGAGACGGATATGGAAGAGTAGATAAAGAAAGCAGGTGTTTTGGTGAAAAAGGTTAATCTTTCAATTGAGAAGAAGAGTTATGCAACTCGTGAAGCAGTTCGTACGCTGCGTACCAATCTGCAGTTTTGCGGAGATGATAAGCGGGTTATACTTGTAACTAGTTGTGTGCCTGGAGAGGGGAAGACTTCTGTTTCCGTTTCCTTGGCTGAGTCTATTGCCGATATGGGAAAATCAGTGATTCTGGTAGATGCGGATATTCGAAAATCGGTTATGGCATCAAGACTTGGTATTACCGGTGTGGAGAAAGGGCTCTCCCATTTCCTTTCCGGACAGTGTGTGCTTGCGGATGTGATTGTCGCTACAAACATTCCGAAGTTCCACATTCTTTTATCAGGTCCGCAGGCTCCGAATCCGACAGAACTTCTGGAATCCAAGAGATTTTCAGGGATGCTGGAATCCATGAAGAACGTATATGACTACATTATTATTGACTGTCCGCCGCTTGGTGTTGTTATTGATGCTGCAATTATAGGACGTCTAAGTGACGGAGCTATTATGGTTGTGGAAGCGGGAAAAACGAAATATCGTCTGGCACAGAATGTAAAAGGCCAGTTGGAGAACTCTGGTGCTACTGTTTTGGGTGTTGTGCTTAATAAAGTGGAACAGAAGAATCAGAAGAGATATTATAATAAATACTATGGTTCTTATAAGTATGAAGGTTATTACAAAACAGATGATGATGCAAAAAATGCATAAAAGATAAAAAAATACTTGCAATAGTCAAAAGTTTCTGATAGAATAACTATTGTTGTGAGTCTGCAAGATTTGTAAGCGGACATTTCAGATCGTTAGGAGGTGCAATCATGGCTAAATGTGCTATTTGTGAAAAGGGTGCTCATTTCGGAAATAACGTAAGTCACTCTCATAGAAGATCATCTAAGATGTGGAAATCTAACGTAAAATCCGTTAGAGTTAAAACGGAAAACGGCGGAACACAGAAAATGTACGTATGTACAAGCTGCCTGAAATCCGGACGCGTTGAAAGAGCTTAATCTGAGCGGAATGATGAGAACCGAAGCTTTTAAGCTTCGGTTTTTTGCGTATACGATGAACCAAATACGGAACTGTCCAGATTTTTGTGCGAGCATAAATCTGATTGGATCTGTATTTGGCGAATGTACGACAGTGAACTGTTAAGTGAGCTGCCGTATAATCAGGCAGGTGTCAGCATGCCTGATTATCGGGCTGCATTGGTTGTAAAAGCATTGGAAATAGAGTATAATATTTTCAACGTTTAAAAATAGATTTATTGATATGAATTTTGAGAATTGGAGGATGGCATATGAAGGGAAGTATGAGTACTGATTTAGGAATCATCACGATCGATCCGGAAGTGATCGCAAAATATGCAGGATCTGTAGCAGTTGAATGTTTTGGAATTGTCGGTATGGCAGCTGTCAGCATGAAAGATGGTCTGGTAAAACTTTTGAAAAAAGAAAGCCTTACAAAGGGAATCCAGGTCGGAATCTCTGATGAGAATAAGATTACACTTAATTTTCATGTGGTCGTAGCTTACGGAGTAAGTATTTCAGCAGTAACAGACAATCTGATCAGCAACGTGAAGTATAAAGTTGAAGAATTTACAGGTATGAGCGTCGATAAGATCAACATCTATATCGAAGGCGTCCGCGTGATCGATTAATTAAGGAGGAACTTGTTGTGGCAACAAAGAGTATCGATGTAGAACTGCTTGCGAAGATGTTTCTTGCAGGCGCACAGAATATAGAAGCAAAAAAGGAATATATCAATGAACTGAACGTGTTCCCTGTACCGGATGGTGATACAGGAACCAATATGTCTATGACAATTATGGCGGCAGCGAAAGAAGTAACTGCACTGGAAGGCATGGATATGGCTTCTCTTGCGAAGGCAATTTCATCCGGTTCTCTCCGTGGTGCAAGAGGTAACTCCGGTGTTATTCTATCCCAGCTGCTCCGCGGATTCACAAAATCCATCAAGACGGAAAGCGAAATTGATGTACCTGCACTTGCAAGAGCAGCTGTACGTGCAAAAGAGACAGCATATAAGGCTGTTATGAAGCCGAAAGAAGGTACGATTCTTACCGTTGCAAAAGGGGTGGCTGAAAAGGCTCAGACACTTGCAGAGGAGACAGATGATCTGGAAGAATTTCTCCCGAAGCTGATTGAAGAGGCAGAGACTGTTCTGGCAAAGACTCCGGATATGCTTCCTGTATTAAAGGAGGCAGGTGTTGTAGATTCCGGCGGACAGGGACTTCTGGAAGTACTGCGCGGGGCATATGATGCATTCCTCGGTAAAGAGATTGACTACAGCGCACTTGCACCAACTCCTCAGGCTGTTAATGCAACAAAGGTTGAAACTGAGGGTACAGTGGATATCAAATTTGGATACTGTACCGAATTTATTATTCTCCTGGACAAAGAATTTACAGAAAAGGATGAAATAGAATTTAAGGCTTATCTGGAATCCATTGGTGATTCTATCGTATGTGTAGCAGATGAAGACGTTGTTAAGATACATGTTCATACGAACGATCCGGGACTTGCAATCCAGAAAGCACTTACTTATGGACAGTTATCCCGTATGAAGATTGATAATATGCGTGAAGAGCATCAGGAAAAGCTGATCAAAGATGCAGAAAAGCTTGCAGCAGCCCAGAAAGAGAAAGAAAAAGCCAAAGAGCCACGTAAAAAGGTCGGATTTATTGCTGTTTCGATCGGAGAAGGATTAAATGAAATCTTCAAAGAACTTGGCGTGGACTACATTATCGAGGGTGGTCAGACCATGAACCCGAGTACGGAGGATATGCTGACAGCGATCGATCATGTAAATGCAGACTATATTTACATTCTTCCGAATAATAAGAATATCGTAATGGCTGCAAATCAGGCGCGTGATCTGACAGAAGACAAGGATATTATCGTAATTCCGACAAAGACCGTTCCGCAGGGAATCACAGCAGTTCTGAATTACAATGCAGAAGAAGATGTGGATACAAATGAAGAGACGATGCTGGAAGCGATCAAATGTGTAAAGACAGGTCAGGTGACTTATGCTGTCCGTGATACCCACATCGATGATAAAGAAATCCATGAAGGTGATATCATGGGAATTGGTGATGCAGGTATCCTTGCAGTTGGCAAGTCTGTCGATGGTACTACAAAGGACATGCTGGCACAGCTGGTAAATGATGATTCTGAACTGATCAGTCTCTATTATGGAGAAGAAGTTTCCGAAGAAGAAGCAGAAAAGCTGACAGCAGAGATTGAAGAATTATATCCGGATATGGACGTAGATGCACACATGGGCGGACAGCCGATTTATTACTATGTGTTGGCGGTAGAATAGGCTTATGAATGAGCAGTCAGAAATCCGTAACCTGAAAGGAATCGGGGCAAAAACCGAGGAACTGTTTCACAAGATGGGAATTTTTACCATCGGCGATCTGCTCCGTTATTATCCCAGAGGATATGATGTATATGAAGAGCCGGTGAGCGTAGGAGAGCTGGAAGAAGGAAAGATCAGCACGGTAAAAGGCGTGATATACGGAAGAGTACAGGTTGGAGGAGGAAAGCGTATGCAGATTACGACAGCATACGTAAAAGATCTGACTGGTACTTTGAAGGTGATCTGGTTTCGTATGCCGTTTCTGCGTAATACATTGAAGCAGGGAATGCCGGTTATCATAAGAGGACGGGTAGTTTCAAAAAAGGATCAGCTGATTATGGAGCATCCAGAGTTATTTTCACCACCGGATAGTTACGATAAAAAGTGTGGAACTCTTCAGCCAATTTATCCGTTAACTGCCGGTATGACGAACAATGCGGTAGCAAAAGCGGTTAAAGGTGCGATGGAATATCTGGATCTCGTCTCTGATGATCTACCGAAAGATCTGCGCCTTCGATATCATCTGGCTGAGTATAACTATGCGATCCGCGGGATACATTTTCCACTGGATAAGGCAGAATTCTACCATGCAAGAGAGAGACTTGTATTTGAAGAATTTTTAGTTTTCGTGCTTGCTCTTCGCAGGACGAGGGAGCGAAATGAGCGTGCCGAAAACGGATTTGTGATAAAAAGGCGGTCGGAAATCGACCGCTTTCTTGCAAATCTGCCATATGAACTGACCGGAGCACAGAAGAGAGTCTGGGAACAGATCCAGGAGGAGATGTGCGGAAAGCTAGTGATGTCACGCCTGATCCAGGGGGATGTTGGCTCTGGCAAGACAATAGTAGCGCTTCTGGCTCTTCTTCTGGCGGCACTGAACGGTTATCAGGGCGCAATGATGGCTCCGACAGAAGTTCTGGCCAAGCAGCATTACGAATCAATCATAGAGATGCTGGAAAAGTATCAGATTCCGGTGAAAACCGAGCTCTTGACCGGGTCGATGACAGCAAAGGAAAAAAGGGAAGCTTATCAGAGGATTGCTGCGGGAGAAGTGCAGATTGTTCTGGGAACCCATGCACTGATCCAGGAGAAGGTGGAATACCAGAATCTGGCACTTGTTGTTACCGATGAACAGCACCGATTTGGTGTCCGTCAGAGAGAGGCACTTGCCGGGAAAGGACAAATTCCTCATATTCTTGTAATGAGTGCGACACCGATTCCTCGAACACTGGCAATCATTTTATATGGAGATCTGGATATTTCGGTGATTGATGAACTTCCGGCAAACCGTCTGCCAATCAAGAACTGTGTGGTGGATACCAGTTACCGACCGACTGCTTACCGCTTTATGCAGAAGCAGGTCGCCGAAGGAAGACAGTGCTATGTGATTTGTCCGATGGTAGAAGAGAGCGAGGCAATGGATGCAGAGAATGTTCTTGACTATGCGCAGCTTCTGCAAAGTGAGATGGGTGACAAGATCCGGATCGCTGCGCTTCATGGGCGGATGAAACAGGCAGAAAAAGACGAGATCATGGGAGCATTTGCAAAGAATGAGATCCAGGTCCTGGTGTCGACAACAGTTATCGAGGTTGGTATCAATGTGCCGAATGCTACGGTGATCATGGTGGAGAATGCTGAGCGTTTTGGGCTGGCGCAGCTTCATCAGCTCCGCGGGCGCGTAGGACGTGGCAGACACCAGTCCTATTGTATTTTTATGAGTGGTTCGAAGACGAAAGAGACAAAAAAACGACTTGAGATCCTGAACAAATCCAATGATGGATTTTTTATTGCGAATGAAGATCTGAAGCTTCGGGGACCAGGAGATCTTTTTGGAATCCGGCAAAGCGGATTAATGGATTTCCGGATCGGAGATGTGTTCCAGGATTCGGAGCTTCTGAAAAAAGCAGGAGAAGCATCGGGGGAAATCCTGAGGGAAGATCCACTGTTAGAAGGCGAAAAATATAAACTGCTTGGTGAAAAGCTTGCGGCATACATTTCGGGAAATAATCTGGAAACGACGTTGTAGATAAAAAGATAGTGGGCAAATTGTTCTGCCCACTATCTTTTTATTCATAAAACCAGTAAATAATAAATTTGTTAAGGGATGCTTCTTCACTGTATGAATAAGAAACCTGCCAAAGTCCATATAGCTCACCCAGGTATCCTGCACCTTCTTCCATGAGGGTTTCGTGCATTTCATCCACGACCTCCTGATAGACTGCATCATCTGACATTTTAAATATCGTATAAGCCTCCTGGCTCTCAATCGATCTGTCGATCACTTCTCGCAGCATACCAGGCTCATAGGTATCATAATACATGCCGTTCAGCTGATAATAGTTCAGATTTTCAGACTGACATGACGGATATACATAGTCCGTGCTGATCATATGTGTTTTTTCTAGCTCTTTTTCACTGCAGCAGAGATAATCGTAAGCAATCAGGTTCGGTATCTGATAGCCATTATCTTCGCCGAGAAAAATCGGATCTCCCCAGGTTGCATCTACATAATAATACTGACCATTGCACTGAACAATATTCCATGCATGGTCTGCGATGCCTCCATTTGGATCTGTAGTCTGTCCGGTTACATAGATACAGTAAATACCCAGTTGTTGCAGCAGATACTGGCAGCTTTTTGCATAGCCGGCACAAACCGATCTTTTTCCGACAAGAGCACTGTAAATATTCTGGTTATCCGGTGCATCAAGATCATAATCTACGTTATCTATGAGATAGGTGTAAATGTATTTTATCTTTTCGTATTCATCTGAAAGGTCTGAAATGCCAGAAAGACAGGTGGCTCTTGCCGATTCAATCTCCTGATTCCGTTGTTCTTTTTCTTCTCCCTCATAAAGATAATTGGGTTCTATTACTACATATCGGCTCTGGCCTTCAGACTGAGAATATTCTGTGGAAGTTGCATTTCCATCACACCAGAAAATTTCCGGTCTGTCATTTAACACATTCTGAAATACTTCATTTGCAGTATTCGCGTTGCTGCAATGCAGATAAATTTCTTTTTTATTTGCCTGGATACCCTGAAGAATTTCCCGGTAAACCGTTTGCTCTTCATCAGAAAGCTGTTCATAGTAGAATTCTCCGGTAACCTCTGCATCCGTAATTTTTTCCTGTTCATAAGGAACTTCTTCCGGCGCGGAACTCTCTGCTTTCGGAGTGGCTAACATTTGTCTGCCGATCAGGATTCCTCCGGATATAAGACAGAGACAGCCAAGTCCCAAAAGAATGAACGAAAAAAATTTCCCTGTTTGATGCATCTTTTTTCGCATAATCTATTTAATTCCTCCAAATACTCATCTGTATGTTTCATCATAACATACCCTTCATTTTTGCACAACACGGACATTTTTTACATATAATGTTTCTGACAGTATAAAAAGCCTTGAGGATATCAGCTATGAGATTTTTGAAAGCCATGCAGACTTCTGATCGGGGAAATTTGCAGATACAGATTACTTCGTCTATTGATTCTTTTCCTGTTCCAGATGCGTCAATCCGTATTTCCTATACAGGTATTCCTGAAAACACACTGGAAGAACTGACAACCGATAGCTCCGGACAAAGTGAAACCATTGAGCTTGACGCACCGCCTGTGGAGTATAGCCTGGATGCAACAAATGAAGAACAGCCATATGCGGAATATACCCTGGAAGTAAACGCTCCGGGATTCGAGCCGGTCAACATCGCAGGAACGGAAATACTGGCCGGTGTGACGGCAATTCAGAAGATTCGTCTGCGTCCACTTGTCACGGAAGACCAGACCCCGGAAATCTTTGTGATTCCTGCACATACTCTGTACGGTGTGTATCCGCCGAAAATCCCGGAAAACGAGATCAAGCCGGTAAACGAAACCGGTGAGATTGTGCTAAGCAGAGTTGTCGTGCCGGAATACATTGTTGTTCACAATGGCTCACCACGCGATTCTACCGCACAGAATTATTATGTAAAATATAAAGATTATATCAAAAATGTTGCTTCCAGTGAAATCTATGCAACCTGGCCGGAAAATACGATCCGGGCAAATGTACTGGCAATCATGTCTTTTACGTTGAACCGGGTTTACACCGAATGGTATCGCAATCAAGGCTATGATTTCACAATTACATCTTCTACGGCTTTTGATCACAAATGGATTCCGGAACGGAATGTTTTTGACTCCATTTCTACAGTGGTGGACGAACTGTTTGCAGATTATCTTTCCAGACCGAATGTAAGGCAGCCGATTCTGACACAATACTGTGACGGAAGACAGGTTCAGTGTCCGAACTGGATGACC